>ERZ808041.1256-NODE-1256-length-10319-cov-13.256591_pt1 | contig 10319 bp, 10 predicted proteins | sample MGYA00380192_ERZ808041 | MGnify/ENA primary metagenome ERZ808041 (study PRJEB31490, sample SAMN06133412) | mouse gut metagenome | isolation source: Z1_1 | host: mice | place: China: Chengdu | collected 2015-05 ... | reverse complement strand
AATTAGTAAAACCTATTAAGACTCCTTAATTCTAGGTCTCTTGAGCAATCAAATTGTTAAAAAGTTGTAAAGTGGTGTAGAACTAATACAACGAATAATAAGTTTTTAGGCTATTTAGAAATCCAGTAAAATTTCTGCGATTTTTAAATCCTCCGGTGTTGTTATTTTAATATTTTTATAAGAACCTTGAATTAGTTTAACCGGTATCTTCATAAAATATTCTACTACCATAGCGTCATCTGTTACTGCAATGCCTATGGCAGACAACTTTTCTTCTTCTATTAGCAGTTTACTATAAGCATCGGCAATGATATTTTTGTCAAATGCCTGCGGAGTTTGTACTTGCCACACAAGCGAACGTGCTGGCGTATCAGATACATATCCTTTTTCATCTGATATTTTTATAGTATCCTTGACAGGCATACCGATCACACACGCCTTGGATATTTGTACCTCATCAATTGCTCTATGAATCATTCCTTCGTCCACAAATGGGCGCGCTCCATCATGAATCAACACATATTTGCATTCCCAGCAAATTGCTTGAATACCATATGCTACAGAATGATAGCGCTCTTTTCCGCCTTCCACAATTGCTTTTATCTTATGAAAATTATATTTATCCAAAATTTCCTTTTGGCAAAACTCCCGTTCTCCTTTCCCTACAACAAGCACAATGTCATCAACTTGACTGTCCTCAAAGGCCTTCAATGAATAATATAACACTGGTTTATCCTTAAGGAGCAAATACTGTTTGTGAACGGTGCTTTCCATTCGTTTTCCCTGACCCGCTGCCAGCACAATTGCTGTCACCTTAAATCCATCCATTTTTTATCCGCATCCTCCCAATTTTCTACAGCTCCTTACTGCCAATGAAATTTACCCATGAATACCATGCCATTCGTAATCACAAAGCAGCATAATACCAACGGACTTTAATCGTCTATTTTATCGCTCACCCAATCTGAGATTTGGAACTGCATTTAAATCAAATCCGCTTCTTGTTCCTTTTATATATTCATAATAGCCTGCAACTCCGATCATTGCTGCATTGTCTGTGCAGAAAATAGGTGAGGGATGATAAAATGCAATTTTTTGTTTTTGGCACTCTGTCTCAAAGGCTGTGCGAAGTGCAGAATTGGACGCAACGCCCCCCGCAATCGCAAATTTATCAAAGCCATATTCTTTTACTGCGCTTAAAGAATGTTCAACAAGCACATCAACCACTGCCTTCTGAAAAGAAGCTGCAATATCTGCCTTGTTGACTTCAATACCTTTCATTTCACATGTATTCAAATAATTTAATACTGCTGATTTCAGTCCGCTAAAACTAAAATCATAGTTTGCACCATCCACCTTCGCCCTTGGAAAATGGATTGCATCGGGATTCCCCTCCCTAGAAATTCTATCAATCTTTGGGCCACCTGGATAACCAAAACCAATAGCGCGTGCCACTTTGTCAAAAGCTTCCCCCGCCGCGTCATCTCTTGTATAACCCAAAATTTCATATTCCCCATAATCTTTCACAGCGACAAGATGGGTGTGTCCTCCCGAAACAACCAGACAGGCAAACGGCGGCTCAAGTGTTTTATTTTCTATATAATTAGCACTGATGTGCCCCTCTATATGATGTACCCCAATCAGTGGCTTATCCGCAGCAAAACTGATTGCCTTAGCCGCAGATACCCCCACAAGCAATGCCCCGACAAGCCCTGGACCATACGTCACCGCTATCGCTGTAATTTCATCCAACATCACTCCTGCGTTGCTCAATGCTTCTTCTATTACCTGATTGATTTTTTCAATATGTTTCCTTGAGGCAATCTCTGGCACTACACCACCATATACTGTGTGCAATTCAATCTGTGATGAAATAATATTGGATAAAACTTCCCGTCCATTTTTCACCACCGCAGCCGCCGTCTCGTCGCAGGAACTCTCTACTGCCAATATCAGTATGTCTTGTATTTTTTTTTCTTCCATAATCAAGCCAAACCTTTCTAGTATTTTATAGTAACAAAAAAGTATTTGCTACAGTTCCTTAGGAATTGTTAAAAAATAACTTTTAAACAGTTCCTTACTATGTTCAGTGCAATTCTTTACTCTGGATTGACCAACTCAAATCCAAGAATTTTCCAACGCCCCGTCTCCGCTTCTTTTCTCAAAATAAAAATCTGTTTTGAGGACTTATAATCTGCACCTGTCTGTACAGAATAAATGCAATACATTTTTGCACATCTACGTCCTTCATAAGTATACTCCTCGACATCTGTGCTTTTTGATGTCTGATAAGAAAAAATAGAGTATCCGCTTTTCAAAAATTCATCAACATCTTCCTTCAAATCCTGAATATATTGCTCTCTTGGATTGTTTGCTGCAAGTTCTTCATCATACAATGCTAAAAGTTTATCTGCCATCTGCTCGAACTGTTCTTCTGTATAATTTTCATTGTAGAGGCATTTTGTAATATCACTATAATATTTCAAAACTTCCCTTGGCGTTGGTGGATAATCGTCTTCAAGATTCCTTAGCAGGACATCTTGTACTGCTGTAACAATCGTCTCATCATCATTCTTCATATAATTTGACAGATAAAAATAATACCCACCAACTAATACCACCAAAATCACAACAATAATTGCACTTTTCACTTTCCCCATTTTTCATTCCCCCTTATACCTTTTGACGTTACTGTTCACGCCCTGATTTTGGCACAATATTATGTATTGAAGGCGTAAACAGCAACAATTTTGCACACAAAATGCTAAAGTACAAGCATTTTGGTGCACGATTTTCACTACGTTGACATTCGAGTGAACTGTAACTTTTAATTTTATCCTTCCTCATCCTCAAACAAAAGTACCTCGCTCCAGCCATCTTTGGCAATATAGGTTCTTGGAAAGACTGCCTGCACTTCTCTTTTATACTCTTCTGGTTTTGTGAGGGAAGGCGAGTAATGTGTCAACCACATTTTTGCCACATCTGCCTCCTTTGCCATTGCTGCCGCCTCATAGAAAGTCATATGCTTGTATTCCTTTGCCTTCTCCTTTTTATCTGGCTCTCCATACATTCCTTCACATATAAATAAATCGGCATTTTTTGCATTTTTAATAATACCTTCTGTCGGTCTTGAATCGGTACAATACGTCACCTTAAGACCCTTTCTAGGTGCCCCCATCACCATATCTGGAGTGTATGTATTTGTCTCAAGCACAATGGTCTCGCCCTTTTGCAACCGATTCCAGTATCTTCTGTCAAGACCCAATGCCATCGCTTTGTCCAACTGAAACTTTCCTTTTCTGTCAATCACAATATTATATCCATAGCAGAGGACATTGTGGTTCACACGAAATGCTTCAATGCGAAATCCATCAAATAAAAAGCTCTGTTCTGATTCTGCAATCTCCACAAATTCAATTTCAAAAGGAAGTTCTGGCGCAACCACACGCAAGGCATTGACCACCTTTGCAAGCCCTTTGGGTCCAATCATGACAAGCGGTGTGGTTTTCTCTGCATTTCCCATTGTTAACAGCATTCCAGGAAGCCCTGATATATGGTCGGCATGATAATGCGTAAAACACATTATATCAATCGGCTTGGGACTCCATCCTTTTTCTTTCATAGCAATTTGTGTTCCCTCGCCACAGTCAATCAATATACTTGTTCCGTTGTATCTCGCCATAAGCGAAGTGAGCCACCGATATGGCAAAGGCATCATGCCTCCTGTCCCCAATAAACATATGTCTAATATAAAAATCACCTCTATCTATATTTCAGTTACAGTTCAGCCTTGCCGAACTGTTGCCTTCCATTTCTTACTCTTTCCACAAAATTACTGCGTCGTCCTTTGGTTTCTCATAAAAATTAGGGCGTACTCCTTTTGGGATAAAACCAAGTTTCTCGTACAATCTCCGCGCAGACATATTTTGACTTCGCACCTCCAGCGTAAACGCAGTGATGCCATAACGTTCCCTACCAAGTTTTAACAGTGCCTCCATAAGCGCTGTTGCAATCTTTTGTTTTCTATATTTTTCATGAACTGCCACATTGGAAATGTCACCCTCACCTGCAATATTGGTGAGCATACAACCTCCTAAAATACGCTCTTTTGCATCTGCTGCGTCTGTTTTCGCAACGAGATAAACTCTGTTTGGGTTGGTGAGTGTCTCCTCAAAATCTTTATATTTCCATGGCATAGAAAAGCAGGAAGCCTCCAGCGCTGTCACTTCCTCCAAATCCTCCCTTTGCATTTCTTGTATATAATAATGCTTCTTTTCCTGTTCTGCCCGCTCTCGCTCTGCCTGTGAAAGTCTAAGATAATCTGGTGCGTGTTCTGCTGCACTTTGACGAATTCCTTTTTTGTACAACTCACAGCCAAGCGCTGCCACGCAGGAAGCCCGCTGACGGTTGCAGCACGACGGTGCAAAACTATATTTGACCTTGATAAGCGCTGAAATTTGATCGCGATACACCATCACGCCATCTCCTAAAAACAAGACTTCTCTGTTCATTTTCTCACATAGTACATTAATTTTTTCAACAATCACATCAATTGCGACAGCACATTGTTTTTCGATTGTACACAAATCATATCCAGCGCCCACTTCCGCCCGCTTTTGAAATTCATACAATCCTGTATAAACCTGATTTCTACGCGCATCCATAATTGGACAAATCAGCGCATCGCAACCATAAAAATTATACGCGAGTGCATCTACTGTCGGCACTGGAATAATAGGGATTTCCAGCACAAGCCCTAATCCCTTTGCCGTCGCAGATCCAATACGCAATCCTGTAAACGATCCTGGTCCCGCTGCAATAGCGATGGCATCCAGCGTTTGCAGGTCCAGCTCTGTCATGTGCTTTATCTGCTCAAGCATGGGAAGTAATGTCTGTGAATGGGTCTTTTTATAATTTATGGTGTACTCGGCTATGGTGATATCATCCTCCACAACTGCCGCTGACGCCACAAGCCCAGAACTGTCTAATCCAAGAATCTTCATGTTATATTTCCTCTTTTCTTACGAATTGTGTAGGAGTACTTTTCATACTGAACATTTATAATATCAAAATCCTTCTATAGTCAAAACCTTTCTCAAGATTTTTCTCTATAGTAATCTGTTTTGCATCCGCTGGTATCAATTCCTTGATGCGCTCTGCCCACTCGACAATACACAACCCATTTCCAAAAAAATAATCCTCATAGCCAATCTCATCCATCTCCTCAATATCACCAATACGATACACATCAAAGTGATAGAATGGTAGTCTACCGCTCTCATAGACCTGCACAATTGTAAAAGTAGGGCTGTTGATATGCTCTGTGATACCTAGCCCTGCCGCCACCCCTTGCGTAAACACCGTTTTTCCTACGCCAAGATCCCCATTAAGCATATAAATTTCACCTGGTTTTGCAGTCTGACCAAGTTTTCTTCCCACCTCGAAGGTCTCCTCTGGACTGTTAGTCTCTATGTAATTTTTTTTATCGCTCATCTTACTGCCCTTTCTAAAACCGTATTTTAACCTTCTTGGGTGGCATATGGGTTGATATCATTTGTATCAGCGCTTCCTTTTTGTCACCCAAATCTCTTTTGGGAAAAATAGAAGCGGCTGTTCTTGATGTGTAGAGTATAATACTTCTCCCTGTCGAAACTGCCTTTACACAACTATCCCAGCTCTGGTTTTCCTCATTTTCACCTTGAGATACACTGATACCCTCATCTGTCATTTTATAATGAAGGGGTTTTTTAAATGCAGGGGTGTTCTGCACCTGCTGCATTGCTCGCAAAAACAGTGCACCCGGAAGATACGCAATCAGAACAACGCCTGCGATCAAATAGATGACATACTTTGTTGAAACAAACGCCATAATCAAAAATACACCAACCAACGTACCTAACATTCCTGATAAACTGGTATATGTGTGATACAGCAGATAGTCATACAACACACCTGCTGTCACCTTGACATCAAATTCCATTTCCATTGCAATATTTTACCCTTTCTGTATCATTTTCTAATCGGTCCATGCGCAATTGCTTCAGAAATGCTTTCTATGTAATTGCGCTGTACTAAGTAACTGTTCGCATATATTGATAGAAGCACCTGCATTTTAATGATACAGGTGCTTCTATCAATATGCACTTTCCTATACAGTATACCAAAAAGTATTCAAAGTGCAAGCCATTATGTAAATTTAATCTTAGCTGAAATCCTTTTTATTCATGTCGAAGCGCTTCGATAGGGCTGAGTTTTGCTGCCTTTCGTGCGGGATAAATACCAAAAAAGATACCGATCAATGACGAAAATCCAGTCGCGGCAAGAACTACTTTAGGGTCAATCACTGCTTCCATGCTGCCCATTCCCATATTTGACGCCAATCCACAAATTCCCCTTGCGCCCAAGATGCCAAGCACAATGCCAACAAATCCGCCAATCAACGTAATAATTACTGCCTCCATCAAAAACTGAAACAAAATTGAACCAGTTTTTGCACCAAGTGCCTTGCGGATACCAATTTCTTTCGTCCGCTCTGTCACAGACACCAGCATAATATTCATAACACCAATACCACCTACAATAAGCGCAATTCCTGCTACCAACATTATAAAAATTGTAATATAATTCAAAATATCGCTAATCATGCCGACCTGACTTGCCATATCCGCGCTCTGTATATAGTCCTTTCCGCGCACATTATACCTTGCCTCAAGCAAACTTTGTACCTGTCTTGAAATATCCGTAACATACTCAGAAGAATCTGCAAAAATAATGAATGAACTAAATTCCTCTGTATAATATCCATACAGTTCTTCCAACAATGTAATTGGAATTTCCATTGACACATCACCATAAGTGCCCATTGTCATTTCTTTTGCGAGGGAATCATCATCTTTTTTTACCCCTACAATCGTAAAATCTTCCGTGACGCCCCACATGCTCATGCTCAAATCCAGTCCAACAACATCTATCGTTCCAAAGAGTTTTTTTGCGCCGCGCTCATTGATAACACATACCTTTGCGCCACTCTGGCTCTCAATTTTATTAAAATACCGCCCCCTTGCAATTGGCGCACCGTCGTAAAACTGCATAGATTCATTTCCAAACATCGGCGCTACGCTAAATGTTCCCTTTGTCGTCTGCGCACTTCCGTTTGCCCCCATCCGCCAAATATCCGTCGCACCCTTTACATGTGGCACTTTCTCGTAGATTGCATCGATATCGTCATCATTGAACATAATTGTGTCTGCCTCATCCGCTGGGACGTCCGCATAGATTTGAATAAAACCACCGACCAGCGCATCAAGCTGTCCACTGATGCCAACTTTAAATCCATTTCCTGCCGACACAATCAAAATAACAGACGAAATACCAATGATAATACCAAGCATTGTCAGAAAAGAACGCGCCTTGTTACTGCGAATATTCATCAGGGCTATTTTTACATACTCCAATATTCTAGCCATTGTCTGTTCCATCCTCCGTCTGCTTCTGTGATGCATCTGCGTCCTCCTGCTCCGCAGATTGCACTTGTGTGTCATTTACATCTGTGCCTTCTGTATCATTTACACTTGCACTTTCTGTGGCATTCACACCTACGCTTTCTATGCCTGCACCACCCATCTCTGCGCCACTCATACCAGAGATTGGCATACCTATCACAGCCATTCCTTCATCAAGCCCTATTCCGTAGACAGATGTTGTCACAATCTCCTGATTCTCTGAAAGACCATCCAAAATTTGGATATAAGTCTCTGAAGAAATCCCAGTTTTGACATATTTCTTGACAAGAATGCCATTCTCAATCAGATAACAGAACTCGCCTTGGCTGTCAACATTGACTGCCTCGACCGGAACCTGCAAAACACCTTTCTCACTCGCCGTCAAAATTTTAAGTTTTGCATCAAGTCCCAAAAAAATGTTTTCGTCGGGATTATCAATATGTATTCTTGCTGCAACGGTTGCTGTACCAGACGTATTTTCCTCCGCTATATGATTGATTTTGGAAACCGTGCCAGTATAGCTTTTTCCAGAAATAATAATCTCCGCGGGCTGTCCAAGCACAAGGGTCTCCAGCGCATACTTTGAAGCCTGAAACTCAACACATACGTTATCAATGCTCTCAAGAACCATTAGCTGTGTTCCTTCCTGCACAGTTGCACCTTCCACAACATTCAAGTCAGAGATAACTCCATTGAAATCTGCCACAACACCATTTAGCACTGCTTTATATTTTCTTTCAACATCTTGACCTTCCAACTTTGTTTTTTCCTTGTTTAGCGCATACCCTTCAAGCTTATTTCCATTTACAACTGCCGATTCTGCCCCTGCTTTTACACTTTTTGCCTCGGAGAGACGCTCCTGATAATCCGCAAGCACTTTTTTTGCCTCTGTCAGCATGTCTTCCCATCCATAATCGGTTTTATAATCTGAGAGCAGACTTAATTCATTGTTCAGTTTATTTAACTCATTCTGTTTCTCCATCTTTTTTCCCATCAGCATTTCAACATCAGTGTCTTTGGTTGGAGTCTGTATTGCCAGATCATAATTATTCATTTCCTTCTCAACTTTGTAAATCTTAGCATACAAATCTGATTTTTTTAATGCTGTTAGATCTGTAATACTGTTCGTCAAATCGTCTATGTACTGCTCATAACTGTCTATCACGGCTTCACACTGTGCAATCTCCGCCTCAGCTTCAGCCAATTTTGCTTTCTGTTCGTCATTATACTGTACATTGGAACTATAATCTGCTGAACTAATCCTCTGTTCTAATTCTGACTTTTGCTTTGCATAGGCAACTGCCTCCTCATCGAAACATAACAACACATCTCCTGCATTAACAATATCACCTTTTTCCACTTCAATCTCTTCCACTTTTGCCTCTGCCGGTGCAAAAAATGTAACGGATTCCTCTGCAACTACTTTTCCGCTGACATTTAATTCTGTATCGATATCCCCCACAGATATTTTATCTGTGTAAACAGGAATCGCTGTGCTTCCTTTGCCGGAAAAAGATTTCACTACAATTATCACTGCCAACACAGCAACAACAGGAATAATAAACTTTAATTTTTTCTTTTTCCGCCTACGTATCTTTTTTCCTCCCTCCGTATTTTGTACATTTTTCTCTCCCTTACTCATTTTTTTCGTCCTCCATGTTTTCCTGTTTTAATAATTGAGGTTCATTTTGCCTCGTATCCGAAACGATTTTTCCGTCTCGTATTTTAATAACTCTATCTGCCTGTTCTGCAATCTCATTGTCATGCGTAATCAAAATTACTGTCCTACCTTCGCCATGAAGCTCCCGCAAAATCTGTAGAATCTCTTTTGTCGAGTTAGAATCCAAATTTCCAGTCGGTTCATCTGCCAATATAATTGGCGGTGCTTGTGCAATTGCTCTCGCGATGGCAACCCTCTGCTGCTGACCACCTGACATCTGTGCTGGTTTGTGGTCTAATCTGTGCGACAATCCCACTTTCTCAAGCGCTCTCAATGCCAGCTCCTCCCGTTCTCGTTTGCCCACACCACGATAAATTAATGGCAGTGTAACATTTTCTACAGCAGTTAGATTTTGGATTAGATTAAACCCCTGAAAGATAAAACCAATCTCTCGGTTTCTCACATCTGACAATTCATCATCCTCCATATCTGACACATCAATGCCATGCAGCATATAAGTTCCAGAAGTCGGCACATCCAAACAGCCTAGCATATTCATCAATGTCGATTTACCGGAACCGGAATGTCCTATAATTGCAACAAATTCTCGCTCACATATAGTAAGATCAATTCCGTCAAGCGCATGTACCTCATTTTCACCAGGATTATAAATCTTTCTCATATCCCGAATCTCAATTAACGTTTTCCCCAATGTTTCCGTTTCATCCATTTTTCTTCCCCGTTTCTCCTTTTGAATATATGTCATATCATAACACTACGCATTTATTTTGTCTTTAACATTTTCTTAATTTTACATTAATTTACCATACCTAAAAAATGTATTAATATCTCGTGGAAATTATGTATTTTCCATAAAAAATATCTAATCATTTTGTTATTATTTTTCAAAAATTTTATGTTAAAAAGTATTTTAAAAACTTATTTTTTCTTGCGCCAGACGCGGATAGTTTTAGCTGCATATTTTCTCTGCACGGGTCTGCACAATCGAGTAGGGAAGTTCTATCTTCCCTACTCGTCGCGCCGCCGATGCGCCATGCAATGGCATATTTCCTCTGCATCGGCGTGCGCAATTGAGTAGGGGAGATTTTCTCTCCCCTCTCACACCACCGTACATGCCGTTCGGCATACGGCGGTTC
>ERZ808041.1255-NODE-1255-length-10322-cov-10.775500_pt1 | contig 10322 bp, 10 predicted proteins | sample MGYA00380192_ERZ808041 | MGnify/ENA primary metagenome ERZ808041 (study PRJEB31490, sample SAMN06133412) | mouse gut metagenome | isolation source: Z1_1 | host: mice | place: China: Chengdu | collected 2015-05 ... | reverse complement strand
GCATATTTTTTTCAACCTCCTTTTTAGCTATCATAACGCATTTACAAGAAAATGGAAAGATTTTAAACAGGCTCTAAGGTAGCGACATCAACTTCCGGGGATGTAAGCTGTTCTCCTGCCAAACTGCTCAGCACCTGAATGTTCGCTAATCCGTGCATTAGGGAATCATCCACTAGCATAGTCATTTGACTTGTGTTATCAATCAGATATTCCCGGTTGTTGTTTGAAATGTTTTTCTGATTCTCCAGCGTAAAAACGACAATAGATAAAATCGCCAATACAGCGGCGACAATCGTAAGAACAGGCAGAATGGTAATTTTCTTTTTCATTGTTGCGCTCCTCCCTGAATTTAGATTAAAAAATTAGCAAGAATACTGAAAATCGATAACGAAAATACGTAGTATCGTATTTCCTCCGAATATGCTATTTTTCTACAATTCCTATAGATTGATCAGTTGCAATTTCATTATCGCTTTTGACTTCTTCTATGTTTTGACCATAAAGAATGTTACCCATTTGTTGATTCCATAAAAGCACGCGTGCAGCAAAGCTGCTAATTTCCTTACGCACCCCTGCACAGTCGAGTAGGAAAGTTCCATCTTCCCTACTCGCGCGCCGCCGATGCGCCATGCAATGGCATATTTCCTCTACATCGGCGTGCGCATAAAAAAGAAGAATGCCCATGTGGACACTCTTCCTCGGATAGTTAGAGGGAGGGGACGTGGGTTTCACATGAACCCATTCCTATTATATCATGTGTTACCCCAATACGGATTTCTATTTCTTCGCAAAAAAGTCGTTTATTACACAGTGATGTACAGACAGAGAACAAATGCGTAAAAAAGCACTTGTTTTGCGCAGTTTCGCCACTTGTGAGTCCGATAAAGACAAGTGTATAATAATCATAACCGTTTAGAAATAGTACTCCCTGATGACAAGAATGGAGGATCTTTATGAAATTAAAGGGAAAAATATTAGCATTGTCACTCGTACCGGTTATCATCCTGGGTATTTTTATGTTTCTGGTAGCAGCAGACAGGATTGCGAATGGCATCTATGACGAGGCTTATGTCGGAATGCAGGCGACGGCATTGGCTGTGCGTGACATTTTTGAGATAGGAAACAGCGGACCATATCACATAGATGAAGACGGCATGATGTGGAAAGGTGATACACTCAATATATCACAAGCAACAGACATTACAGATCATATCAAAGAAAATACAGGAATGGAGGTTACCGTATTTTGGGGAGACACCAGAATCCTGACTTCCATCGTAAATGAGCGTGGTGAACGCCAAATCAACACACAGGCATCCGAGGAGGTAGTCAGCCGCGTATTAAAAAAGGGCCAGACTTATCAGGACAGGAATGTGGAAATCCTCGGCACAAAATATATCGTGTGCTATACCCCAATTTATCAGGAAAATTCCAATGAAATCGTGGGTATGGTATTTCTAGGCACACCACAGAAAACCGTTTCCGTGATCATCAATAAAGTAAGAATACAATTTTTTATCATTATCCTGTGCACTGTAGTACTTGTGACGGTCATTGCATACATATTGGTCAGTCGCATTGTATCTGCATTAAAAAAGAACATGGACATCCTTAACAATATTTCTAATGGGAGTCTGCATATTGAAATTGAGCAGAGTGTGCTGAGCAGAAAAGATGAAATCGGGAATCTTGGAAAAAATATTCTTCATCTAAAGGAGTCACTCCGTGCTATTGTGAAAAACATTCACACAAAGAGCAAGGAATTAGAAAGTCAGGCCGTTCATATCGAAACTGTTTCTCGGGATGTATATCAGATTATGAAGGAAGTGAATCATTCCACACAGGAGATGACGGCAAGCTGTTCCGCGCAGGCGGAGGACGCAAATGAAGCAAGCGCCAATGTATCTTCCATGGGCAATATGATTGAAAACAATACAACACAGCTTAACCAGCTGTATGAGATATCCAACGATATGAAAACTGTTTCCACAGAAGCAATCACACAATTTGAACAGTTAAATACAGTGATGCAGAGCGTTAAAGAATCCATCCACTTTCTTTCACAGCAGACCAGCCTCACAAATGAATCCGTCGCAAAAATCAGCTCTGCTGCAGAACTGATCACCGCAATCGCATCGCAGACCAATTTACTCTCCTTAAACGCCAGTATTGAGGCAGCCCGCGCCGGTGAGCATGGAAGAGGATTTTCCGTTGTCGCTTCAGAGATCCAGCAGCTCTCCCAGCAGTCAAATAATGCTGCCGGACAGATCCAAGTGATGATCACAAACCTGAATACGAATTCACAATGCACACTAGAGCACGTAAAACAAGTGCAGGGCATTATTGAAAAGCAGGAAAAAGATATCAGTGTTACCAGCAAAATTTTTCAACAGCTCTACAAGGACATTGACAGATCTGCAGCCGGTATGGATACGATTCTGGAAAACTCAAAAAGTCTGGAGGATGTCCGCACCAACACTGTAGCAATCGTGCAGAATTCCGCTGCCCTTTCCGAAGAAAATTCCGCGAGTCTCGAGGAAATCATGGCATCAATTGAAAATATCTACCGTGAACTTGGCGATATCTCTGAAAAGACCAGTCTTCTAAAGAAACTGTCTCAGGAAATGACAGCAAGTGTTGACGTCTTTCATGCATAATGGCGCTATGCAGCGGATGGTGTGTCAGAACTTTGCAAACAGCAATATATGAAGCATACCATCCTCGCAGTAGCAGCCTAAATTTCCCCCGATTTTATCCGAAAAAGCCTGCACGCTCTGTATGCCAAACCCATGATTTTTTCCATTCTGGCTTTTGGGAAGACCTGTTACAGAGTTAAAGACAATTTCTTTCTCATACGCATTCTTTATATGAATCAGGAGATGATCATTCTCACAGTGGATTTTGACATCGATCAATTTCCTTTGCTCCACAAAGTCTTTCACGCAGTTGATCGCATTGTCAAATAAATTCGCGATCACCATGGCAAATTCATAGCTGTCAAAGGGAATTTCCTTGGAAATGACGATATCCTGCTGAATTTCTATCTCCAGCGAATACGCTTTTTCTATCATACAGGAAAGCATTGTGTTGGCAACCATGTTATTACAGTACTTTGTCACTTTATTTCCATCAGTTACCGTGTTAATATGCTCTGTGATTTTCTTAATCTCATTATATTCCCTCTGTTCCAGTAGAGAATCAATCAAACCAGAGTAGTGGCGCATATCGTGCCGCAATATTCGTAGATTTTTCTCGGACTGCTCAACCAGATAGTATTGATTTTCCAACCCTTTAATGTAGGACTCGTAAAGCATATTCTGCCAGTAGATCGCTGTCCGCTGGGATTCGCTTGATACATACTGCAGCACAATGACATACGATACAAACATTGCTATGATGAACATGACTATGCCAGGAATACTTTCGGGATGGTCATCCAGTGTATATGGAAAGAACGCAAAACAGGAAAAACCACAGTAAAAAAATACAGGAATCAGGCAGAGCTTCCACCAGTTGTTCATCGATTCCTCCTGCTGGTAATAAACCCAGATATCATGTATTTTGATATACAAAATAAACATAAGTATGATGTGCGTTACAATACAGCCGGCGATGCAGAGGTACAAATTTCCTGTACAAATATGTATAATAGCGGCTGCAATGCTTCCAGCAAGCACATAATTGGAAGCGGTCAAACCGACAAACAGTGCCTTGCTGTCCCTGTTTTTGGAAATAAAAAGCCCTGTGAACTGTGTCATGGCAATCTGATAGATTGTTACCAGAAAGTAGCACAGGCGGCTGTTCGGAAAAATGTTTAACTTTAACACATTCGGAATTGTGATCGCAAAAAAGGAAGCAATACAGACTGCAGCAGTTTTTGGTTTGGAATAACGTGGGGCGATAAACAGGTACATGAACAACACCACGAAAATGTGGCTGAGCGTATAGGAAATATTTTTATAATACATTCTCCGCCTACCTCCTATCGATATTGTTCTGAAACAAATTTGAGATATTCCTTTTTGACATCAGCAGTTCGTGTCTTGCTGACTGGAATTCTTGCACCGCTTTCCATAATGATGTTTCCTGGAGCTAGTTTGTCTACATGATACATATTGACGAGAAAGGATTTGTGAACCTGTATAAAAGAGCCGCTTTCCACAATCTGTCGGGTTTCTTCATCAAATGATTTTCGAATAAAAATACTCTGAACGCTCTTTCCGTCCGTCAGGCAGATATTGAGCGTTCTGGAATAATTCTCGATGTATTCAATCTTGAAATAGGGGATAGCGGTCAGCCCCTCTTTTGTCTTTACAGTGTATACCGCGTCCTTTTTCTCCTTAGAAATGTTGGAAATTGCATAATCCAGTGCTTCTACAAACAGTTCCTCCCGAATGGGTTTTAGAAGATATCTCACAGCGCGCACGCCGTAAGCCTCAAATGCAAAATCATCAGAGGAAGTAATGTAAATAATGACACTTCTCTGATCTGTGCTGCGAATCAAAGTACCGATGTCAATGCCAGTCCGTTCTGACATGATCATATCAAGAATATAGATATCATTCTGTGATTCTCCTTGTATTTGATAGTACAACTTTGTAGAGTCCGTAAAATATTCTGTCTCAAATCGCACACTTTTGTTTATTTCCATATATTTTGTCAACAACCCTTTGATTTTCTCCAAATCTTCCATGCTGTCATCACAGACTACAATTTTCATCATAAGTATTCTCCTTGCAAGTTTTTTCTGAAAATAGTATAACATAGGGTGGCATTTGTGTCATTGAAAATATTTAGAAAAAAATTTCAATGACACAAATGCTGCAATCAAATTTTTATTTGTGAGATATTCTTAATATGTTTTCTTTCTTCTAACCATTGATCGTATTCTAATTCAGCTTGAGAGTTGAAAGTTTTCAATAAAAAATAACTCTTTCGCATAAATTTATGGTGTCTTTAAATTATCAATATTTAAGAAAGATACAAACCACAAAAAGAGTTATTTCATCTATGAGTTTACCATACGATTATGGTAGATTTTATTGAAAATATTTTATGCCACTTTGAATCCTGTTTTTCACGTAAAGCTGCATTCCGCTGGTTCGTTACTATTACTATAGAGCTTATGCTCCGTTCTGATAAACTTGACATCACTTCTATCATCCGTGATCTTGCACTCAGTCCTGGATGCTATGACTCCATGATACATTTTTTTCGTGCTTCTTCCTGATCTATAGATTCCATACGCAGATGCTGGTTTTCGACCGTCAGGCAGAATGCACTTTTCGGGAACTGAAACAGCAGATAGGTGCATTCTGCTATCATTTCTGGTCAAAACATATGCCAAAACCGAGCTATTACCAGAAAGAAAGAGGAGCGTTCTCCCTTAGAATGTGTGGAAAGGGAAAAATCCCTATCTGCGGAAACATTTTTTTCGCCTTTTAGGTCAAATCCCCAAATTATGCATAACGCGAATAATTCAGAAACAACAGAATAAGTCAGAAATCTACTGGGATTCGCTGGCTTCTTAGTATTGCAAACTTATTCCTCTGATAGATTTCAACTTCCTGTCTGCAGAGCATTGCCCTGCCTTTCCCGTCAAGTGCTTCGGTTTCATGGACGACCAGCATGGAAAAAAGCACAGCGGCATTGGTGAGTGTCTGTATGATCCGCACAGGCGTATATCTTCCTTTGCATAAATGACTGTACCAGCTTCGGTTCAAGATATGGTGAGCAATCCACAAAACAAACATCCCTGCACCTAACCATTCATGGGCAGAATCTCCGGTAATCTGGCGTGCCATCAGAAACAATAAGAGAACTGTCATTACCACATCAATTGCTATTTTGCATACCATTTTTTTCTTCATCAGAAATATTCCTCCCTGTGGTGGACAGGTCTTGCCTGTTATCATTTTCAATTATTCAAACCTAGTCCGTTTACCCAGTCGATCACTTCACTCTCCGCCCCAGACACACTATTTCGGGAAATAGAAAGGCCATCAGAGATAACTTCTGCGTCTGGTTGCAGTTCGGCTATAGTCTGAATGGTTCTGGAAAATCCACTACCACCATGTGTAGTAAATGGAATGATAGTCTTGCCACTAAAATCATATTCTTCAAGAAACGTATAAAGCGGCATGGGAAGGTCAGCATTCCAGTTCGGAAAACCTAAGAAAATCACATTATAAGTATTCAGATTCTCTATATGTGTTGCAAGCTCTGGTCTGGCATTAACCGCCTTTTCCTCATATGCAAAATCCAATAGCGGTTCATGTGTTGTGGGATATTCCTGTACTGTTTTGATAGAAAACAAGTCGCCGCCCACCTGCTCCTGAATAATCTGCGCAATGTACTCATTATTTGCCAAAACCTCTCCATTCACTGCTACACGGCTTGCACTGGCTACTGTATCTACACCATCTGTTTCCATTACAGAAAAATATGCCACCAGAATATTTCCGCCGCCTGCGTCTTCTGTATCCCCGGCTTTTGTTTCTGCATCGTTATTTCCTTCTGCGGTATTTGCCTCTGTGCCCTCCGTATTCTGCTCTGCGTTTCCCGCATTCTGTTTTGCGCTGTCTGCGTCGTTATCGTCCGAAGCTGGGATCTGGCTTTCCACAAGTGTATCCTTTGCCCTGTTCTGACTGCTGTTTCCACAGGCAACTAGAGAAAGAGCCGCCAGTGTGGAAAGAAGTGTAACTGATAATTTTTTCATGTCGTTTCGCTCCTTTACTTTTCTATTCTTTTACCAATTCCAATCGTACCGTTCCTGCTTCGCCTGCCATTGTCTCGGCCCCTGACTGTGCATGGCCTAACGGAATTACCTCCACAATGGTCTGCTCATAAATATCATCATAAAAAATTGCAAGGTCGGGTCCGGCGTTCCAGTAACCAAAATCTCCGATTTCATATTCCCTTGTTGTTGCTTCCGAGGAGGAAAGATGCTCCGGCAACGTCATACCTTTTGCAAAACCGTTTCTCTCAATCAGCGTTAGTTCCAACGGAAGCATTTCCACCAGATCGGCTGCCGCTCTGGAATCATTTAATGTAATAATCACTTCTGTATTTTCGGTGACCATTTTAATCTGAGTGCCATCCGCGTTTTCAGAACTGCTGATTTCAGAATCATCAGGTATATCACCGCTTTGCGACATGCTCACCCTACCGGCTGTCAAAATATCAATGCCAAGTTTAGAAAGCCACGGTTCGATATCATTCAGATCATTTGCGGTAAGTCCTTCTGCGATCTCTGCATCCGAGCAAAGCTCGCTGAATATATGAAGGCTATTGCCAATGTCATCGCTGGCACTGGTACAAAACGGTATGATTGTTTTACCAGAAAAATCATTCTCCGCAAGGAAGGTGACGATCATAGCTGGGGCTTCATCCCACCAGATCGGGTACCCGACAAAAACCGTATTGTAATCTTCCACGTTGCTGACAGATACTGTAATCTCTGGACGAATGCCATCTTGGATCTCCACTTCTGCTTCTTCCTGCAAATCGCTATATTCCTCTACCCGTTTGATTTCTGCCAGATCACCACCAGTGTATTCTGCAATCATCTGCGCTGCTTCCCTAGTATTTCCCGTATGGGAAAAATACGCAATCAGAATCCGTCCTTGATTCTCAAACATATCCCCTGTTTCTGTTGTTTGTATTTCTGGTGTTTGCGTCTCCTCCGAAGATTCCATGCTTTTCAGGGAGGATAGTTCTTCCACCTGTGACAGATTTGCTTCATTTTTTCTTTCGCCTGCTGTCGAAGATGTATCTGTAGGAACTTTATTTCCACTGCACCCTGCCAGTACAAAACTAAGTAGCAATACGAAGGTAAGTAGCAAAGTATTTTTTCTTGTTCTCATTATGTGCCATCCTTTCATAATACCAATTTACTGTCCTTTCCCCAAATCCTTTCTCTTTACCAGGTAGGTCAGACGTATCCCGTCACCCTTTAGCTGTTGCACTGCTTTCAACTGAAATTCTACTGGAACCGACGGGGGCAGTGAATCAGATTCCTCAAATACCGTTACTGCTGTGGCACTGCCATCTGCAGCGGGAACAATCAGAAAGCTCAATTCATCTATAACGCCCTGCTGTAAAAATGTCCAGTTGACTGTACCCCCACCGCAGACCAGCATAGTTTCGATTCCAAATAATTGGTACAGCTTTTCGACGGCGATCCGGCAGTCCAATTTTTCTTTTCCCGCGAGTACATAGGAAACACCCTTCCTGCGCAAATATGCCTTGTATGCAGCTTGCGTTTCCTCCGTCAAGATTTCAATGACATGAGCATCTGGTCTTCCCGCTTTTTGGAATGTTCCTGATTCCCACCCGATCTCTCCTTTTGTGTCAATCGAGATATAATAAAGGTCCGCATTTTTTTCTGCAACAAAATCTCCCTCGGGAATGTCTTCTGTCACCGGTTCAAGCTTCGGTTTTGTATACCCTATAAATTCTTTGGTCGTCACTGTTCCATAGAGCCATGCATCCGCATGGAATGCCGTCCGAATACGGGCGTATTCCTCACCGACTGATTGGACGCTTTCTGTCTCCATAAATTTTCCGGTGATCTTACCATCCAACGCACTTAAAATATGACAGATAATATATGGTCTGTTCATGTAATCCCTCCTTATTCAAATAATCTGAATTTCCTGCAGGTACTCAAAAACATACCTGACCGCTTCATCAAAAGTATCGCCGTAAAATCCGTGTCCTGCCCCGTCAATCACGTAATATTCCACATCCTCATAAATTTCTGACGCACGGTCCGAATAGGAAACCGGCACAATATTGTCAACACTGCCGTGCAGAAGCAGAACTTTCTTTGTGTAGTTCCCAATCTCCTCATACACATCGTAATCCCACATATCCTCCACATAAGGGCGTCCTGCCGTAATCCAGATAAACTGAAATCTGTCAGGCACTTCTTCCAGGGAATCAAATTGTTCATGTACGGCATCTCCTACCAGAAACGCCGGATACATTAACACAAGACCGGAAATTTGGTCTGTATGCCTTGCTGCTGCAATCGCAGAGACGATTCCTCCCTGGCTTGTGCCAAGCAACACGATTTTGCTCCTGTCCACAAACTCCCATTTGGACGCCGCTTCCATAATTACTTCAAGGTCGGAAACCTCGGTCATTACTGACATTTCCGTGGTATCTCCATCACTTCTACTTCCGCCTCCACCCCGAAAGTCAAAACAGTAGGCCGCTATGCCACGGCTTGCCAACTGCTCCGCATAAGCAATATTGGACTGGTAGGAACCTCCAAGCCCATGAGCACAGATTACAAGTGGAACCGCTTCGCGTTCTGTCTCAGGAATATAGGCAATACCATAAATCTTCTGTCCCCGATTTTCCAGTTCAATCTCCTGTTGCCTATAGGTATAAGTCGAAAGCTTGCTGGCTTGCGAAGCAGCCAAAGAGTGATCAGATGGATTGCTAAATATAGCCGGATAGCGGATGTTATAGCCGACAAAAACAAGGGCAACAACCACAATTACTGCAATTTTTGTAATCATCCCTTTTTTACTGTGTTTCATGCCTTCCCTCCCCCACTTATAAACATTCCATCAAAATCTCATAAATTTCATCCCTGTCTAGTTCACGGGGATTACTCTTTATAATGTTGCAGGTGTCTGCCACTTGCCGCAACACCTTGGGCGTAATCTCCACCGTAGATTTAAGCTGACTCATTTTCGTGGGAAGTCCACACTCTCTGATGAAGTTTTCCAAAGCATCTACACCTGCTTCAGCCGTATCCACATCAAATACGACTTTTGCAAACCGGATAAATTTATCTTCTGCATCCTTCACAATATGACGATAATAAGCAGGATGAATCACCGCCAGTCCCTGTCCGTGGTTGCAATCCGTATAAGCCCCCAACTGATGCTCAATCTGATGTGCTTGAAAATCAGTCAAGCGACCGCATTTCAAAATACCATTTTCTGCCATAGCAGAATCCCACATTAGGTTGCTTCGGACCTCCATATTGTTGATGTCTTTAAGGAGACGGCGCATATTGACCACCGTGTTGCGCATAATAGCCAGCGCTATGTCATCCGATACATTGTCCTGATCAGAAGTTCCCAGATAGGTCTCCATCGCATGACTCAGCGTATCAAATGCCCCGGAAAGTACCTGCATGGACGGCACTGACATCGTATAAGACGGATCGAGAATGGCAAAGGAAGCTGCCGAACCAAAGATTGCTCCTTTCCATTTCTTTTCTTCATAGGCGTTTGCGAAACGCCAGAACCCGCATAAATATGGGATTCTTTTTGTCACAAAATAAAACAACTCCTCACTGG
>ERZ808041.1253-NODE-1253-length-10327-cov-3.827317_pt1 | contig 10327 bp, 10 predicted proteins | sample MGYA00380192_ERZ808041 | MGnify/ENA primary metagenome ERZ808041 (study PRJEB31490, sample SAMN06133412) | mouse gut metagenome | isolation source: Z1_1 | host: mice | place: China: Chengdu | collected 2015-05 ... | reverse complement strand
AATCAGCTTGGAACGGTATTCCTCACACAGATCCTTCAGATCTTCCGGAACATCGCCTTCCTGAATATCCGTACCTAAGTCGTTTGTATAGATTTCAGATTTTCTTTTAATGATATCAACGATACCAGTGAAAGTGGATTCAGCACCGATTGGCAGCTGAATCGGGCAGGACTTAGCTCCCAGACGATCTACAATTGTTTTGCAGGACATCAGGAAGTCAGCTCCTGTTGCATCCATTTTGTTACAGAATACGATACGAGGAACACCATATGTAGTAGCCTGACGCCAAACGGTTTCTGTCTGAGGCTCTACACCGGCTTTTGCATCCAGTACCGTTACGGCACCATCCAGTACACGCAGGGAACGCTCAACCTCTACAGTAAAGTCAACGTGTCCTGGAGTATCAATAATGTTAATACGATGCTCCAGTGCGCCTGGTTTCGGTTTACACTGTTCCTGCAGAGTCCAGTGGCAGGTCGTAGCAGCTGAAGTAATTGTGATACCTCTCTCCTGCTCCTGAGCCATCCAGTCCATGGTAGCCGTACCTTCATGAGTATCACCAATCTTATAGTTTACACCGGTGTAATACAGAATACGCTCCGTGGTTGTTGTCTTACCGGCATCAATATGAGCCATGATACCAATATTTCTGGTTCTCTCTAACGGATATTCTCTTCCAGCCAAAGCTTTTTCCTCCTATTAGAATCTGTAATGAGCAAATGCCTTATTAGCCTCTGCCATCTTATGCATGTCTTCTTTCTTCTTCACGGCTGCACCTGTATTGTTGGATGCATCCAGAAGCTCTTTAGCAAGTCTTTCTTCCTGTGTCTTCTCGCCTCTCTTACGGGAGTAAAGAGTGATCCAGCGAAGAGCGAGAGCCTGTCTTCTCTCCGGCTTAACCTCGATCGGAACCTGATATGTGGCACCGCCGATACGTTTTGCCTTAACTTCCAGAACAGGCATGATGTTGTTCATAGCCTCTTCGAATACTTCTACAGCGTCTTTGCCTGTCTCAGCTGCGATACGGTCAAATGCACCGTATACAATTTTCTGGGCAACACCCTTTTTACCGTCTAACATGATGTTGTTAATCAGCTTGGTAACAACCTTGTTATTGTAAAGCGGATCTGCTAATACGTCTCTTTTCTGAGTATGTCCTTTACGTGGCACGTTACTTCCCTCCTTAATATCTGCTCCAGCTCCGGAAATTGGGCCGAAGCTTCTCATTAGATCTTAGGTACTCGCATTAAATGCTTAGTGATGCTTCCTCACTCATAGAATGCGTTCGCGCTCGGTTCTATGATTACCTGCAACCTACAGGGTCAATATCAAAGTCCGGCACAACAATTCAAATGAATTCTACCTAAATTTCGTTTTAATTACTTTTTGTCTTTCGGTCTCTTAGCGCCGTATTTGGAACGGGCCTGTCTTCTGTTAGCAACGCCTGCTGTATCAAGAGTACCTCTGATGATGTGGTATCTTGTACCTGGTAAGTCTTTAACACGGCCGCCACGGATCAGAACAACGCTATGCTCCTGTAAGTTATGTCCCTCACCTGGGATGTAGCTTGTTACTTCGATTCCGTTGGAAAGACGTACTCTGGCGATCTTTCTCAGAGCTGAGTTAGGTTTCTTTGGTGTAGCAGTCTTAACGGCTGTACACACACCTCTCTTCTGTGGTGCAGAAATGTTGATAGCTCTCTTCTGTAAAGAGTTGTATCCTTTCTGCAGAGCCGGTGCTGTAGATTTCTTCTCAGATGTCTGTCTTCCTTTTCTTACTAACTGGTTGAATGTTGGCATCCTTTTCACCTCCTGTGATATTGTCTGTGGTTGCTTTTTAAGCTCTTATTTTTACGCACAAAAATACACTCGCATTTTTACACGCCTACTTATTATATACAGTTTGTCAATTTGTGTCAAGGCATAAAATGTAAAAAAAAACTGCTTTTTCGGCGTATTTATGGTGTTTTTTCAGATATGCCCGCGTGGATTGCGGGTGAAGCGGCGTAAGCAGCCTCCTCTTTCCGGATAAGCCCATCAAAACAGCTACATGGATTCTTCCCAATATTATGCAGAATCATTCATTTAAACCGGATTTTAAGTATGAAACCAAAAAGCAGTTACCATCTCTGTCCCGCCGCTTCCCTCTGACAGGAACTCCCTGGCAGGAAGTTATGATGATAACTGCCTTTTTCGTTTTTAACCATTATATTTTTATCATCTTCTGCCATTCTTCCGGCGGCTTTTATCTCCCGAAAGGTTACTTTTTCCGCAACAGTTCAGCCATGATGTATTCCGCGAGGTGTTTTGCTGTTTTTTGCGAAAATCCCGAGTTGTGCGGCGCGAAACGGCGTTTTTTTTGCCGTTTCTGTGCATCATTTGTTGCGGTTTAGCCGAAGGCTGAACTGTAACAAAAACCAGAAAATCCGCCAAAAATTATATTTCCGCCTTCTCATTGCCTATGATAAATCTCTGTTCAAATTCTTCTGCAGGCATTGGTTTATAAAATACAAAGCCCTGAATGTAATCGCACCCCAATTCCTTTAGGATATCCACGTAACCCCTTGTCTCAACGCCTTCTGCAATTACTTTCATCTCCAGCTCTTTGGCTGTCTCCACAATATGTCTGACAAGAATGCGTTCTCTGGTATCCGATTCATTCTGAAAAAGCGATCGGTCGATTTTAAGCGTGTTCAAATCAGCATTGGTAAGCACACTGAATGATGAATATCCGCTTCCGAAATCATCCAACGCGCAGCTGAAACCGAACTCTCTTAATTGCTCCACAACGCGGCTTACAAGCTCCACCTGGTTAAGGACAATACTCTCCAGAAGTTCAAACTCGATGCAGTCTTTGGGACATGGCACCTTATTATAAACCTCCTTATAGTGGTCCAGAAAGTACCGGTAATTAAACATGTTGCTGGAAAGATTCACACTGATCCGTATCTTTTTTCCGTAGAGATCGATCCATTTGTTAATATAACGGCATACCTTTTCAAATAAATATAAATCCAGATCACTGATCAGTCCGTTGCGGACCAGCTCCGGAAGAAATTCACCTACCGGAATCATCCCCCGCTCCGGATTTATCCATCTGACCAATGCCTCGGCTTCATGAATTTCCCCCGTTTTCAGATCCACTTTCGGCTGCAGATAAAGCTTGAATTCCTCATTTTCCATTGCCGGCTGAAGCATTTGTTCAAAATCATAGCTTGTCAGATTCTTATCCTGATATGTCATTCCATAGACTTCCATATGGGAATTCCTGTAGGCTGTCTCCGGACACTCAGACCGGCAGATATCGGCATTATATTGGGCCGTGAAATAATCGGCAGGTTTTTCGGGCAGCGGATATATTCCCATTCCCATATATACCTTGCCGGTCCCCTCATTATACGGCATATCCCGCACGTGGGCATTGAAATCAATTAAGTAATGAAATATTTCATCATAGTCCTTCGACAGCTTCACCAGCATACTAAAGCCGTCCACAGAAATTCTGGCGACATACTCATCTTCCTTTATCCATTCGGAAATTGCCTTATATACTTTTTCAACCAGCCGGTCCCCCGCCTCTCTCCCGAAAAGCCGGTTAAAAATACGGAATCGCTTTATCTTCAAGCTAATCAGCGCATATTCTTCCGGATTTTTCCCGCAGACCTCCTCATATTTTTCCCGGAGCCACTGCTCATTTTTCATATCAATCATGATATTGTCCTCTGACTTATGTATTATTCTGTATATATTCTAACTTCAATTCTACCACTAAGACACTGTTTTCACAACGGTGAAACACTTACTTCGCCAACTTTTCATTATCCTCCGCCACCAGACGATAACCTGCATGCTCCGCGCACAGCTTACCGGCATCAAACGAAAAAACAACCCGGCCGGAAATTCATCTTTCCCGACCAGGCTGTCTGCTGCTTTTTCAGTCGTTTAATCACCCACTGAACTTTCCATTGTAGAGGAAACCGTACCGTCATCTACAGCATGTTCCACTCCGTTTTTTATGTCCTCTGCACCGTCTTTAATGTCGTCGGCAAGTCCGTCAAGCACTCCTGTGCTTTCTCTCGCATCGGTACCGTTTGTCGGTCCGTTTGCCATACCGCCTTCGGTGCTTTCCGCACTGATTGCAGACTGAGACTGTCTTGTGGATTCGGTCGATTTCGTATTATTACGTCCGTCACCGCATCCGGATGCTAAAGCCATAACAAAAATGAGCATAAGGCCTAAAACGATCTGTCTTGATTTTTTCATAATAACATCTCCTTTCTACCACATAGTATGTACAGCGGAGAAAGGATTTATATTGTCAAAAACTGGAAATTTCTTTTCAGGCATTCATCAGCCTATCACATCGGCCATCGTATACAATCCAGGCTCTTTTCCGGCCAGGAACTTGGCGGCCTGAATTGCTCCCTTGGCAAAAATTGCTTTTGAATAAGCCGTGTGGGAAAAGGTCACCACCTCATCTTTTCCTGCAAAAATCACATCATGTTCGCCGACAATGGAGCCGCCGCGGACTGCCTGGATGCCGATTTCTTTTTTATCGCGTTTTACACGCTCGGCCGATCTGTCATATTTATAATGATAGGCATGATCCATCGCTTCATTGATGGAATCCGCCAGTGCAATCGCCGTGCCGCTCGGCGCATCCACCTTCTGATTATGATGCTTTTCTACAATTTCAATATCAAAGTCAGCCGCGGCCAGAACCTGCGCAGCCTCCCTTACGAGTTTCAGAAGTACGTTGACCCCCAGGGACATATTGGCGGAGCGCAGTACCGCTGTCCTCTCAGCCACTTTTGCAACACGGCTGATCTGCTCTTCAGACAGACCTGTGGTACAGACCACCACGGGCATTCCCGTCCTTTCACACCAGCTGAGCATCGTATCGGCTGCTTTGGCAATTGAAAAATCAATCATAACATCGGCTTTAACGGTACATTCGTCAAGTGACGTAAATACCGGAAAGGATGTATCTTTATTATCTGCAATATCTATGCCTGCCACAATGGAAATATCTTCATCATTTTCCGCAAGCCCTGCAATTACTCTTCCCATGGCTCCATTGCAGCCATGCATAATCGCTCTTACCATCTTATGCACCTCCGCTTTTCCATTAAAGAAGTCCGTAATTTACCAGTTCTTTTCTAAGTCTTTCTTTATTCTGCGGTTCCATCTCCACCAGAGGTTTGCGGAACGGGCCTACTTCCTTGCCCATCATATTCATTGCCTCTTTAACCGGAATCGGATTCACTTCACAAAACAGGGCATCGATTAAAGGTATGGCATCGAGCTGCATCTTCGTGCTTTTTGCCGCCTCGCCCTTGAAATAAAGTTCACACATGTCATGAACCTGGCGCGGAGCGATATTGGATAATACAGAAATTACGCCCTTGCCCCCCAGGGAAAGAAGCGGAACAATCTGGTCATCGTTGCCGGAATACAGATCGACCCATCCGTCCGAAAGACTTGCTATCTTTGCAATTGAAGAGAAATTACCGCTGGCCTCTTTTACGCCCACGATATTTTCCACATTTTTGCAGAGATCCACGATGGTCTCAGGGTTGATATTGATCCCGGTTCTTCCCGGAATGTTATAGAGCAGTATCGGAATCTTAACCGCCTCTGCGACCTCGGTAAAATGGATTCTAAGGCCCTTCTGCGTGGATTTGTTATAATAAGGGGACACAAGTAAAAGTCCGTCCGCCCCTGCCTCCTCCGCACACTTTGAGAGATAGACCGCCGTTGCCGTACAGTTGGAGCCTGTACCTGCAATGACCGGAATCCGTCCGTTAACCACATCACAGGTGAATTTAATCTCCTTGATATGTTCGTCATGAGTCAGCGTCGCCGACTCTCCTGTCGTTCCGCAGATAATAATACTGTCCGTTCCTCCTGCTATCTGCTCTTCCACGAGTTCTTCCAGCTTGGAATAATTAATTTCCCCGCTCTCTTTAAATGGCGTTACCAACGCTACTCCTGCACCTTCAAAAATTGACATTGTGATATCCTCCTTCAATCTGTAGTCAGACTTCCTGGTTTATCCGGGATTCACAGGCATTCTCTCTTATTCCTGCGAATAAATAAAGCTGGCACGTCGGCCAGCTCAAAATGTACAACAAATGATCCCGTAGCTCCCCATCGTTTCTGATGACAGTCATATGATTATTCATCATATGCCCAGAACAGCACTTGCAGATACACTGTTCTTCGGCGTCTTTCCCTTTCCACGGTCATCTACTGTTCCTGCCACATCCGGCCGCTTACTGATGATCGACGCAACCTCTACCTCAATATATTTGTTCTTATACTATCATTACTTCCGGTTCTTGTCAACTGTGAGGTTTGACAATCTGTAAATACAGGTAACAGTTCAGCCATGATGCATTCCGCGAGGTGTTTTCGCTGTTTTTTGCGAAAATCCCGAGTTATGCGGCGCGAAACGGCTTTTTTTGCCGTTTCTGTGCATCATTTGTTGCAGTTTGGCCGAAGGCTGAACTGTAACAAATACAGGGGTTCCAGATTCCCTGATTCAATAAATGAAAAAACAGTTTCAGATATTGGTATCATTCTCAATCCTTGTAACCACATCGGCATGTTCCTTCACCTGCGGGGGACAAACCTTTCCTGTCAGTATCAGGCTCACGTTCTCTTCCCTCAGGGAAAGCATATTCGAGAAATCTTCCATGGACATCAATTCCAAATCCAGAACCCCGAGAAATTCATCTAAAATCAGTAAGTCACATTCGCAGGTGGTCAGTACCTTCTTGGCAAAATTAATACCATTCTGGATATTAATCCGCTCTTCCTGCTTCTGTGATTCATTGAGTGTGTTAAAGTAGCCGCACTGCTTCTCAAAGCGGAACACTTTCATATCAGGTTCCAGACGCTTCAGCCATTCTGATGACTCCGGGCTTAATGCTCCCTTTAAGAACTGAATCATAATTACCCTTTTATTCTTTGTTATCGCTCCGATCCCCTTGCCCAGAGCCATAGACGTCTTTCCAACCCCGTCGCCGCAGATAACCTGAACAATTCCCTTATCCATATACAGCACCTCTTTAATCTGTGTTTTACCGGTAATCATTATGCTGGCAAGTCTGAGATGTAACGCTGTTACGTTACTTTACCAGGCCGACTTATTCTAGCACATTTTTACTGCATTTGCAAGTATCTGTTACAGCTCAGCCTTCGGCCAAACTGCAACAAATGATGCACAGAAACGGCAAAAAAGTGCCGTTTCGCGCCGCAAAACTCGGGATTTCCGCAAAAAGCAGCGAAAACACCTCGCGGAATACATCATAGCTGAACCGTTATAAGTATCTTACTTATTCCTGCTCCACACACTCAAGCTTGCTGACGGATACTTCATACGCTATTCTCTTCTCACAATCTGTTTCACTCAGTTTTTTCGTATATTCCCTGCTCTGTACACGCCCCCAGACGCAGACTCTGCTGCCAACCTCAAAGCCTGATGCATATCTGGCATTTCTTCCCCATGCAATACAGGGTATGTAGTCGGATTTTCCATACGGACGGTTAACGGCCAGCAGGAGATCTGCAATTTCCCTGCCAAGAGGAGTTTTCCTGTAAATCGGTTCCTTGCAGATATAGCCGTCCAGAAAAATCTGGTTTGTTTTTGTATAATCCGTGAATTCTTCCAGGAAATTGACCTCACGGACGAAAATGGAAAGCACAAGTCTGTTTTTTGTCCCCTCATGACGGTTGTAAGAACGGAACTGGCCGAGAGCTTCCATCGTACAGCCCTGATAATCCTTTGACACGTCCAGAAGACGCTCCGAAACCATCAGAGGGATGATGTCCACCTGATCACTCAGTCTGCTGACAGCCATGTCTACCACATAAAATCCTTCTCCAAATACTTCATGGCTGAATTTGAATTCAGAAACCACTTCTCCAATTACACTCACCTTGTTGTTTTCAATCACTTTTTCTGACATAGTACTTCTCTCCTCTTTCTTTCCACTAAATTTCTTTTCTATTCTTTTATCTTGCAATCGTCCTTTCAGAATCACGATCAGATACAATTGCTAATATAATGTTTATGCAGAAAATTCCAGTTTAGAAGATATTTCGAATCAAAGATTTCTACAGGAAAAGACAATCGGAGGAGACAAAAAGGGACGCCCAGAAAAGCGTCCCCTGTCGTTTTTATTTAATTTATACAGCTCGGCGGCCTGTCATATCAGGCTTTTCCCCAATCAGCCTTTATCTTTTCTGCTGATTGCGGACCTCTTTCTCATTGTCGGATCGAGGATTTTTTTGCGGATACGCAGGCTTGTGGGCGTTACTTCAAGAAGCTCATCCGTATCGATAAAGTCCAGGCACTGTTCCAGGCTCATCTCTTTTGGCGTAGTCAGCCTGAGCGCTTCATCGGCGCTGGAAGAACGTGTATTGGTCAGCTTTTTCGTCTTGCAGACGTTCAGCTCAATATCCTCAGGCTTCGCGCTCTGTCCGATAATCATACCGGAATAAACCTTTACGCCCGGCCCGATAAAGAGGGTTCCCCTCTCCTGTGCATTGAAAAGGCCGTAGGTAATGGATTCGCCTGCCTCAAAGGCAATCAGCGAGCCCTGCTTGCGGTAATTAAGCTCGCCCTTAAAGGGGCCATATCCGTCAAAGCTGGTGTTCAGAATACCGTTTCCCTTTGTATCGGTCATAAACTCGCCGCGGTAACCAATCAGCCCCCTGGACGGAATGGCAAATTCAAGTCTGGTATATCCTCCGCCGATCGGGCTCATGCCCTGAAGCTCACCCTTGCGGCTTGTAAGCTTCTGGATAACGGCGCCGGTAAACTCTTCCGGAACATCGATATAGGCGATCTCCATCGGCTCCAGTTTTCTGTTTCTCTCGTCGTAATGATAGAGAACCTCCGCCTTGCTGACTGCAAATTCAAAGCCTTCTCTTCTCATATTTTCAATGAGGACCGACAGGTGAAGTTCGCCGCGGCCCGAAACTTTAAAACAGTCGGGAGAATCCGTTTCCTCCACCCGGAGGCTGACGTCCGTGTTAAGCTCCCGGAACAGTCTTTCCCTGATGTGGCGGGAAGTGATATATTTCCCCTCCTGGCCTGCCAGAGGGCTGTCGTTTACCATAAAATCCATGGCAATGGTCGGCTCGGATATTTTCTGGAACGGAATGGCCTCCGGGTTTAACGGAGAACAGATGGTGTCGCCGATATGGATATCCGCAATACCGGAAATCGCTACAATCGAGCCAATCCCCGCCTCCGTCACCTCCACTTTGTTAAGGCCTTCAAACTCATACAGCTTGCCGATCTTCACCTTGCGGAATTTGTCAGGCTCGTGATGGTTCACAATCACACATTCCTGATTTACTTTGAGGGTTCCGTTATCCACTTTGCCGACACCGATTCTTCCCACGTACTCATTATAATCAATGGTGCTGATCAGAACCTGGGTCTCAGCCTCCGGATCTCCTTCCGGAGCCGGAATATATTCAAGAATCGTCTCAAAAAGCGCGGACATGTCCTCTTCCGGATCATTGATATCCTTTTTGGCAAATCCGGCTCTTGCGGATGCGTAAATGAACGGGCACTCCAACTGTTCATCAGATGCATCCAGATCCATAAACAATTCCAGAATCTCATCCACCACATCATCCGGTCTGGCTTCAGGGCGGTCTATTTTATAGATGCAGACTATAACCGGAAGATCCAGATCCAGTGCCTTTCTCAGAACAAATTTCGTCTGAGGCATCGCGCCCTCATATGCGTCCACAACAAGGACAACGCCGTTAACCATCTTAAGAACCCGCTCAACCTCGCCGCCGAAATCGGCATGGCCCGGCGTATCAATGATGTTGATTTTCGTACCATTATAATTGACCGCAGTATTTTTTGATAAAATTGTAATACCGCGCTCCCGCTCAATATCATTGGAGTCCATAACACGGTCACAAACTACCTGGTTCTCGCGGAATATTCCGCTCTGTCTCAGTAATTGATCCACCAGGGTAGTCTTGCCATGATCGACGTGAGCAATAATTGCAATGTTTCTGACATCTTCACGTTTCATATTCATAATCTAATCTATCTCTCTTTCCTGTCAAACAGCTGCTGTGTTTTTTTTACATATTTTTACACAGTTATTCATTTTAACATTAAATAAAGAAGAGTTCAAGGGGAATCCGAATGAAATTTTTCATATAACACTTACAAAATCACTATTTCTTTGCCGTTTTCCCCGTAATATACTTTGTCCAGCAGTTCTGTCCGGCACCGGCCGGCGGTTCCCTCCGTCAGCTTTTTCTTAAGTCCGTCCGCTTCTGAGACC
>ERZ808041.1237-NODE-1237-length-10512-cov-4.258649_pt1 | contig 10512 bp, 14 predicted proteins | sample MGYA00380192_ERZ808041 | MGnify/ENA primary metagenome ERZ808041 (study PRJEB31490, sample SAMN06133412) | mouse gut metagenome | isolation source: Z1_1 | host: mice | place: China: Chengdu | collected 2015-05 ... | reverse complement strand
ATACTATTTACGATGCGTTGATGGAAAAAATGATGGGGGCAGCATGGCAAACAGACAATAAAAAACTTTCATTGAGGTTACAAGATTTTAATGAAGAATTTAGAGAGGGATGTGAAACGTGTTATTTCATTCCGGGAAGTAGTAGATTATTTTTGTTTCCAAGTCAGTTTTATTCAAGATTGAATGAATATTTAGGAATGACATCGTCTGCGAATGGAGAAAAGCCAGTAAGTGTCTTGTTAAAAATGTTGAAAAAAGTAATTGAAGAACAAGTCAAGGAAACAAAGACAGAAAAGGTATTGATTGATACGAGTCCATTTTTTGCTGGAGGAACACACTTGGCATGGGCGGCATCGGATGCGTTGATTATTCCTGTAAGAGTGGACGAGCAATCAATTTATTCTTTGGAATTAACGTTAGAGATGCTTTATAATCCAACTAGTGATTTTAATGTTTGGAGAGAGAGAGCTGGGATAGAAGAAAAACCTACAGTTCAGGCAATAATAATGACACATTGTGGATGGAATCGGCAAGCCGATCATCAAATAGACAGTGCATCACGGATGTATATAGAGCGTGCTGTAGATATAGCGCTTAAATATAAAGATGTATTTACTACAGAAAATGTGATTGATCATTTTGCACTTTTGTCAGATTTTCATAGCTCTGGAAGAATTAGTGGAACAAAGTCGATTCCGATTGATAAATTGGTTGAAGGCCGGCAACATAGAGTAGAAGGAAGAAAATTAGAAGTAAATAGGAGTGTAAACAGATATAAGAAGGAATTGGAATATGCGTTTAGCTTGATTAATTGTTAGCAAAATAACGTTTATATTTGATGAACAGCTTTTTGGTGGCTGTAAAATGAGCAAAAAATCTGATATGAAACGTGGAAACAATGAATGTGAGATTGTTTCCACGTTTTTTAATATGTCATATGCTATGATGATGTGAATTTTATGAAAGCTGGCATTTTTTGCAGATTCCTGCAACTTTTGTCCCCGGTTCTTTGTCTGTATGTATAGGGCGTATGAAAAAAGACGCTCCGGAAGGAAAACGGAAGAGGGAAGTGACCGAAAAGAAACGGAGGTGAAGGGTTGAAGCAGGAGCTGTACAGAAAGCTGGTAGCCTATATCGTCGAGAATCAGGATAAGTTTTACCGGCTGGCATTCAGCTATTTGAAGAATCAGGAGGATGCGCTGGACGCGGTGCAGAATGCGGTCTGTAAGGCACTGGAGCATTACGGGGAGCTGAAAAGCGAAGAGGCATTCAAGACATGGTTTTACAGGATCGTACTCCATGAAAGTATCATCCTTTATCATGCGAAGAAGCGGGAGGTACCGACACAGGACAGTGCGTGGATGGAACAGTCCTATGAAGAAAAAGGCTTTGATATCCATGACGATCTGTATGCGCAGATAGACAGGATGGAAGAAACCGCCCAGAAGATCATAAAACTCAGATTCTTTGAAGAACTGACGCTGGATGAGATTGCCCGGATTCTGGACATGAACATCAATACGGTGAAGGCGAAACTGTACCGGAGCCTGAAAGTCTTAAAGATCAATGTGGGAGAGGAGGAAGACGTGTGGACCGTATGACAGAGGCAAAACGCCAATATCATGATATCCCGATTCCGGAAGAGCTGTCAGAACGGGTTATGCTGGAAGTAAAAAAGGCGGAGAGTAACTGTGGCAGAAAAGCGGCGCGGACAGCAACTCAATCTGCCGTGAAGAAGAGAACTGCGGTCGCGGCGGCAGTCGCGGCAGTCCTGTTTGTGGCAGGCGTGAATACCAGCGAAGCCTTTGCGCGGGAAGTAGTCAACATTCCGGTGATCGGCGCACTGGCGAGAATCCTCACGTTCCGCTCCTACGAGGTATGGACAGAAGATTTAAAGATTTCCGTTGAAATTCCCGGTGTTGAAGTGATCGCCGAAGAACTTGCGGGTTTGGAAAAAGAGGTGAATGAAGATATTTACAGTTTCTGTGAGCAGTATGCGCAGGAGGCCGAACAAAGAGCAGCAGAGTACAGGCAGATTTTTCTGGATACCGGCGGTACAGAGGAGGAGTGGGCGGCACATGAGATCACGATCAAGGTATGGTATGAAGTGAAGTCGCATTCCGACAGGTATCTGTCCCTGACGGTAAAAGGTGCGGAAAGCTGGACCAGCGCATACAGCGAGGAGCGGTACTATAATCTGGACATGGAAACGGGTAAGTGGATAACGCTTCGGGATATTCTGGGGGATGATTACGCACAGATTGCCGGGCAGAGCATCCTTGACCAGATCAGGCGCAGAGGGGCATCGGACGGTATAGAATACCGGACGGAGGGCTGGCAGGGGGTCGATGAGGATACGAAATTTTATCTGAATCAGGATCAGAACCCGGTGATCGTACTGGAGAAATACGAGGTCGCACCGGGGGCGGCCGGCCAGCTGGAATTCGAGATCCCTCTGGAAGAACGGTAATGCATACGGAATAGACAGATTCCGTAACAGGAAAAGACTTTAATGTCATGTCAGACGCAGTGGCAGAGAAATCAAGGCTGAACTGTCATGGCAGATGCAGCAACGGCGAAACCAAAGTCTGAATTGTTATGGGATTAAGAAAGAGAGGAAGAAATTTATGAAAAAAAGTTGGATATTTTTAATGATAATTGTGATGGTACTGGTACTGTCCGGATGTGGACAGGAGAAAGAGGAGAAATATAATGTGGCGCCTGAGGAAAGTACGCTCCTGCCCAAAGAAGGAGAGAGTGAGACGGAACAGTCTCAGGAGCCGGCCGTGCAGCAGGAAGCAGCTGCAGCAACGGAGCAGGCAGATCAGGAACAGGTAGATCAGGAGCAGGCAGAACAGGCTCCAACAGATCAGGATACGGCAGAAGGGTCGCAGCAGGAAGCGGCAGCCGGCAGTTCGTGGGAAGACAATTTTGCGGTGGATACAGCGGCAGCGGCTGAATTTGGCGGGAAGATCAAAGAAGCGGTTGCGGCGCAGGATATCGAGAAACTGGCGGATCTGACGGCTTTCCCGGTCTATGTGGGAGTGGTCGGGGACGGAACCGTAGTGGAAACGAGGGAAGATTTTATCGCACTGGGGGCGGATGCTCTTTTCACGGAGGAGATGACGGCATCCATAGCAGGCGCGGATGAAAACAGTTTAAACCCCAGCAAAGCGGGATTTACGCTCTACAGCGGGGACGGGGCGCCCAGTATTACCTTCGGGGTGCAGGACGGAAAACTGGGAATAAGCGGTATCAATTAATGCGGTTTTTACTTGCACTTTGCGTGAAATTTTGTATAATAAGATATAAGTAGAGAAAGCACCTACACCGTAGGTGTTTTCTTATGGAGGAAAGACGAAAGGCCGTTTTCTTGCAGAGGTGCAGTGATGGAAATAGAATTCGATGTAAAAATCACTTCCAATATTTTATATGATTACATGCTGCGGCACACCTACAGCAGCCTGTCAGGTCTGACGGGATCTCTGGTGGGAGTGTTGATGCTGATGCTATTCGCTTCCAACAGACAGCCGATTTGTCTGATCATCGGCGCGGTGATCCTTTTGTACCTGCCCTGGACTCTTTTTATCAAATCCAAACAGCAGGCGCTTAATACGCCGGCCTTTAAGAAACCGCTGCACTACCGCCTGTCGGATGAGGGGATCGAGGTTTCTCAGGACGGTACGACGGAGAAGATGGGTTGGGAGAACATGTACAGGGCAGTTTCCACCACACACAGCATCGTGGTGTATACGACGCGCACAAGCGCCTGCATTTTTCCGAAAAAAGATCTGGGGGAGAACCGGTACAAAGTGATCGAGATCATCTCGACACATATGCCGCCAAAGAAAGTAAGGATCAGAGGCTGATCACGAAGAGGCAGAGCAATGAGAGTACAGGGAGCGGCCGGACCCGGGAACGGAGACTGGCAGGCTGCCAGTAATTACAGAATATAGATATGAGGAAGCGTAAGGCATAGATGAAGACGATAGAGACATACAGTACCGGGGAAACTTTTGCGCTCGGCAGACAGATCGGGCAGCAGGCAGAAGCAGGAGAGATCTACACCCTGATCGGAGATCTGGGTGTGGGCAAGACTGTATTGACTCAGGGAGTCGCTGCCGGGCTGGACATTGAAGAGCCGGTCAACAGCCCTACTTTTACGATCGTACAGATCTATGAGGAGGGCAGGCTGCCTTTTTACCATTTCGATGTGTACCGCATCGGCGATGTGGAGGAGATGGAGGAGGTCGGCTATGAAGACTGTTTTTACGGGGAAGGGGTCTGCCTGATCGAGTGGGCGGATCTGATCGAAGAGATTCTGCCCCGGGAGCATCGCCGGATCACCATCGAGAAGGATTTGAGCAAAGGATTTGACTATCGCCGGATTACGATAGAAGATCGAGGCAGGGCAGAAGACTGAGACAGGATGCAGATGTGTTTTGCGGTATGAGGGGTAGCGTATGAAAATATTGGCATTAGACAGTTCCGGGCTGGTGGCTTCCGTGGCGCTTGTGGAAGACGACAACCTGATCGCGGAATATACCATACAATATAAGAAGACTCACTCCCAGACGCTGCTCCCCATGCTGGAGGAGATCAGGCGGATGGTGGATCTTGATATGGACACGGTGGATGCCATAGCGGTGGCGGCCGGGCCGGGTTCTTTTACCGGGCTGCGGATCGGTTCCGCGACGGCCAAGGGACTTGCCTTTGCCATGGAGAAACCCATTATTCCGGTGCCGACACTGGAGGGACTTGCCTGGCAGATGTATGGCACGGATGCGCTTGTGTGTCCGATCATGGATGCCAGGAGAAATCAGGTCTACACGGGGCTTTACGAGTTTGTTGACCGATTTGGTAAACAGTCGGTTTTGCCGGAGGATGCAAAAACTCCTCAAACGGGCACGGATACTGCGGAAAATGGATATGACATGCGTGTCGTCGAGGAACAATGTGCCGTCGCTTTCGACGAGATTGCACAGAAGATCAACCGTACCGGCAGGAAGGTCGTCTTTGTGGGAGACGGGATTCCTGTTTTCCGGGAGAGAATGGCAGAAGTGATGCAGGTTCCCTGGCTGCTGGCACCGGCTCACCGTAACAGGCAGTCCGCCGCCTGCATCGCGGCACTGGGCAGGGTCTACTATGCGCAGGGCAGGGCCGTGAACGGGGCACAGCATGTGCCGGAGTACTTAAGGCTGTCTCAGGCCGAGCGGGAGAGGGCAGAAGGCAGCAGCCGTACCTGATAGATGGTAAGGTTTCTAAGAGGACAGGAGGGCACATATGGTTGTTTATAGAAAAATGACCGCGGAAGATGTACCTTTTATCAGCAGATTGGAGGAGGAGACCTTCTCGATGCCCTGGTCGGCGGACTCTTTTCTGGAGATGATCAGTAAGGAGGATGCCCGCTACTATGTGGCGGAGGAAGACGGCAGGCTTCTGGGCGGCTGCGGCGTGTTGATGATCGCGGGAGAAGGAAATATCACCAATGTGGCCATCGCCCCCGAGGCAAGAAACCGGGGGATCGGAACGGCCCTGCTGCGCCACCTGATGGCGGAGGGGGATCGGGAAGGGCTGACAGCCTACACGCTGGAGGTACGGGTCAGCAACGCGGCGGCGATCCACGTCTATGAGAAGCTGGGATTTGTGTCGGCAGGCGTGCGGCCGGGCTTCTATGAGAAACCGGTGGAGGATGCGCTGATCTTCTGGAAGAGATAGGAACGGCATGGAACAATTACCACTGTTGCTACGCGTTTTGTCTGGTAGAATGAGATGGAACAAAAGTCAGTACCGGAAGTGTAACAGTATAGGAGGTATGTCATGCGCGTTTATACAGAACAGAAAGTGAGACAGTTGACCGAGGTAGTCTGTAACTGCTGTGGTAAAAAATTATTGGTAGAAAATGGAATTCTTAAGGAAGAATGTGTTCATGTAACGCATGATTTTGGGTTTTTCGGGAAAAGGGACGGCACAAGCCATACATTCGATCTGTGCGAGGAATGTTATGAGAAGATTGCCGCCGGATTTGCGCTTCCTGTGGAGGCAAGAGAGCGGGAGGAACTGCTGTGACCGGACGCTTTTTTTGAATTTTCCTGAATTTTCTGAGGATTTCACAGAACAGGAGCACACATGTTGGATATCTGCTTATTAGGCACGGGCGGCATGATGCCGCTGCCTTACCGGTGGCTCACGTCGATGATGGCGCGGTACAACGGGACAGGCATATTGATCGACTGCGGCGAAGGCACCCAGATCGCCCTCAAAGAAAAAGGATGGAGCCCGAAACCCATTGATATTATCTGCTTTACCCATTATCATGCGGATCATATCAGCGGTCTGCCGGGAATGCTGCTCACGATGGGCAATGCGGAGCGCACAGAACCCCTTCTGCTCATAGGACCGAAGGGACTGACTAAGGTAGTCAACTCTCTGCGTGTGATCGCACCGGAGCTTCCGTTTGCAATCAACTGTCTGGAATTGACGGAGGCGGAGCAGACCGTTGCCTTCGACGGCTTTCGGATCGAGGCCTATAAGGTCAATCACAATGTGCTCTGTTACGGCTATAATATAATAGTGGAACGTATCGGCAGATTCGATGTGAACCGGGCGCTGCAGTTAAATATTCCGAAAAACTACTGGAATCGGCTGCAAAAAGGTGAGATAATAGAGACAGAGGACGGAACCTTCACACCGGAAATGGTGCTTGGGGAGCCGCGTAAAGGACTGAAAGTAACGTACTGCACGGATACCAGGCCCACGGAAAGCATCGTGCGCGCCGCTGCGGGAGCAGATCTTTTTATCTGTGAGGGTATGTACGGAGAGCCGGAGAAGCAGCAGAAGGCGAAGGAATACAAGCATATGACCTTCTACGAGGCCGCTGAGCTTGCGAAGAAAGCGGCGGTGAAGGAGCTGTGGCTGACGCATTACAGCCCGTCGCTGACCCGTCCCGAGGAATATATGCGCGATGTACGCAAGATTTTTCCCGCAGCTGTGGCTGCCAGAGACGGCAGAAGCGCAGATCTCATGTTTGAAGAAGCGTAGGCGGACGGACAGCTGCATGGAGTGCGCTCAGGAAGGAGGATAACATGAAACGTTCCGGAATAGTCAGCATCATCATTACCTGTGTGATTCTTGTTGCGGTCATCGGCGGATTCGCTTTTTTTCTCAGTCACAAGTCCCGGACAAGTGGGGAGGAGGCAGTGGAATCGACGGCGGTGCAGAAGGTTCTGCAGAAGGATCTGGAGCGGAATTACCCGCCGACGCCGAAGGAAGTGGTGAAATATTTTGCCGAGATCACGAAGTGTTTTTATAATGAGGAATATTCGGAAGAGGAGCTGGAGAAGCTGGCGACGCAGATACAGGTATTGTACGATGAAGCGCTGATCGCCAACAAATCGGAAGATGATTATATGCAGGATCTTCGTTCCGAGATCGCCAGCATGAAGGAAAACAAATATACCATAGTCGGTTATGAAGTTTCCCCCAGTACGGACGTGGAATTTTTTACGGAAAACGAGGAGTCCTGTGCGAGATTGTACTGTAACTTCTATGTGAAGCAGGGGGCAGGCAATGTGCCGTCTTTGGAGCAGTTTGTCCTGCGTAAGGACGAGGCGGGACACTGGAAGATCATGGGCTGGGATCTGGTGAACAAATAGAGCCGGCCGGATGAAGCGGATGTGTGGTGCGGTATGGCGGGTTGTGACGCGATACCGCATTTGTTTGTCCGGTACAATAAGCAGAAGTGAAGGAGTGCAGACAGAAAGGAATAGGACATGCAGACACTTGAACCGTGTGGTACGGAAGATGTGACGATACTTGCCATAGAAAGCTCCTGTGATGAGACGGCGGCGGCCGTTGTCAGAAACGGCAGGGAGGTTTTGTCAAATATCATCTCCTCCCAGATAGATTTACATACGATATACGGCGGTGTGGTGCCGGAGATCGCGTCGCGGAAGCATATAGAAAGGATCGATCAGGTGATCGCGGAAGCGCTGCAGGCAGCGGGGAAGAAGCTGCAGGAAATAGATGCCGTTGCGGTGACTTACGGCCCGGGGCTTGTGGGTGCGCTGCTGGTGGGCGTCTCGGCGGCCAAAGCCATCAGCTTTGCATCGGGTATCCCGCTGATCGGCGTCCATCATATCGAAGGCCATATCAGTGCCAACTATATAGAAAATAAAGACCTGGAACCGCCTTTTGTCTGTCTGGTCGTGTCAGGCGGGCATTCCCATCTGGTGGTAGTCAGGGATTACGGAGAGTATGAGATCCTGGGCCGCACCCGGGACGACGCCGCAGGGGAGGCTTTTGATAAAGTGGCCAGAGCTATCGGTCTGGGCTATCCCGGCGGGCCCAAAATCGACAGGGTTTCGCGGGAGGGGGATCCGGATGCGATCAAATTCCCCCGGGCAAAGGTGGCTGATTCTGTCTATGATTTCAGCTTCAGCGGACTGAAATCGGCAGTGCTGAATTATCTGAATTCCTGTGAAATGAAAGGGTTTCCGGTCTGTCAGGCGGATGTGGCGGCTTCGTTTCAGAAGGCGGTGGTGGATGTACTGGTGGAGCACTCCATGCAGGCTATGGAGATGTGCGGTATGGACAGGTTTGCCATAGCAGGGGGCGTGGCGTCGAATTCGGCGCTTCGGCGTGCGCTGGCGGAGGCCTGTGAGGCACGGAAGATCGCATTCTATCATCCCTCTCCCGGCCTGTGTACGGACAATGCCGCGATGATCGGCGCTGCCGCATATTACGAATATATAAAAGGCGTGCGGCACGGATATGATCTGAACGCGGTGCCCAATCTGAAACTGGGTGAGAAATAGGTGCACGTCAGGGGAAGGATGTTGAGCATGGAGAAAAAGAGATGTACCGCGATCGTGCTGGCAGCTGGCAGCGGAAGCCGGATGAAAAGCGGCGTGGCGAAGCAGTATATGCTGCTGCGGGACAAACCGCTGATCTGGTATGCGCTGCGGGCGGTGGAGGATTCAGCCGTGATAGACGACTGTATTCTGGTCACGGGAGCGGAGGATATTACCTATGTACAGAAAGAGATCGTGGAACAATATGCCTTTGGCAAGGTAGACAGGATCGTAGCCGGCGGCAGGGAGCGGTATGACTCTGTCTATCAGGCGCTGAAAGTGATCAAAGCCGGAGATATGCGGGTGCCGAACCGGGACGGGTATCTTTTTATTCACGACGGCGCAAGACCGTTTCTGACAGAAGAGATCCTGCGCAGGGATTATGAGGCGGTGGAGCGGTTTCGTGCCTGTGTGACGGGAATGCCGGTGAAGGATACCATCAAGATCGCGGACAAAGAAGGCTATGCGGCCAGGACACCGGACAGAAGTCTTGTCTGGCAGATTCAGACACCCCAGGTCTTCGAGAGCGCACTGATCATAGAAGCCTATGAGAAGCTGATGCAGGAGAAAGACAGACTGGCGGCAGCGGGGATCAGGATCACGGACGATGCCATGGTGGTTGAGACGCTTATGAACCTGCCGGTGCGGCTGGTGCAGGGATCCTACGAAAATATCAAGATCACAACCCCGGAGGATCTGGCGGTTGCGGAGGCTTTTCTGCCCTGAGGTATTGATAGAGATAGATGAAAATACGCTTATAAAATACCTGCAAAAAGTTTGTCGGAAAAATTTGAAAAAATTTCAAAAAACTGGTTGACATGGAAAACCTTTTTTGCTACAATAATCTTCGCGCTGACCGAGAGGGCAAGCGCAGAACACGCCCGGAGAGGTATCGAAGTGGTCATAACGAGGCGGTCTTGAAAACCGTTTGTCCGCAAGGGCGCGTGGGTTCGAATCCCACCCTCTCCGCTGATGATCCTCTCCAACCGAACCTCTTGGCCCGTGATGATTTGCGGCAGAGATTTTGTGGTGGCGGATGCTGAGATGTGACAGGTATGAATCCTGCACAGGCAGTTATGAATTTTGAACAGAATAGAAAACAGTTTTTGTAAGCTGTATTTTGGAGAAGTACCCAAGATGGCTGAAGGGACACCCCTGGAAAGGGTGCAGGTCGTTAATAGCGGCGCGAGGGTTCAAATCCCTCCTTCTCCGTTCGTATCGGACAGGCAGCCGGGAATAACGGCGGTGATGGTTGATCATAAATCATGCCGGGCCGAAGATACGAGATTGAACCTTGACAAATAAACAGTAATGCAACCCTGAAAATTCAAGAGAAAAAAATCTTAAAGATTTTTCAGAGAGTATCGGACAGATACAAACCAAACAGTAAATGTTTAGGGAAACGGATACAAAAAAGCCAAGCTTGTTTTGATCCGGATCGAACGAAGAAGCAACAAACTATTATTCGAGAGTTTGATCCTGGCTCAGGATGAACGCTGGCGGCGTGCTTAACACATGCAAGTCGAACGGAGATAACATTTTTGAAGCGATTAGTTTACTAAGAGCGGAGATGTTGCTATCTTAGTGGCGGACGGGTGAGTAACGCGTGGGTAACCTGCCTTGCACTGGGGGATAACACTTAGAAATAGGTGCTAATACC
>ERZ808041.1236-NODE-1236-length-10527-cov-12.490239_pt1 | contig 10527 bp, 7 predicted proteins | sample MGYA00380192_ERZ808041 | MGnify/ENA primary metagenome ERZ808041 (study PRJEB31490, sample SAMN06133412) | mouse gut metagenome | isolation source: Z1_1 | host: mice | place: China: Chengdu | collected 2015-05 ... | reverse complement strand
TCTCCTAAAAATCCGGCATGACCGGATTTTTACCCTGCTGGAATCAAGATTGCGAACTTGTTTCGCAATTACCTATCATTATTCTTATATCTTGTTAATATGGTATCATAACACAACAAAAAAAATCTACCCTCATGTTTTCATATCTTATTTTTCAGATAAATTTCGTTAGATACCTACAAAAAAATAACCGTCATTTTTTCATAATTTACCGCATAATTACAAATAAATTTACAAAAATCAATAATACACTACTCTTTTCATACATCTCGTGTTATACTATTCTCACAAATATAATTTTTGTTAATAAATTTTACACGGAGGTTCTTTATGAGTACTCTTGCTAGTTACGATGATATTAAAGTAGTTGGTGTAACATTTAAAAACAATGATGGGAGCAGTCGTCAAGAAATTCTATCAAAAACAGCTCGCCATGATTCTCTTTCCATTGAATACTATGAGTATCATGGTGAGCCTTCGTATTATGTTAAAAACTTAAAAGGCGAAATACTTGGAAATCTTCCAAAAGAACTATCTGCTGAACTTTATAAAAAATATCCTGCCTGCCCCCTACTTGCCTATGTAGATAAAATTCTTGGGGGTTCTGATGGTTTAAGCTATGGCTGTAGGATACATATTGATGTAACTGATAACATAAAACCAAAATCTTCCAATAATAAAAATTCTGTTCCAAATAAAACTATCAAGCAAACAAATGACATAAAAATAAAAAACATCATACTTAAAGATGATATTCTAACTATACTTACTGAATCCGGCGATAAAAAATTTTCTGATCATATACAAAATTACATTTTGAAATTTTATGATATACAAACACCTGTTATAGGAAAAAATTATCTGGAAGTTATTTTTTCACATCCGGCTTTAGACCAGCCTATTATCTTAAAGGCAAACGATAATGAGCCTACATTTGAAAAACTAAAAGATTTTTGCAAATATATGAAAAAGAATGCCAAGGTTGATATTGTAAAAAATAAAAATCAGCTTATCCAGCCCAAAAAAGGACACCCTATTTTATTAGTAGTAGGTATCCTTGCTATTATTTTTATATTGTTTAGTGGAAATTCAGATAATACATCTGTTGATTCTGCTGTTTCTAGTCAATATGCAAAAATTGAAAATTTAGATATCCCAGCAGAGTATAAGTCCGCGTTTAAAAAGGCTATTATTTATAGCGACACTATGTATATGTCAAAAGCTGGAATATACGATCAACTCACTTCTGAGTTTGGAGAGAACTTTTCTTCCGAAGCTGCTCAATATGCTATGGAAAATCTTGAAGCTGATTATAATAGTAATGCCTTGGTAAAGGCAAAAAGCTATAGTGATGATATGTATATGTCCAAATTAGGAATATACGACCAACTTATCTCTGAATATGGCGAAAAATTTACCAAAACAGAAGCACAATATGCTGTTGATAATCTCGATGCAGACTATAAACAAAACGCTTTGGAAAAAGCAAAAAGTTATCAAGATATGGGAATGTCATCAAGTGAAATTCGTGATCAGCTTTGTTCTGAATATGGCGAAAAATTTACTAAAGCGGAAGCAAGTTATGCCGTTAAAAATCTTCCTAATAATTAATTGAATTGAAAAAGTCTCTAAGCAATAAAGCTTTCGAGACTTTTTTCATACTCATTATATAAATTTATCTTCTCTAGTCAATATCACAGTTGACATATAATACCAAAAATAAAATCTACATTCATGTTCTCAGATATTACAGTTCAAGTAAATTTTATCAGAAACTAACAAAAAGGCGCTGTCATTTTTTTAGTTTCTTGCATAATTATAACACCACTTTACTACTTTTTGTAAACCCTGTTCAATCATAAGTAATAATGCTAAATTCCTTGATAATACTAAATTTTATAAGTTAATAAATACAAAATTTGCTATAGGATATTTAACACTCAAATAAGTTAAAATTTGTAACCAAAATATTATTTGCCATTTTGAGATTAAACCTCCAAACACAGAAAAATTAATAAGACTCATTAAAGCGCATTAATACAGGGAGCTCCGAATAATCAAATCATAAAAAAGTTGTAAAACGGTGTAAAAATATATTATGTATAATAAATTTACCAAATAATATCAATCCCCAAATTACTATATCATTTTTCTGTAATTAATATATCCACTTGAAAACTTACAATAATTTTTCTCCTCATCATCAATTGATATAACTAGTCTTATCAATCTAAATAACTTCTTTAGCATAATATCACCTTTCTTTCTCTATGATTTTCATAGTTTACTAGCCATTATCGAAGCTATTACACCACATGCAACATTCAAAATTATCGAAAAAGCCAAATGAGCAAACACAACAACTACACTTTTTATTTCTCTTTGTTGTATTCTTTTATATCTGTTTTGATCTTCTCTTGTAATATTGAATATGAAATCTTCCCCATATTCTACCAATCTTCTAAAAACCTTATTAGCAACATTATGTCCTATATGTAATATTATATAACAAGTAATTGCAGAAATCACTATATAATTTACACAATTATTAAATTGTTGAATTGTAAATTGTGACATTCTTGTTATTCCAAGTTGTGTCGTCATCACATTAAATCCAATTAAAATTGTAATAAATACCAAAAAGAAAAATACATAATTTATAAAGTACGCTACATACTTTCGAACACTTTTTAACCACACAATAATCTTATTTCTTTCTGCATGTTTTTGTAATATATTCACCCATTCTTCTACAATATTTAAAAATTCTTGTCCTAACCTATTATCAATAAAATCCATCTGCGCCACGATTGTAGCTTGTTGTGCATCTATATTTTGCACATCTTCTAACTTTCCTGAAAAAATTAAGCTAATAACCTCTTCTGGTTTTAACCCTGAAGATAGTTTTACTGTTAATTTGTGCCTTTGAGGATTTTCATATCCTGAAATAATCATATAAAAATCCCATATTAGTACAATACTTTCAATTGATTCAGAACTATTCCAATTGTGTTCATGAAATAATTGAGTATTATCAAAATTATACACTTTATGCTTGTTAGTCATAACCATAACCGAAGTTTTGCCAAACTGCCCTTCTTGACTATGTAACGCCAATTTGTCTTGTATCATACTCTCTAAAGTTAGAATATCATCCATATTTATTATTACTATTATAATACAATTTAGTAATCGTATCTGGTCTTGCATTCAACGCATAATATAATGATTGAAACTCCTTTATTCGCTTTCGATGTTCATCTGTCACTAATTCATTTTCCATTTTTCCGCTCCCAATACTTTTTATATTTAATTTACCACAAATTAAAAATTTTGCAATATTGAAAGCCATATTTTTTCTATTATATTATATGCTTGTAATTCTATAATATGTCAAAATACATAAATATATTAAAACATTATTCAATTTTAATCGGATTTCTATCTTGCTATCATATCTTTTCAATATTATATTACTATAAATGAACAAATTCAAAAGCATTACCCAATTCTTATTCACAATATGACAAAAATGTATAATACATGTAAAAACATTGTTAAAAGTTTATATTTCGTATACTGCTTAGAATAAAACGATTTTTCCCGTACAATTTTTGAAATTTCCTCAATTATATTATGTTATTTAAGCAATTGTTTGATAAAATATAAAAACACAATAGTAGACTTTGCAACATAGTCTATGATATTATTTATATAATTCATTGCTTTGCAATGAAAAACCGCCTAGCACTCTCACACCAGACGGTCAGAAACTGTAAACCATAACTGCAGATACAGAAATGTGATACAATACCTCGCAATAATATTGTATCACATTTCCTTGCAGCTATGCAATCTATGGGTGTATTTTTTACACCATTTTTCAAAAGAATAGGAGTGTGAAATACTATGAAATTACCAAATGGCTATGGAAGTGTTGTAAGATTAAAAGGAAAACGTAGAAAACCTTGGGCAGTACGTATATCCTATCTACAAGAACAGCCCGACGGAGTGATAAAAAGAAAAAGGAAATACTTAGCTTATTTTGCAAAGCAGGATAGTGCCCTTGCTTACCTTGCAGAATACAATAACGGTGCCCTTGTTCCAGAACACCAAAAATATGCTGATGTACCAACTTTTGCAGAACTTTATGAAAAATGGAAAAGATACCGCAATTCCTTAAAAAATAAGCCTGGCGCATCCACTTGGAAAAACTATGATATTGCTTTTAATTTTTTTGCAAGCATTCATCCGCAAAAAGTTATCTCGCTGCGCGCACAAGATTTACAAGATTGTGTCACAGCACAGAGCAGCAAATCGCGAACTACTGTTGGAAATATGCGTGCCGTAGTTCGTGGTATGTGGAATTATGCAGTGATGAATGAAATTGTTGAAAACGACATTACACAGCACCTTGTATTTGAATTTACAGAATCTGGTGTTCCAATCCATACAAGATTTACTGACAAGGAGATTCGCACTCTTTGGGAATCACTCTGGATAATCAACAATGTAGATATCATTCTAATTTACATTTACACTGGTATGCGTCCTGTGGAGCTGCTTGATATTGAATCAACGAATGTTCACCTAAACGAACGCTATATGATTGGTGGTGTAAAAACAGAAGCTGGAAGAGATAGAATTATTCCTATTCACGAAGCGATTGTACCTTTAATTGAATATCGACTTGCCCAGAATCGTACATTTTTAATCACCAACAAATATGGAAACCACTACACCCGCGCAGTCTATCATAACAGCAATTGGAATACAGCTATGGGCAAACTTAACATGAATCATGCACCGCATGACTGTCGATATACTTTTGCTGCTCTAGCAGACAACGCATGTATGAATGAGACATGTAAGAAAATTATTATGGGACACTCTCTTGGCAATAAAGAGGGGACTGCATTTAAAACAGGCGGTACCGCAGATGTGACCAGAGATGTTTACACAGAAAAAACAATCTCTGAATTGGTAACTGAAGTGAACAAATTACCTGTATCTTTTGTGTAGCCCACTTGTCGCCTATTTGTCGCCCACCCGTAACCAACAAACTCAAAACTACCCCTTTTTACTCCTATGATGTGAATATTCTGAAAACAAGAAAATCCCCAAAGCACAATACTTTGGGGACTCTTTTTTCCTTATTAGCAAACGCCCTGCGCGAGCATTGCATTAACCACTTTCTCAAAACCTGCTATATTTGCGCCAGCTACATAGTTGCCTTCCATTCCATATCGCTTGGCTGCATCATCAATATTATGATAAATATTAACCATAATATTCTGTAATTTTGCGTCAACTTCCTCGAAACTCCAGCTCAGACGCTCACTGTTCTGTGACATCTCCAGCGCTGATGTGGCAACACCGCCCGCATTTGCAGCCTTACCACCGACAAACCATACACCATTCTGCTGTAAATATTCTGTCGCATCGATTGTGGTAGGCATGTTTGCACCCTCACAGACACACTTGCAGCCATTTGCTACAAGCTGTTTTGCATCGTCAATCAGAAGCTCATTCTGTGTTGCACATGGAAGTGCGATATCACACTTAATCTGCCATACACCGCGTCCCTCATGATATTCTGCACTTGGTCTTGCTGCCGCATACTCTGTCAGTCTTGCTCTCTTCACTTCTTTTACTTCCTTGAGCAGTGCCACATCAATTCCCTCTGGATCATAAATCCAACCTGTAGAGTCAGAACATGTAACCACCTTTGCACCCATCTGTTGTGCCTTCTGTGTCGCATAGATTGCAACGTTTCCAGCGCCAGATACAACGACTGTCTTTCCTTCCATAGACTCGCCGTGGCACTTCATCAATTCCTGTGTCAAATAAAGAAGACCATAACCAGTCGCCTCTGTACGTGCCAAGGAACCGCCATATGTAAGTCCCTTGCCAGTGAGCACACCCTCAAAAGTACCTCTAATTCTCTTGTACTGTCCGAACATAAAACCAATTTCTCTTGCGCCTGTTCCAATATCACCGGCTGGAACATCCACATCTGCACCAATATACTTGGAAAGCTCTGTCATAAAGCTCTGACAAAACGCCATAATCTCTCGGTCTGACTTGCCCTTTGGATCAAAATCAGAACCACCTTTTCCACCACCAATTGGCAGACTGGTGAGAGAATTTTTGAAAATTTGCTCAAAGCCCAAGAATTTAATAATACCTAAGTTTACAGAAGGGTGTAAGCGAAGCCCTCCCTTGTAAGGTCCAATCGCATTGTTAAACTGTACTCGGAATCCTCTGTTTACCTGCACCTGTCCCTTGTCGTCTACCCACGGAACGCGGAACATAATCTGGCGGTCAGGCTCTGTAATTCTCTCAAGAATTGCGTTCTTTCTGTAAAGTTCCTCATTTGCCTCAACAACAGGTCTAAGCGAATTTAAAACCTCTGTCACAGCTTGAATAAACTCCGGCTCGCTTGCATTCTTTTTCTTTACAAGCTCTAAAACCTCATCTACATAAGACATACTAAAATCCTCCTTGGTTGATAAAAATATCCATTTCAAACAATGTTTCTTTCAACACTTTAGTGCGCTAAACTTAACGAATATATTATAATTTAATTTTTTTTCCAGCACAACAAAAAATATGCGGTCCTAATAAATTTTGTACAATTTACTAAAAATTATTAGCATAATTCACGATTTTCAGTCTGTTTTCACGTATATTTTGTGCGCTATAGCGCATTTTTTTTGTTTTCTCCTATTTTATGGCCTTTCCAGGCAACTCGTAACGCCGCAGACACTCTTGACACATTTTATCAAATGCACTTCCCGCTTCTTTCTCAAGCTGTTCCACATACTCATGTGCGTGCGTATCATCTTCATACAATTGCATCATATTGATTGCAAGATTAGAGCAATGGTCGGCAATTCGCTCATAGTTATTTGTGATGTCAGACAGGATAAAGCCCAATTCTGGTGTGCACTTTCCTTTTTTAAGTCGCTTCATATGGCGCTTTTTCATCTCTTTTTGTAAAATATCAATCGCTTCCTCAAAAGGTTCGATTGCCTTTGCTGCCTCTTCATCCTCTGTTTTTAAAACTGTTACAGATGCACTGACAATATCTCTGACTGCCTGCGAAAACACTTGCAGCTCTTCTGTCGCCTTTTCTGAAAAGTGCTGTTCCTTTTTATCCATCTCCTTTGCACAATCTACCAAATTTATAGCGTGATCCGACACGCGTTCCAAATCGCCTACGCTGTGAAGAAGCATTGTGAGTTTTCTTGAATCTGGTTCACTCAAGTTTCGGCTGGAAAGTTTGACAAGATAACTGCTAATCTCATCATCATAGCGGTCCACAAGGTTTTCAATCCGCTCTACTTCCTTTGCAATTTGCTTGTCATACGCAAACAAATTATCCGCTGCCAGATTTAATGCTTCCTCTGTCAACTCCGCCATTTTTATCGCATAAGAATAGGCTTGCTCCAGCGCAAAGGACGGGGTACTTAAAAAGCGCTCATCCATCTTTGCAAACAACTCATTCTCCTGCGCTTGACGTTCTTCCTCCTCATCTGGTTTGATTAGAATCAATGATAATTTTTCTAAAATGTCTGCAAACGGCAGCAAAATTAAGGTTGCACTGACATTAAATCCCGTGTGCACCAACGCAATTCCGGCACTGTCTGCCGCCTCCTCCATAAACGAGAAATCAATAAACGCGTGCAACACATAAAATACAATGAGAAAAATCGCTGTGCCAATCACATTAAAAAGTAAATGAACAATAGAAGCCCGCCGCGCATTTTTGCTTGCCCCAACACCCGACATCATCGCAGTAGCACATGTACCAATATTCTGTCCAAGAATAATTGGCACAGCCGCTGCATAGTTAATACTTCCCGTTGCACACAACGCCTGCAAAATACCAACAGATGCTGATGAGGACTGAATCACTGCTGTAATTAGCGCTCCTACAAGCAATCCAAGAATTGGATTCGTAAACATTGTAAAAAGTCCTGTAAACCACGGAACCTGACTCAACGGCTTCATAGCCGACGACATTGTATCCATTCCTGTCATCAATATTGCAAAACCAACTAAAATCGAACCGATATCGCGCTTTCTGCCGTTTTTTACAAAGAGAATAAACACCACGCCAATCACAGCAAGAATTGGCGAAAAAGAAGTTGGCTTGACAAGCTGTAGTAAAAAATTATCGCTCTCAATACCAGTCAAACTCAAAAGCCATGAAGTGATAGTGGTTCCAACATTGGCACCCATAATAATTCCAATTGCCTGCGAAAGTTTCATAATACCTGAGTTTACAAAACCAACCACCATAACTGTGGTTGCTGATGAGGACTGAATCACCGCTGTCACGCCAGCTCCCAACAGCACAGCCTTAATTCTATTGTTTGTCAAATTTTCAAGAACGCGCTCCAGACGCCCACCTGAAAGCTTCTCAAGACCCTCGCTAAGCAGATGCATTCCATATAGAAACAGCGCAAGACCGCCAATCATTGTCAGCAAATCAAAAAAATCCATAAATTCCTCCCTATCGTTTCAAGCTAACTCTCGAAATCCCCTTGAACCTAAATCTGTATCAGTTATTCTTCTACAACTCCTAAATATTTATTAGCAATCGGATAGGAAAGAATAATTTTCTGAAAAGACCTTGTCTGAGAACACATTATTTTTTTAGTTGAAAACCATCTTTAAAAGCCTCGCCCACTCTCTCTGTCACTTTATAATATCCTTGCGTATATGGGTCAAAAGCAATCGCATTTACCAGTGCCATATTAAGCTTACCATCTGTCATAACATTCTCGTCCGCAGTGACATTCACGACCTTGCCAATCACACCGCATCCATATATTCCATTTTGATATTCAATAAATTCACATTCCAAACAAAGCGGAAACTCATTAATAATTGGTGCGTCCACCATTTCGGATTTACTTGCAGAAAGACCACTATTTTCAAACTTATTTGTAACTTTATTGCCAGACTCCACACCAAAATAATCGGCTTCCACTACATGCATCGCATCAGCAATACTGACAGTAAAAGCACCTCTCGCCTTAATATTCTTTACCGTTTTATGCGTTTCCGTCAGATTGAGCGCTACAACATCTCTTTCCTGCATTGTCCCCCACGCAGCATTCATAACATTTATGCTGCCATCTTCATTATAAGTCGCTACCATTAGCACTGGCATAGGAAAAATTCCTTGTGTTATATTAAGTTTTTTTCTCATATACTACCTCTTTTCTTTTAAAAATATAATTGTTTGTAACATTGTAGTGCTTGCAATATTTCATTGAGCCAAAAATAAAGTGATTGTTTTTATTTGTATTCATTTATATCATACATTTTTGACATGTCCAATCGAAAATATAAAGAATCTAAAACACTCACCTGTACTTTCATTATAATTGGTAACAAAATAATTACAAGTATTAATGTAAATTTAACAAATAATGTTTAATTTTAAAGGTTTAAGAGATTTTTTGTATATTATATGTATATTTTTATTAAAATCTTTATCAACCTTATACTATCTATATTTATCCCAAATATTAAAAGGACTGCTAATCACAGCCCTTTTTCTTCGCTTTCTCCGACATCTTCCACTTCCTTTTTAATCCGCTTTAACATATCTTTTTCCATGTCTCCCGTGTGGCTTTTCCTACAATGCCATCTACTGCAAGTTCTAACCTGCACTGCGCCGTTAGAACCGCCTCGCCGCTTTTGGCGTATATGCTAGTGTTTTTTCCTTGTTGCCAAGTCATAAAAGTTTTTTAATTCCATTCCTACGAAATTCCCTTATACGGGTATTATCCATTTCTACGGCTATCAAAATGGACTTCCAAATCGGTTTTATAGAATGTGTCAATTCCCTTATACGGGTATTCTCCATTTCTACGTTCATGGTTATGAACAAAAAGAGAGTAAAGCGGTTGTGTCAATTCCCTTATACAGGTATTATCCATTTCTACTGTTACTGGCAAGTTTGAAAATTCAAATTTTCTAATGTGTCAATTCCCTTATACGGGTATTCTCCATTTCTACCTCTACCATCCTGATGGTAGCGTTGCACTTTCTAGTGTGTGTCAATTCCCTTATACGGGTATTCTCCATTTCTACTTCAGGGACAAATGATTTGTTCAAAAACAGAAGAATGTGTCAATTCCCTTATACGGGTATTCTCCATTTCTATGCAGAGATGGATATGACGGTTGCTCAATAGAGCATATGTGTCAATTCCCTTATACGGGTATTCTCCATTTCTACGAAATGGCCAAATTGCAGTGATTCGGAAAGGTAAACTGTGTCAATTCCCTTATACGGGTATCCTTCATTTCTACAATAAAGAAAGGAATAAAACTATGATGAACAAGTATTGTGTCAATTCCCTTAATCGGGTATCCTTCATTTCTACGGTATCCTTCCACAGCCCGCTAAAATCAAGGCTTTCAGAGCTCGTTTTTGCAGGTAATTGTCTGAATATTCTGATAATAACCTTTTTCAGCCCAATTTTTTGTCTTTTCAAAAATTGTA
>ERZ808041.1231-NODE-1231-length-10560-cov-3.873033_pt1 | contig 10560 bp, 10 predicted proteins | sample MGYA00380192_ERZ808041 | MGnify/ENA primary metagenome ERZ808041 (study PRJEB31490, sample SAMN06133412) | mouse gut metagenome | isolation source: Z1_1 | host: mice | place: China: Chengdu | collected 2015-05 ... | reverse complement strand
TGATGAGAGGGAGCTGTGGCTGGAGGATGTGATCAGGGAGCTTGGCTTATCCAGCCTGATCGTGGCCGATGCGGGGCCATAAATTCCGGCATGGCTTCCACAAAACCGTCTAAAGTCTTCATCAGCTCAGGGTCGTACATGCCAATGATAATGGATACATACATGGTGATGACCGCACCGAAAATGACCAGCAGTTTTATACTTCCTTTCATTTCGCGTTTATACAGTGCCATGTTCAGCATGGTTTTCCCCTCCGTAATAATTCATAAAGATTTCTTCCAGACTCTGCTTCGTTGTAACGGTAACTTCCAGTCCATTGCATACACCGTTAAAATCCAGGGCAAACGCCCGGGCTTCGGCCTCGTTTCCAAGGGTTACCGTGTACCTGCGTGTATGCCGTTCCCGCAGCGCAGCGGTGGCATCCACGGCAACCATCCTGCCGTTGCGGATAATCCCGATACGGTCACAGGTCCGCTCAACTTCCTCAAACATGTGGCTGGACATTAAGATCGTCTTGCCATGCTTTTTTTCTTCCGCGATCAGATCAATGAATCTGCTCTGCATCAGCGGGTCAAGGCCGCTGGTCGGTTCATCGAGGATGAGAATATCCGGGTCATGCATAAAGGCGGCCACGATCCCCAGTTTCTGTTTCATCCCTTTACTCATCTTTTTGATCCTGCCTTTGGGGTCCAGGGCAAAACGTTCCAACAGTTCGTCCCTGCGGTTCAGGCTGCCGATCCTGCGGTATTCTGCAATAAATTTCAGGAATTCCGTGCCGGACATATCTTCAAAGAAGCTGATCTCACCGGGAATGTAGCCCAGTCTTGCCTGCACCTGTTCTCTTTTGTGCCAGCAATCCAGAACGTCGATGGTACAGCTTCCTGCCTTCGGCTTCAAAAATCCCATTAAATGACGTATCGTCGTCGTCTTGCCAGCGCCGTTCGGGCCCAGAAACCCGAAGGCCTCCCCCTGGTCTACGTGAAAAGATACATCAAACACGCCTTTTTGGCCGCCATAATCGCGGGTCAGGCCGTCCACTTTAATGACACTCATAAAAATCCTCCTGCTCGACTCTTTTCGATGGTCCTGGAAATTTACTGCAAGTATAACATATGTGAAACCGGTTCACAACGTGGTATCAGTCGATTGCTTTTATCCCTGATGCGGAAAGTTTCTTAAGATTTTCCAGCATATTATCTAATACTTCCGGAGAATGCCCTTCCCATCGGGTTACCTCCGCCACGATTTTCAGCGGCTGTTTTGAACGGTAGGATTTGGTCGGATTTCCGGGGAATTTCTTATCTGTGAGATTGGGGTCGTCTTCAAACGCACCGGTCGGTTCAACCACGTATATTCTCTGCGCACCGTCACCCTCCGCCAGCTCAGCACCCCAGATGGCGGCGTCTAAAGTCCCTGCAAAGTAAACATATTCGGATATCCGTTCATCATTATAGTTCTTTTTCTTTCCGGTGATTATGAAATCACCTGTTTGTAAATCTGCTTTTGTGCCGTGGAAGAAGGAACCCGGGCTGAATACTGTTTTTTCACTCATGAGTTTTGCTCCTTTATAATGTTTTATTTACTGTCAGCAATGACAGGGAACTCTTTTTTTCTGTGTTTTTTTGTCAATAATGAGTCTATGCGAATTAAGTTATATCGCTGAATCATAACGCAATATAAATTATGCAATATAATGAGTAATGCAAAGACCTGAATCCACGGACGGCCTGCAAGGAATACGGCCGGTAAACAAACCAAAACACCAAACAAATGCGTTTTTGCGTTTTTTATCAACTGGCTTTTCAGGAAAGTAATGCCTTCTTCGGAATAGTCTTTCAGAAAATAATTATCTGTGTCGGGCTTTCCTCTCCACTGGTCATATTTCTTCTTGATCTGGATAATAAATTTACGATATTGATTTACACCCAGTAAACGATATAATTTTTGCTCCATAAAAACCGCTCCTTTTTATTATCAGTTCTGATTATAAGGTATTATAATTCAAAATTCAATGATGTTTACAACATTATTTCGCTGACTGCCGGATACAAATCAAATCAACAAAAACATACTGCACAATAGTCTTTCACCACAATATATGATAAAATGATCCTATACCTGATGAAAATCAGCCAACTACAGGAGGCGCATATATGATTGAAATATCCAAAGCGTTGGTCAGCCGCCTTATAAAAGAACAGTTTCCACAATGGGCGAATCTGCAAATTGAACCAGTGGAACACAGCGGCCACGATAACAGAACTTTTCACCTGGGAGAGGAAATGACTGTGCGCCTGCCAAGCGGAGAAGAATATGTCCCGCAGGTTGAAAAAGAGATGAAATGGCTTCCTGTGTTAGCCGGGAAGCTGTCTCTGCCGATTTCCTGTCCTGTTGCACAAGGAAAGGCGGCCGGATTTTATCCATTTCCGTGGTCGGTCAATCAGTATATTCCGGGGGAAACGTTACATAAAAATAATATTCTCGACAGCAACCAATTTGCCGCTGCACTGGCGGATTTTCTAAAAGAGCTGCAAAGTATTGATACGAAAGGCGCGCCGCCGGCAGGCGAGCATAATTTTTTCAGGGGTGCCCACCCATCTGTTTATAACGAACAGGTAATGACTGCGCTGCAGAAATTGTCCGATATTTTACCGACGTATAAAATCCGGAAGATTTGGGAAAATGCAGTTTCGACGAAATGGGAAAAACCGCCTGTGTGGCTGCACGGCGATATTGCGCCGGGAAATCTTCTGGTGGAAGGCGGCAGACTTTGCGGTGTCATTGATTTTGGAATTATGGGGATTGGTGATCCGGCCTGTGATTATGCAATGGCCTGGACTTTTTTTGACGGCCAAAGCAGAAAGTATTTTCTGCAGGGACTTGATGAAGGAACTGTTGACAGAGCGCGTGGATGGGCTTTATGGAAAGCGTTGATTACGTACCATTCATCTCAGGCGTCTGTGGCGGAGAATGCGAAATACACGATCAATGAGATTATAAGCGAAAACAAAGAGAGTTTGCAGAAGAAAAGCCGGTTAGAACTGAGATAATAGTTTGTAAACTGTAAAATATTTGAAACATTTAGGTTGCCGAAACCGGAGAAATAGCGGATAATAGTCTGGAACGGAGGCGCACATGTTTCAGATTATTTCAGAAAATTTTTTTGTACCGCTGGCATCGCCGAACAAAGCAGTCTATTGGGAATGTCTGGTAAAGCTGTTTACGGTCATGAGCCATCAGCTTTCTTTTGGCGTGGAAAGAGATATTCTGGTGCAGGAGCTGCAGTATTATTTTGAGCAGGAGCAGGCGGCTTCCATGGAGGAAGAGGGCTTCGACGGCAAAGGCAGCCGGGATAAGGCCAACTGGATGCTGCGGCGGTTGGAATACTATGACTGGATCGAGATCGAGACGGACAAGAGCTATGTCCAGCGGGCCAGTTTTAAGGAATATGCGGTCAAGATTATCAGAACCCTTTTGGAGATCGAGGAAGGGAAGCAGATCGAATATCAGGGTTATATCTATACCATCTACAGCCTGGTGCGCAGCAGTACGGACAATCCGGGGATCGTGCTGCTGTCCATTCTGGAAAACACCGACATGCTGATCACAGGGTTGAAAAACCTGAATTCCGGAATAAAACACTATATAGACGAACTGACGAAATACAAGACGCCGGCAGAGATCATGAACGTGCTGTTCAATGATTATATTGAAAACATCGTGGACAAGGCATACCATCGGCTCCTGACTTCCGACAATGTGTCCAAATTCCGTCCGGAGATCGTGGAACGGCTGGAGGCGAAAAGCCGAAGCCGCTCCTACATCGAGAAGGCCAGCGCGGAGCTTGCCGGCATCCGTGAGATTACGCTGCAGCAGGCGGAGGAGCTGGTCTATCAGTATATTCACGAGATCATAGACGCTTTTCAGAATATGGATGAGATTCTGGCGGAGATCAACCGGAAGAATACGCAGTACCAGAAAGCGGCCATCAATCGGGCGAAATTCTATCTGATCGGCGGCGAGGATGTGAGAGGCCAGCTTAAGGAGATATTGTCTGCGGTCAATGAGAAGATCAATGCGGAGGGCATGGAGCTTGGCGGCATCTACAGGATCACTTTCCTGGACGAGCTGGTAAAGATCTACAGCGCCGGCGTGCTGGACGAGAGGTCGCTGTTCGTTCCGCTGGAAGGGAAAAAGGAATTTAAGCCGGTGGCGCTTCTTAACGAGCTGCCGGATGAAGCGCTCAGACAGGCCAAGCTGAAGAAGATGATGGAGAAGATGGAGCGGGTGTTGAATCCCCAGAAGATCGACCGTTATGTGCTTGACTGTCTGCAGGGCAGGGAACGGATGCTGGCCTCCGAGCTGCCGCTTGCAACCACGGAGGATTTCGTATATTTGATCTATATCCGGCTGTACGGGCAGCGCAGGACAATGCGGTATGCGATAGAAGCGGCGGAGGATATTACGATCAATGGCTATCGGTTTCGGGATTATGTGATCCGCAGGAAAGAGAAGTAGAAGGAGTTTTGCGAGGATGGATTTTTTAGAGGGAATGCTGCAGAAGGATAAGGACGAATTTACGCGGATCTGTAACCGTCTGCTCAGCAACTGCTTTATCTGCAGGCGCAATGAGACGGCGAGAGGCGATTACTATTTTATCACCAGATATAAGGAGAAGTTTACGCAGTATCTGGCGGTGACCGGTTACCGGCTGGAGATCAATGAGGAATACGGCGTGGTGCAGCTGACCAATCCGCTGAATTATAACCGTTACAATATGAAGCTTTTTGAATCCGTGATTCTGTTGATCCTGCGGATCTTATATGACGAGAAGAAGCGGGAGCTGTCCACCAGCGATGAGGTGATTGTCAATATGGGCGACATCCATGAGAAGTTTCTGAGTCTCAAGATCCGGGACAAGATGATGGACAAGACCACGCTGCGCAATGCGGTCAGTACCATGCGGCGTTTTCAGCTGGTGGAGGTTCTGGACAGGGAGCTTTCCAATGAAGATTCCCGTCTGATCATCTATGATTCCATCCTGATGGCAGTGCGGGTGGAGGACATCAAGCTGGCTTATGAAAAGCTGGAAAACTATCGAAAGGGCGGAAAGTCGAATGAAGAAACTGACGAGAGTGAAACTGATCAACTGGCATAGGTTTACCAACGTGCTGATCGATCTTGAGAATTCCGTCCTGATCTCCGGCGAAAACGGTGCGGGCAAATCTACACTGCTCGATGCCATCCAGTTTGTGGTGACCTGCTCCACCAACTATTTCAATAAGGCGGCCCACGAGAACGGCAAGCGGAAGCTGACCGGCTATATCCGCTGCAAGACCGGGCGCGAGAACAGGCCCTATGAGCGGACCGGAGAGATCAGCGCCCATGTGGCGCTGGAATTCTATGAGGAGAAGCGGCAGAAATATTTTATCGTCGGTGCGGTGGTGGACTCCGCGTCGGAAGGACAGGAGAAGACGGTGCGCTATCTGATGGACGGGGAGCGGCTGGAGGACGGGCTCTTTTTTCAGGGAAAAGTGCCCAGATCCATTGCCCAGTTCCGGGCCGGTAACGGGAAGAAGATCAAGACCTGGTGTACCACGGAGAAGGATGCGAAGCAGATGATCAAGAACCGCTTCGGCCGTCTGGAAGATAAATTCTTTAAGCTGATCCCCAAGGCCATGGCTTTCCGGCCTATTGATGATATCAAGGATTTCGTCTACTCATATGTGCTGGACGAGAAGGAAGTGAATATCGACATTCTGCGGGAGAATGTGCGCACGTATCAGGATCTGCAGCGCACGCTGGATAAGATCAAGCTGCGGATGGGGCGGCTGGAAAAGATTGAGGGATTCTACAGGCAGGTGGAAGACGGCACGCGGAAAGACCGGATGTACGAGTATTTTCTGGACCGGATAGAAGCGGACATTCTGGAGGAGGAGATTAGGCAGCTGGAGAGCGCCATCGTGCACGATACCTACAGGCTGGAGCGGTGGAATCAGGAGATTATGGAAGCCCAGAAGGAGAAGGAAGAGAGACAGGCCATCCGGGACAACCTCTATGCGGAGCTGGCCAGTGACAAGGATTTTATCGCCAGAGATGAACAGCAGAAGAAACTGCTGCTTTTGGAGGAACGTGAAAGACAGCTGTCCGGGGAGCGGCAGCAGCTGCTTACAAGTGTGAATATGGCGAAAGCCGAAGTCAACCGGCTGTTGCAGGTGCCGGACGCAGACGACTGCATCCGGTCATACGGCGAACAGCTGGGGCAGCTGGAGAAGACGGTGCGGATCGATGACTTCAAGGATACCCTGCAGAAGGTTATCGCCTACAAGAATCATATGAGCGACCGGGTCTATAAGAGGCGTGCGGAACTGGATATGAACCTGCGGGAGCTTTCCGGGCAGAAGAAAGAATGGGACTTGAAGATCGAGAACCTGATGAAGAAGAAGCTTTCCTATCCGGAGGAAGTCACCCGGGTAATGAATGCCATTAGAGAGGAATTCGTCCGCATCGGCAGGACGCCGGAACCGCGGATTCTGTGCGAGATGTTGGAGATCACGGACGATTCCTGGCGCAATGCGGTGGAGGGGTATCTGAATACGCAGCGTTTCTATATTCTGGTGGAGCCGGATAATTTCGATATCGCCCTCGGCACTTATGACAGACTGCGCAGGGAGAAGAAGACTTACGGCGTGGGGTTGATCAATACGCAGAACCTGGAGGGGTACGATACCGCGCCGGAAGGATCTCTGGCCACGGTGGTCACGTCCGGCAACAAGTACGCCAGACGCTACATCAATATGGTGCTGGGCAAGGTGACCATGTGCGATCATTACAGCCATTTGAAGAAATACAAGACGGCCATCACCAGAGAGTGCATGCGCTATCAGAACCATGTAGCAAGCGCCATCAAGCCTGCCATCTTCGAGACGCCCTATATCGGCAAAAACGCCATCCGGGTACAGTTGGAGCAGGCAAAGCATAAGAGTAAAGAGCTGGAAAATCAGATCAAAGAGAAACAGAATGTGCTGCAGAAGCTGGAAGAACTGCAAAAACCCCTTTCCACGGAGACGGATACCGATATCAAATACCGCGTGGATGTGCTTGTGGAACTCGGGAACACGGCGCAGGAGATCAAAAACTGCCGGGCTAACATCGCCACGCTGGAGAAAAATTCCAATATGATCCTCAAGCAGATTCAGCTGTCGGAGCTGGAGAAGATCATCCGGGAGAAGGAGGAGCAGATCGCCAGAGACAACCGGCGGGTGGGACAGACCGAGCAGAACATCGAGAATACCAGAGGAAGGCTGGCCGACCGGCAGACCTCCCTGGTGGGGCAGAAGGCGCGCTGTGCGGAGTTTGCCGCCAGACAGGAAGAAGATATCGTGCTCTGGGATCATGATTACGAGAAGCAGCTAAAGGACAAAAGCCACGAACAGTTCAAGGAGAACTTCGCCCGCAGAAGGAAGGCCAACCAGACCACCATAGCCAAATGTACGGAATCCATGACAAATGCCATGGTGGAATACAAGACCGCCCACGACTTCGGTGCGGCGGCCACGCTGGAAGGATATCCGGATTTCGAGGCGGAATATAGCAAGCTGAAAAGTTCCGAACTGCTCAGCTATGAGGAGAAGGTGGAGAGCGCAAGGCAGTCCGCCGAGGAGGAATTCCGGGAGCAGTTTCTGGCCAAGCTGCAGGAGAATATGAAGAATGCTCAGACGGAATTCAAGGAACTGAACAGGGCGCTTCGGGATATCCGTTTCAGCAACGAGAAGTATGAATTCCTGTTTATGCCCAGCAAACGTTACCGTCATTATTATGAGATGATCATGGATGACTTTAACGCCGTGCAGGGAGAGTCCATTTTCAGCGGCCTTTTCCACGAGAATCATAAAGAGGTGATCGACGAGCTGTTTGAGCGGCTGGCGCTTGATCATGAGAACAGCGCGAAGGCACTGGACGAGTTTACGGACTACAGGACCTATATGGATTATGATATCCGCATCCTGCACAGCGACGATAGTTATTCGCTGTATTCCAAGGTGTGTGAGGAAAAGAGCGGCGGGGAGACCCAGACGCCCTTCTATGTGACCGTGGCCGCCTCCTTTGTGCAGTTGTACCGCAACGGTATCGGCGGCGAGGCCGTGGGGCTGGTGATGTTCGACGAGGCTTTTAACAACATGGATGACGAGCGGATCGGTGGGGTGCTGGAGTTCCTGCGCAGGCTGCCGCTGCAGATCCTGATCGCGGCGCCGCCGGATAAGATCCAGTATATCAGCCCCTTTGTGGAGGAGACACTTTTGGTGATGACGGATGAAAAGGTGAGCTTCGCGGAGAGGTATTACAATGGTGCAGTATGACAAGATGATCCTGAACAGGCTGCTGGACACTTATGAGTCCAGCCTGCTTTCTACAGGAGAGAACAGAAGGAATATTCATATCGAGTTCCGTTTTACGAAAAAGACGCTGCCGGCTTATTTCGACGAAAGCTCTTCGGAATATGAGCGGATCCACTTTTTCATGGAAAGTCTGGAGGAAAAGCAGCTGATACGGATCTGCTGGCAGGGAGGGCGCAAAGGGCATATCATCGCCAGGGTACAGCTGCAGACGGAAAATCTGGAGACGGCCTATGCTTTTGTGCGCCGGGTGCCGAAGCAGGATCTGGCGGCAGGACACAGACAGCTGCTGAAAGAGTGCCTTGCGAAGGAGCCGACGCCGGTCTGCCGGGCTTTTGCGGCTCATGTGCTGGAACGTCTGGCGGAACATAAATCCGTGAAGGAATTCGTGCAGCTGGAGGATATCGCGTCTACCAGGCGGCTGCTTGCCGTGATAGAGGCCATCGAGAAGAATGAAGAGCCGCTGTACCTGCGGGAATTTTCGATTCGGCATTTCCAGGATTCCAAGGCTTTCGAGAAGATGGAAGGCAGGATCGCCCATATCTTCAGGCGGTTTCAGGCAGGATGTGAGGAGGCGGCAGTGGAGGAGATCCTGGCGGAATACGATATCTACCATACGCCGGACTATGTTTATCTGAAAGGGAATGCGACGCTCTTAGTGGGAGCGGAGAAGATAGATCTGTCGGTGTTAAAGCAGGGACTTGGCATCTCCGGGGAGGATATCGGCAGGATACGGTTTGCGGGTACGGCGGCGGTGAAGCAGGTGATCACCATCGAGAATCTGACCACCTTTTTCCGCTGGCAGGAGGAAGACAGCCTGCTTGTATATCTGGGCGGTTATCACAACAGCGTCCGCCGCGCCCTGCTTATGGAACTTCATGCGGCCTGCCCGCAGGCGGCGTATCATCACTTCGGGGATATTGACGCCGGCGGGTTCGAGATCTACCGTGACCTGCGGGAGAAGACGGGCATTCCCTTCCGGATGTACCGGATGGATCTGGAGACGCTGCAGGCCTATGAACAGTACGGCAGGCCGCTGACGGAGAATGACAGGAAACGGCTGCAGAAGATGCGCGGCCGGGAAGAGCTGCGTGAGGTGATCGACTATATGCTGGCGCATGATGTGAAGCTGGAACAGGAGTGTATCAGGAGGTAGCTTATGTACGAACGAATGCTTAACAAACAGGAAGTCCCTGCCATAGAAGCAATGACAACATACTGCGGCGAAAATGCCGAAAGATTTTCCATGCTTCATGAATGGCTGGTATCTGCCTTTCATACAGAATGGAAAGTTGTCTTTCCTTATGGGAATCAATACGGCTGGATACATTATCGGGTTATATGCCAGAAACACTATGAGGATATAAAGAAATTGCTGGAAATGAAATGTTCGTGATGATATATTCTGCAAATCTTATTTTTTGCGGATAATATAAAGGCCATATATTCCTAATAACAAGTACATTGATAAACAATAAACCAATCCTGTTGTCGGATATTGATTACTCTTAGAAAAGCAAAAAGGTATGCCGCACAAATCCACTATAAAATGTAAGATAATCGGTATCCATAAATTTCGGGTTTTGAAATAAACCGCCCCGAAGTAAATTCCTAATGCAGTAGCCCAGACAACTTTGCATATAATCGTCAAAACCGGTTGCCCAAGTGCACCAAAAATATGTCCAAACCCAAATAGTGCAGATGAAATAATAACTGCAAATAATGCAGCATTATTTCGTATGCCAAACCATTTTTCAATGATATTCTGCAACAATCCTCTCAGATAAATTTCTTCCATTATTGCAACACCTATGTAATACACAACGCCCTCTACAATAACTCTATAGATTGTCGGTTTATGATTGAATGGTGAAAGCCCTATGCAAAAAGCAACTGCCACGATAAGCGTAGCAACAAGGGAAGGAATACCATATTTCTTCAAACCATTCGGAATATTTTGAAATTGTAATCCAAAATTCCACTCTTTTATAATGGTTTTCCTGCATACATAGCATAAAGCAAAAGCCAATACAAAATTTATCATCAAAGAGAAATAAATCGGTTCAATATCCCTGATTTGTATATTGCAGAATAAAGCCGCAGGTAATGCGGTCATTTCCATAAAGGTCATTATTATTGTCAGTATAATAACTCCGATTGATGT
>ERZ808041.1230-NODE-1230-length-10564-cov-76.875846_pt1 | contig 10564 bp, 10 predicted proteins | sample MGYA00380192_ERZ808041 | MGnify/ENA primary metagenome ERZ808041 (study PRJEB31490, sample SAMN06133412) | mouse gut metagenome | isolation source: Z1_1 | host: mice | place: China: Chengdu | collected 2015-05 ... | reverse complement strand
ATCCGTTGGGATGAAGAGCAGTGCCTGATCTTTGCCAACAAGGCGGGAAGGGAAGTGCAGGCCGCTGAGGTGCAGGGGATCATTGAGATCCTCTTCATCAAAGGGATATTGGACAGAAACAGTTATCTGGCAAACGGAATACTGACTTCGGCAAACATACAGAAGATATGGATGGAGGCAACAAAGCGAAGAAAAAGGGATCTGAAAGCATTGCCCTATCTGCTGGTGAACGACTTGACTCAGCAGGAAACAGAAGCGCCGGAAGGTGAAAATGTAACCATTAGCCCGGGAAATGTAGTACATGATGTAGCCGTTAACGCAAAAAATGCATGCAATTCCGGACAAAGTAAAGTAAAAGAAAAGAAAGCAGAGGAAAATAAAGAATTACCCCCCTCAGCTCCCCCCAAGGGGAAGGAAAAAGAATGGGAGGAGGTTTCTGCTCCTCTCCCGATACCCGGATACGCCTTCAACACAATGACACACAATTATCCGGGACTGACGGATACACTCAAAAGACTGGGGATTACCGAAGCAGGAGAGGTGAATGCCATACTCAGGCTATCGGATTATGGAAGGAAAGGAACACGGGTATGGCAACTGATTGCCAATACTTGCTGGAGTGACATAGGGGCAAAAGGAAGGTATCTGATAGCAGCACTGAATAAGGCAAAAAGAAAATAATCCGGATAGGAAAGTACAGTTTGCAGTTGATAAAAAAGCAAGTATACCGGTTTCCATACGGAAGGTTCTCTGTCGGGAATGGAAAACGGGACATACATTTAAACAAATGATCTACAGCTACTTCAGAGCACAATATTTCAATCTGCAGAAGCTTTATTTTAACGTTACGTTAAAGTTCGTTTTTCGTCTGCAAATAGCAAATTCTTTAAATGCAAAAGACTTGTTATTTGCAGACAAGAACAAAGCCATCGGAAAATGGCATTAACAATGTTAACGGGCAAAAGGCATAAAATATCCTCTCCCACTGTATACAGTTATATTGTTATTTACCTCTTCCGGCAGATGCAATCCACCAGATGATCATTCATAAATCCGGAGGCCTGCAAGTGAGCATAGCAAATCGTAGTTCCAAAGAATTTAAATCCCCGTTTTTTCATATCCTTGCTCATGGCATCAGATTCGGGAGATGATACCGGAATCTCACTCAATGATTGAAATGTATTGACAATCGGTTTTCTGTCGGGAAAGAATGATAGAGTATAGTCATAAAAACTACCGAACTCCTTTTGTACGGCGAGAAATGACCTTGCATTTGTGATGGTCGATTTGATCTTCAGACGATTTTTCACAATGCCATCAAAGTGCATCAGCCGTTCAACATCTTCATCGGTCATTTGTGCCACCGACTCAGCATCGAAATTGCAAAAGGCTTTGCGATACCCCTCACGTTTCTTAAGGATGGTTATCCAACTCAAGCCGGCCTGAGCACTCTCCAACACAAGAAACTCAAACAGCGTCTTGTCATCGGTCACCAATTTTCCCCACTCTTGATCATGGTACTTCACATACAGTTCGTCACTTCCGCACCAACCGCAACGCCCGTTTATTATATCTTGCATAATTATAACACTTAATAGTACGATACAAAGATAGTAGATTCACCATGTCGCACCAAATATCGATAAACAAAACACAAGCAATTATTTTTTTCAGTATATCCCCCACACTTCCGGTTTTTTTCGTACTTTTACAGCTTGTTGGAAAGTTATGCACTTCCGGCATCAGAGAACAGATAAAAAGAAAAAACAATATATAAAATGAATCACAAATGGAATTATCGACCCATCACACAAGAACAGGCAGAGATAAGCCGGGCATTGGCTCAGGAACTAGGCATTAGCCCCGTCCTGGGACGACTTTTGGTACAAAGGGGAATTACGAAGGCACAGGATGCCAAGAAATTCTTCCGTCCGCAATTGCCCGATTTGCATGATCCATTCCTAATGAAGGATATGGACATCGCAGTGGAACGCCTGAACATGGCGATGGGAAAGAAAGAGCGCATTCTGATTTATGGAGATTACGATGTGGACGGTACCACGGCTGTGGCACTGGTCTACAAGTTCATTCAACAGTTCTATTCGAACCTTGACTATTACATCCCTGACCGTTATAACGAAGGATACGGAATTTCCAAAAAAGGAGTTGACTACGCCGCTGAAACCGGAGTAGGGCTTATCATCGTACTGGACTGCGGCATTAAAGCCGTAGAAGAGATTGCGTATGCCAAAGAGAAGGGAATTGACTTCATCATCTGCGACCATCATGTACCGGACGACATATTGCCCCCTGCCGTTGCCATCCTGAATGCCAAACGACTGGATAATACATACCCATACACTCATCTTTCGGGATGTGGCGTAGGCTTCAAATTCATGCAGGCTTTTGCCATCAGTAACGGCATTGAGTTTCATCACCTGATTCCGTTGCTCGACCTGACTGCCGTAAGCATTGCATCGGATATTGTACCGATCATGGGCGAAAACCGTATCCTGGCCTATCATGGGTTGAAACAGCTGAACGGCAATCCGAGCGTAGGACTGAAAGCGATTATCGATGTATGCGGATTATCGGAAAAAGAAATTACGGTGAGCGACATTGTATTCAAAATAGGTCCCCGCATCAATGCTTCCGGACGTATACAGAACGGAAAAGAAGCGGTAGACCTGTTGATTGAGAAAGATTTCTCGGCAGCACTCGAGAAAGCCGGACAAATCAACCAATACAACGAAACCCGGAAGGATCTGGATAAGAGCATGACGGAAGAAGCCAATAAAATCGTAGCCGAACTGGAAGGCTTGGCAGACCGTCGTTCGATAGTGCTTTACAATGAAGACTGGCACAAAGGAGTGATCGGAATCGTTGCCTCACGATTAACGGAGATTTACTATCGTCCGGCAGTCGTACTGACCCGGACGGATGATATGGCAACCGGTTCGGCACGTTCCGTATCCGGTTTCGATGTTTACAAAGCTATCGAACATTGCCGTGACTTGCTCGAAAACTTCGGAGGGCATACCTATGCTGCCGGGCTATCGATGAAAGTGGAAAACGTACAGGCATTCACCGAGAGATTCGAAAGTTTCGTGTCGGAACATATACTGCCGGAACAGACCAGCGCAGTGATCGATATCGATGCCGAAATAGATTTTAAAGATATCACGCCGAAGTTCTTCAATGAATTGAAACGATTCAACCCGTTCGGTCCCGACAACCAGAAACCAGTGTTCTGCACACATCACGTGTACGATTATGGAACAAGCAAGGTGGTCGGTCGCGATCAGGAACACATCAAACTGGAACTGGTAGACAACAAATCGAACAATGTGATGAACGGCATCGCCTTCGGACAAAGTTCACACGTGAGATATATCAAAACCAAGCGATCATTTGACATCTGCTATACCATTGAAGAGAACACCCACAAACGGGGGGAAGTGCAGTTGCAGATTGAAGATATCAAACCGATAGAGTGACTTACCAAGAGATTTTAAAGCAATACTGGGGTTATGATTCCTTCCGCGACCTGCAGGAGGACATCATAACCAGCATTGGCAATGGAAAAGACACACTGGGACTGATGCCCACCGGAGGCGGAAAGTCAATTACGTTTCAGGTTCCGGCCCTTGCCAAAGAGGGATTGTGCATTGTCATCACTCCACTGATTGCCTTAATGAAGGATCAGGTGCAGAACCTGAAAAAGCGCGGAATCAAAGCGATAGCCATCTATTCAGGAATGACACGGCAAGAGATTGTGGTGGCATTGGAGAACTGCATCTTCGGCGACTATAAGTTTCTATACATCTCTCCCGAACGGTTGGATACCGAAATCTTCCGGGCCAAACTCCGGTCCATGAAAATCAGTATGATTACGGTAGACGAAAGCCATTGCATCTCACAATGGGGATATGACTTTCGTCCGGCTTATCTGAAAATAGCGGATATCAGGGATCTCGTACCGGATGCTCCGGTCTTGGCACTGACCGCCACGGCCACTCCCGAAGTAGTGAAAGACATACAGGAGCGCCTCCGCTTCCGGGAAGAAAACGTGTTCCGTATGAGCTTCGAACGAAAGAATCTGGCATACATCGTTCGCCCCACTGATAATAAAAACGGGGAGTTGCTGCACATACTGAACCGGATACAAGGCAGCGCGATTGTATATGTACGAAGCCGACGAAAAACCAAAGAAACAACCGAGCTGCTGGTAAACGAAGGAATCACGGCCGACTTTTATCATGCGGGACTGGATAACGCAACCAAAGATCTTCGCCAGAAACGATGGCAAAACGGAGAAAGCCGGGTGATGGTAGCTACCAACGCATTCGGTATGGGCATTGACAAACCGGACGTACGTATCGTCATCCACCTGGACCTGCCCGACTCACCGGAAGCCTACTTTCAGGAAGCGGGACGGGCGGGACGAGACGGACAAAAGGCATACGCGGTGATACTCTATGCCAAGTCGGATAAAACAACGCTCAGCAAACGCATTGCAGATACTTTCCCGGATAAAGACTATATAAAAGATGTGTACGAGCATCTGCAATATCATTATCAGATGGCGATGGGCGACGGGCTGGGATGCATGTATGACTTCAGCCTGGAAGAATTCTGCCGCAAGTTCAAATATTTTCCCGTACCTGCAGACAGCGCACTGAAGATATTGACACAGGCAGGATACCTGGAATATACCGATGAGCAGGACAATGCCTCACGGATTATCTTCACGATCCGCCGGGATGAGTTATATAAACTCCGTGAGATGGGAGAAGCCGCAGAGAAACTGATACAAATGATTCTGCGATCTTACACGGGTGTCTTTACAGACTATGCCTACATCAGCGAGCAGACTCTGGCGGTACGTACGGGACTGACCCGGCAACAGATTTACCACTTGCTGGTGATGCTGAGCAAGCGCCGTATCGTCGACTACATCCCGCACAAAAAAACACCTTACATTATATATACACGTGAGCGGATAGACCTCCATTATCTGCAAATACCCCGAGCAGTATATGAAGAACGGAAAGAACGCTATGAAACCCGTATCCATGCCATGGTGGAATACGTCACTTCGAAGAATGTCTGCCGTAGCCGGATGCTGCTCCGCTACTTCGGAGAGAAGAACGAACATAACTGCGGGCAATGTGACGTCTGCCTCAGCCACCGCGCCGAACCGGATATATCACAAAGCACCTTCGACGGACTGAGAGAGCAAATATGTGCTCTGCTGAAAGAGCATCCGATGACTCCGGCGGAAATAGCTTCACACATAAATACAGATAAAGAGCAGTTGAGCGAAGTGATACGGTTTATGCTGGACGAGGGCTTACTGAGCTCTGAGAACGGACTGCTTACTGAAAAAACTTCCTGAAAAGCAACAGGGTTATGTGATGAAATTACTACATTTGCAACCAAACTAAAAAAACTTTGATCATGCCGAACTTCTTTAAATCTTTTTTTGCGGGGAAAACAGAAAACCCTGAGGAAGAAAAACAAAAAAACGCCAAAAAGAACTTTGAGATATTTAAATATGACGGCCTGCGTGCCCAACGTATGGGACGTCCGGACTATGCCATTAAGTGCTTTAATGAAGCGCTGGCCATTGAAGAAGATTTCGAAACACTGAATTATCTGAGCCAGCTTTACATCCAGACCGGTGAATTCGGGAAAGCACATGAGTTGCTGGAACGTATGATCGCGCTGGAACCAGAATTGACAAGCACGTACCTGACCCTGGCCAATCTCTGCTTCATGCAAGAAGATTATCAGGAGATGGCCGATGCCGCCCAGAAAGCCATCGCACTGGAAGAAGGAAACGCAATGGCACACTACCTGTTGGGCAAAGCCAATCATGGATTGGATAACGGAATAATGACCATCGCCCACCTGACAAAAGCCATTGTGCTGAAAGATGATTTCACGGAAGCCCGACTGCTCCGTGCCGAAGCACTGTATAAGATGCAGCAATTTGCAGAGGCTATGGAAGATATTGAAGCCATACTTGCACAGAATCCGGACGAAGAAGCTGCCCTCCTGCTACGTGGCAAAATAAAAGAAGCCACCGGAAAGGAAGAAGAAGCAGAGACGGACTATCTCCATGTGACAGAGATAAACCCCTTCAACGAACAAGCTTACCTATATCTGGGACAACTATTTATCACACAGAAGAAATTGACAGCTGCTATTGAGCTGTTTGACGAAGCTATCGAGTTGAATCCGAACTTTGGAGCCGCCTATCATGAACGGGGACGTGCCAAACTATTAAACGGGGACAAAGACGGTTCGATTGAAGATATGAAGAAATCGCTGGAGCTGAACCCGAAAGAGGGAGAGAACCTGAACGGACAGTTCAATAATCAGCAAGCAGAAACAACCCCAAACGTATTGGGACTGTAAACTAACCGTTCTGATACAGTCATTTCCCGGACCGGAACCTTACTCCCTGTCCGGGAAATGATTTGTATCATTCCATATTATCCGTGTGCGGACGAAGAAAGCACAACTGCATGCCCAAAGCCAACAATACAATACCTCCCAGAATAGCAAATCCCAATCCCAGATTGCCACCGTCCGTCCATTTTCCAAACAAGCTTGTTACAACTGCTCCGGCAAAAACTCCGGTCATATTCATTATACCATAGGCCGTTGCCCGATATTTGGCCGAAACAAACTGGCACAAAATAGGCATATTATTGGCATCGAACATACCGAAACCGACCCCAAACAGAAATCCTGCACCTACTATACTGATGAAACCATTGCCTAAGCCCAATAAAAGAAGCGCAGGTATGGTCAACCCTAACCCGATTGCGCCTGTATAGATACGTCCGCGTATGTCTTTGCATACCCAACGGTCTGACAATAACCCTCCCAGAATAACTCCGATAAAAGAAGAGACAGCAATCGTTATAGTGGATATAGGCCCTGCCTCAGCCATAGGGATATCGAGATTCTCAGCGTACAGGGTAGGCAACCAATTCTTCGTAGCCCATCCGGGAAGACTGGGAGCTGCAAAATAGAACAGAATAATCCAAAAAGCAATATTACCGAATAAAAGAGTCACTCCTTTAAACAACGGAATCTTTTTTGATTTATCTGTATGCATGGCCCGAATGACCCTGGCATGTTCTTCATTCTCACGAAGGAATATAATCAAGACCAATGCATAGACAATGCCTACAATACCGAACCAATGGAATGTAGTATGCCACGAATAGGCCGCAGCTACCGTAGCACCAAACCCGCCAATAGCCTGACCGGCATACAATCCCGTCATATGGATACCGACTGCCAGCGAACGTGATTTCTCCTGATGCCAATCGGCTATCAAGGAGAGGCCCGCAGGAATGTATAATGCCTCACTAACTCCCATCAATGCGCGCAACCAGTAGATTTGATTAAATGTATCGGCATACCCCATGCCATAAGTGACCGCCGACCAGACAAAAAGACTCCCGACAATCAACCATTTACGACTGACGCGATCGGCAATAATTCCTGCCATCGGACTCATAAGACCGTAAATCCAAAGGAAGACTGCCATTAGCCGCCCAAAATTGGTAGCCGACTGCAATTCTATAATATCTATCTGCATCGCATCTTTCATGGTTGACAGCATCTGACGATCCATATAATTTAATAATGCCACAAACCATAAAAGTCCGACAACGATCCAAGGATATATTTTTCTATTTTTCATACCAACTATCTCTCTTTATATGATTTACCTTTACCTATGAGCTCTTTCAACTGTATTTGTTGGAAAACCATCTGTGCCTGGCTACTTTCATAAAAAACACCAATCGTAGAATCATTGACCGAAGTTATGCAGGAATAGCCAAAACTTCCCAACTCATCCAACATGATTTTCCGGCCGGAATCCCAGGTATTTCCATCATCCAGGCTGCACTTTAGCGTCATGTGGTCTCTACTGTCATAAGACTCCGGATTGCAGAATAGAAGAAGAGTCTTTTGCCTGCCGTTTTCCTGATAAGTATGTCGATGAATACTTGCCATACAAGTAGGCTCTATCAATGCTTTTCGGGAAGTGGAATGTTCCGTCCATGTGCTTCCCAGATCGGAGGTGACACAAATACGGCGTCCATTGACCTTTTTATTACCGTGATTACGGTTATCACGCATATTCAACATGACACTGCCATCCTGTAATTCGACTGCCATGCACTCCGTAGTGTTGTGATAAGCCGGCTTAGAGGCTATCCATGTTTTTCCCCCATCCTTGCTATACGTAATATTAGAGAATGGTATTCCATCTTTATCACGGCCTTGTGTGGGAAATATTAATGTACCGTCTTTCAAAGTAATGCCATGCCCCGGTGCCGGAGCATACAGCCACCATTCCGGTTTCTTGGTTTGTGCTGTTATATTTACAGGGTCACTCCAAGTCAATCCGTCATCCACGCTTTTCGTAATCAAGAACTGACAGGTCTCTTTAACCCCGAGCCCGGGCTGAGAACCTTTCGCATGCCATTGGTGTATCCAACGGGTACTGTCCTGCGTCATTCCTTCCACCCATTTACCCGATCGGGGATCTAAGACTCCATACATCCAGAGTCCCGCCACATAAATAGTACCGTTCTTTTCATCGGTCAGGATACAAGCATCACTGATTCCATTATATTTCTCTGGCAATCCATCCCACTTTTTGCGGTCGAGCACTATCTGCATCGGCTGCCAGCTCATTCCACCATCCAGGCTTCGCATCATCGCAATATCGATATCACCTTGCAAGTCACGCGAACTATCGTAACGGGCATCAAATATGGCCATCAAAGTTCCTTTCAGGGAAGTAGTAATGCCGGGAATACGCGAAGTATGAACTCCGTCTTCCCCTCTTTGCCGTACAGCGACTCCGGTACGGAGTGCGACAATCGGACGAACGGAAGTTACAGAAGCCTTACCACAAGTCGTCGTCACATGATCACAACTGACCGTCACACGATGGGCTAAGTCAACTTTATCTTTCAATTGAACAGTTACCCACAGTATGGTAGTATCTGATTTCAATTCCAACGGAGTGTCTAAAACCGTTTTTAAAGCGGGAGCAACTGAGTCGACACACTTTTCCCAGTCAGAAAGCCCCCTCTTTCCGGCAACTCTATATAAACTCAAATGAGTTAAATCGGTCAACAAAGTAGTACCTTTCAGGGATAATCCGATCTCCTTTACAAAACATGGTCCCGGACAGCTCTTTATCAACTTTAATTGCAAAACCGGATTAATCTCCTTTTTTGTCAAGACCGGTACTATGGGCTGTCGAACAATATGTAGGCGTTAATTTAGCGGTATCATTTTCTTGCATAGTTGGATGTCCCATATGCAAAATCTATTTAGTAGATCATGGATACCGAAAATTTAAGGAAAAAATACATTTTATGGAGCAATATCGTTGATCTTCGTTCTCGAGGTATCAATATAACAAGAACTGCACATTGTCTTGGTGTTTCACGCGATACAGTGAAACATCTGCAATCTTTAACTTCAGATGAACTCATTCGGCAGTGTCAGACCCAAGAGGGAAACAGATATAAACTCCAGAACTACGAGCGTGATATCCTCTCTTTACTTATCAGTTTTCCTTCCATTTCCAACAGCCGTGTTCACGACCATTTAAAGGAACACTTTTCCTCCTTCCCACAAGTCTGTGAGAAGACCGTACATAACTACGTGCAATTCATCCGAAAGAAGTACGCTATTCCTTCGGTCAGATAAGGATCGGTTCCTGCTATTAATAGCGGGTTCTGGATCATCATATAAACATCTTTAATATAGCAAACATTATCCCGGAATATACAATGAGTAAAAGAGAAGATTTAGTAAAATGGAAAACGGTCGAGACAATGACTCCCGATTATCCCGATGGTGTAATCTTTATAAAAGAAGATACGCGAGTGGAATGTCCGTTAGCTATGGTCGCTTTTCCACTTGGAGGGCATGAGAATGGAACTAAAAAGCAACGAGAGAGAGCTAAGCTAATAGCTGCCGCTCCTGAACTACTGGAAGCATTACAGGGGATGTTGGAACGGTTTGATTATAAGGATCAGCCTATTTATTCTTTTGCCACCAAAGAGATTGATGCAGCTAAAGCAGCAATAAAAAAAGCCATAGAGTGACCTTCAAATCAAGAAAGATATGAATAAAAGAACAATGCAAATAGATGTCATCGGTCCAGTTGAAGGAACTGAATTGATGAAATGTAAATTGTATATTGATGGTCGTGTGTGTGTCATCGGAATGTCACAGTATGACTATGAAGAGCTAATTCGTGAGAAAGTATTTATCCGCGATGGAAAGAGTGTTGATTCTGCTGGTGTGATAAACACGACTAACGCTTTCGTTGAAGAAGATTAATATTCAAAACCATACAAAAATGAAAATAAAATTTGTAAAAACGACAGACCGTAAAGGCACTTATATCATTGAAGGTTCATCTGATGGCAGGTTCTTTAATATAAAGAGGTTCATTTGTCAAGTTCAAAAACAAGAAACCGAAAAAGAGACACAAGAATTAGCTGAT
>ERZ808041.1229-NODE-1229-length-10581-cov-12.798267_pt1 | contig 10581 bp, 10 predicted proteins | sample MGYA00380192_ERZ808041 | MGnify/ENA primary metagenome ERZ808041 (study PRJEB31490, sample SAMN06133412) | mouse gut metagenome | isolation source: Z1_1 | host: mice | place: China: Chengdu | collected 2015-05 ... | reverse complement strand
AAAAGGGCTTCCCGATTTCTCGGAAAGCCCCATAAAATCTAGCTTTTTACTGATTACTCAATAATCGTAGCCACACGTCCAGAACCTACTGTACGTCCGCCCTCACGGATAGCGAATGTAAGTCCCTGCTCCATAGCGATTGGATGAATCAGCTCAATTGTCATCTCAACATTATCACCAGGCATACACATATCTGTACCATCTGGCAGATTGCAGACACCTGTAACGTCTGTTGTTCTGAAATAGAACTGTGGTCTATAGTTATTGAAGAACGGTGTATGACGTCCACCTTCATCTTTTGTCAATACATAAACCTGTGCTGTAAATTTCTTGTGGCATGTAACTGTACCTGGTTTAGCGAGAACCTGTCCTCTCTGAATCTCTGTTCTCTGAATACCACGAAGCAATGCACCAATGTTGTCACCAGCACGAGCCTCGTCAAGAAGCTTTTTGAACATCTCAATACCTGTACAAACTGTCTTTCTTGTCTCCTCGCTGATACCAACAATCTCAACTTCCTCATTAAGATGAAGTGTACCACGCTCAACACGGCCTGTTGCAACAGTACCACGGCCTGTGATTGTGAAGATATCCTCAATTGGCATAAGGAATGGCTTATCTGTATCACGTACAGGCTCAGGAATATGCTCATCAACTGTATTCATCAACTCGATGATCTTGTCACCCCACTCACTGCTAGGATCTTCCAAAGCTTTCAGCGCAGAACCCTTAACGATAGGGCAATCTGTAAACTCATACTCCTCAAGCTGCTCTGTTACTTCCATTTCAACAAGCTCGATCAACTCTGGATCGTCAACCATATCGCACTTGTTCAAGAATACAACAATTTTAGGAACACCAACCTGACGAGAAAGAAGGATATGCTCCTTTGTCTGTGCCATTACACCATCTGTTGCAGCAACAACAAGGATAGCACCGTCCATCTGTGCAGCACCTGTAATCATGTTCTTTACATAGTCAGCATGGCCCGGGCAGTCAACGTGTGCATAATGTCTCTTCTCTGTCTCATACTCAACGTGTGCAGTATTAATTGTAATACCACGCTCTCTTTCTTCTGGAGCCTTATCAATATTCTCGAAATCTGTAGCTACGTTACCTGCAACTCTAGCAGCCAATACCTTTGTAATCGCAGCCGTCAATGTTGTTTTACCATGGTCAACATGTCCAATGGTACCAATGTTGCAATGGGGTTTACTTCTTTCAAATTTAGCCTTTGCCATTCTAAAAGTCCTCCTTAAAAAACTTACTATGAATTATAACTTAACCCAACTATTCTCATTATAGTCAAAATATAGGAATTTTTCAAGCACTATTTATAAAATACCTGCTGAAAAGCCTTTTATTATTACTATTCACATCATGGAATGCACTCATAGTAACAATTCGGGGCGATATTGAAGTTTTGCTTCACAAAAATCGCCCCTCACTTTTAAATCATGTTTTCATGGAATGCGCATTCCTGACCCGTGAAAAGTAATCTTTTATCTACATTACTGTTCACGATCCCCCTGTCATCTCATTCAACATACCCTGTTAAATATGATATTATAAAGTGCGAACAATAATTATTATTTTGTTTTTGCGGCAAGTACCTTTTCCTGTACCTGCTTTGGAACCTGCTCATACTTCTCAAAGAACATAGAGTAGTTTCCACGTCCTTGTGTCTTGGAACGCAAATCTGTAGAATAACCAAACATCTCTGCAAGCGGCACATAACCTCTGACAATCTTTCCACCGCCAAGGTCATCCATACCTTCAATCCGTCCGCGACGTGAATTGATATCGCCAATTACATCACCCATATATTCCTCAGGCATTGTTACCTCAACCTTCATAATTGGCTCAAGAAGCACTGGTGCTGCCTTCTGCATTGCCTCTTTAAATGCAAGAGAACCCGCAATGTGGAATGCCATTTCTGATGAGTCCACCTCATGATATGAACCGTCAAATACGTTTGCATATACGCCAACCACAGGGAATCCGCCAAGAATACCAGCCTGTGTAGCCTCCTCAATTCCTTCGCCGACAGCCGGAATATATTCCTTTGGAATCGCACCACCGACAACGGAAGACTCAAACTTGAAGAGTTCTTCGCCGTTTGCATCCATTGGAGCGAACCGTACCTTACAATGGCCATACTGTCCACGTCCACCAGACTGCTTCACATACTTAGAATCAACTTCTACCTCTTTTGTAATTGCCTCCTTGTAAGCAACCTGTGGTGCACCAACATTTGCCTCAACTTTAAACTCACGAAGAAGTCTATCTACAATAATCTCAAGATGAAGTTCACCCATACCGGCGATAATTGTCTGTCCAGTCTCCTGATTGGTGTGTGCACGGAAAGTAGGATCTTCTTCCGCAAGCTTTGCAAGTGCCTCTCCCATCTTTCCTTGTCCTGCCTTTGTTTTCGGCTCAATCGCAAGCTCAATAACTGGCTCAGGAAATTCCATTGACTCTAAGATTACTGGATGCTGATCATCACAGATGGTATCTCCTGTTGTTGTAAACTTAAATCCAACTGCTGCCGCTATATCTCCAGAGTATACTTTATCTAACTCCTGTCTCTTGTTCGCATGCATCTGTAAGATACGCCCTACACGCTCCTTCTTATCTTTCGTAGCGTTCAATACATAAGAACCGGAATTCATTGTACCTGAGTAAACTCTAAAGAATGCAAGTTTACCAACAAATGGGTCCGCCATAATCTTGAAAGCAAGTGCTGAGAACGGCTCTTCATCTGAAGAATGACGCTCAACTTCATTGCCCTCTAAGTCTGTACCTTTGATAGATGGAATGTCTGTAGGTGCTGGCATATAATCGAGTATTGCATCGAGAAGTTTCTGTACACCTTTATTTCTATATGCAGATCCACAACAAACCGGAACCGCTGTACATTCACATGTGCCTTTTCTCAAAGCAGCTTTCAACTGCTCAACAGTAGGCTCCTCACCCTCAAGATACATCATTGTCAGATCGTCATCCAACTCACAAATCTTTTCAATCATCTCAGAGTAATAAAGCTCTACCTCATCTGCCATATCTTCTGGAATCTCTGTGATTGTGATATCGTCACCCTTATCATCATTATAGATATAGGCTTTCTTCTCCATCAAATCAATGATTCCTTTAAAATCGTCTTCTTTGCCAATTGGTATCTGAAGAATAATTGCATTTTTACCTAATCTTGTCCGAATCTGGTCTACTGCACCATAGAAATTAGCTCCTAAGATATCCATCTTATTGATAAATGCCATTCTAGGTACATTGTAGGTATCAGCCTGACGCCATACATTTTCTGACTGTGGCTCCACGCCACCCTTCGCACAGAAAACACCTACAGCGCCGTCCAACACACGAAGAGAACGCTCAACTTCTACTGTAAAGTCCACATGGCCCGGAGTATCAATAATATTGATACGATGCTCCAACGCCCCTTCCTGTGGCTTTGCATTCTCCTGATGTGTCCAGTGACATGTCGTAGCGGCTGATGTGATTGTGATACCTCTTTCCTGCTCCTGCTCCATCCAGTCCATAGTCGCAGTACCCTCATGGGTATCACCAATCTTATAATTAACACCGGTATAGTATAAGATACGCTCTGTAAGAGTAGTCTTACCAGCATCAATATGCGCCATGATACCGATGTTTCTGGTTCTCTCTAAAGGATATTCTCTCCCAGCCAAAGTTCTTCCTCCTTAAAAATTTAGAAACGATAATGCGCGAAAGCCTTGTTTGCCTCTGCCATTTTGTGCATATCTTCTTTTCTCTTCACTGCTGCACCTGTGTTGTTTGATGCATCCAGAATCTCATTTGCAAGTCTTTCCTCCATGGTCTTCTCGCCTCTCTTGCGTGCAAAAAACACTAGCCAGCGAAGTCCCAATGTCTGACGGCGGTCCGGCTTTACCTCAAGCGGGACCTGATACGTAGCACCTCCAATACGTCTTGCCTTACACTCAAGCATTGGCATAATATTGTTCATCGCAGACTCAAATACATCCAATGCCGGTTTCTGTGCCTTCTCTTCTACTCTGGAAAATGCTCCGTATACGATCTTTTGGGCTACACCCTTCTTGCCATCTAACATAACATTGTTGATAAGCTTGGTAACCACTTTATTACCGTAAATAGGATCTGCTAATACGTCTCTTTTTTGAATATGTCCTTTACGTGGCACGATTCTTCCCTCCTTAATTACTGATAGCCCATCCGTTCAACTGGCGGATTGTCCACTATTTGATTAAATCAACGGTACTCACATTTTTAAAACTTTGTGTTCGCGCGGTTTTCTTTTATGACCTTTTTATGAAAAAAGGTGTTCTATCAGAATCCCAACACTAATTAGTTTTTTGTGGTACATGGTAAATCATGCGAATCTTATGCGCTGCCAAATCCATACGAATTTGCACAGAGACACAAATTTGCCGCATGAAAAATCAATGATCTTTCATGTTATTTACCTGCTTTTGGTCTCTTAGCTCCATATTTAGAGCGAGCCTGTTTTCTGTTAGCAACTCCCGCAGTATCAAGCGTACCTCTGATAATATGGTATCTTGTACCTGGTAAGTCCTTAACACGGCCGCCCCTGATCAGTACAACACTATGCTCCTGTAAATTGTGTCCCTCACCTGGAATGTAGCTTGTCACTTCCATACCGTTGGAAAGACGAACTCTGGCAATCTTTCTGAGTGCTGAGTTAGGCTTCTTCGGTGTTGCGGTCTTCACTGCTGTACAAACACCTCTCTTCTGAGGAGCAGAGGTATCTGTCGCTTTCTTTCTAAGAGAATTGTATCCTCTCTGGAGAGCTGGTGCAGTAGACTTCTTAACTGTTTCCTGACGTCCTTTTCTTACTAATTGGTTAAATGTTGGCATTCTTTTTCACCTCCTGTTATTTTCAAAACTAAATGCCAAAACAATTAGGCACATTACATGCGGTATTTTACACACATGCTAGATTATTATACGTTTATGCTTTCAGAATGTCAATCATTTTTTTAATATATATAAAATGTTTCTATTCAGCCATGCCACTCATAAGTCGCCACAATGTACAGTTTTATTAATGATATTTGGACTTCGCTGGCAACTTGTTTTATAACAGGTGTCCGTCCTATAGAATTAATTGTACAAATTGTCCTTAATGAGCAAACTCCTGCATACAATTTGCACAATCAATTCTGCATGGCTGAATTGTAGCCATAGTTACAGTTCAACCTAGGACTTTGCACTACGTTGCAAAGTCCGTAAAAATACATAGTGGTTGAGAAGCATCAAACCATCGCGAAGCGATTATGCATGGCTTGATGTCTGTAACAAGAAGCCGAAGGCTGAATTGTTACTAGCCATAAAATAAATCTGCAATTCTCTGTTTACAAATGTTTTTAAAGCGCGTACTATATAATAGGTAGGTTTCAATTTTATTATTCGTCAATGAGGTTATAATTATGGGAATGTTTTTGATTGCTTTAAAAATTATAGTATCCGTAGTCACCCTGACAATTTTGTACTTAATTTCAATCAAACCGCGTCTTTATGGACGTCCTGACTACAAACCGTTCTTTGGACATATGTACGCTCACCGCGGACTACATAATATGAATCCAGCAATACAGCGTCTAAAAAATATCGGACAGCCTGCCAAAGATACCGAAAAAGAAGAAGGCTGTTTTCCTGAAAATTCTTACGCGGCCATCAAGCGCGCCGCTGATTTAGGCTACGGCATTGAATTTGACGTGCACCTCACAAAAGATGATATTCCAGTGGTTTTTCATGATGATACTTTAAATCGCATCTGCGGTGTCAAAGGAAATCTGAGAGACTACACATTTGAGGAACTTCAGCAATTTCGTCTGCTTGGAACACAAGAGCGTATTCCTGCTTTTGCGGATATCTTAAAAATGATAGATGGCCGTGTTCCATTGATTATAGAATATAAGGTCGAAAAAAATGCAGACAAGCTGTGTCGTATCTGTGATGGCATTCTCTCTAATTATAAAGGGTTGTACTGTATTGAATCGTTTCATCCGCTGGCAGTACGCTGGTATAAAATTCACAGACCAAACATTGTGCGTGGACAACTCTCGGAAGATTTTACAAAACAAAAATTAAATATCCCCTACTTTTTGCTCTCTCATCTTATAGGAAATTGTTACGCATCGCCTGACTTTATCGCCTACAACTGCAAACATAAAAATGAACTTTCCAGAACCATCTGTCGTAAGCTTTACAAAAGTTTGAGCGTTGCATGGACTGTCCGCTCACAGGAAGAACTTGACAAGGTTTCTCCAAGTTTTGATCTGTTTATTTTTGAGGGATTTTCCCCAGAAAACCAGGAAGAAATTGTATAAAAAATTGCAAAAAATAAACAAAGTATAAATAATACCCAATTTTTTCTTTCAAATCCGTTTTCTTTTTTGTAATATTTAACAATTTTTCCAGATATATCCATAATATTCTGATTTTAGCTTGAATTTATATAGAAAAACATGTATATTAAAAGTATTCAATAAGGTATCCTGTGTGGATACTGCGCTGTCTTTGTATCTTAGGAAATGTTCCTCCTGCGACAGTTGTATTGTTGAAACCGCAGGGCCACATGCTATGAAAGTGTACTTTCCTTTATAGTCACTGTTCCTTAAACCAATAGCCTCTCGGAGTCTATATCAGGAATTAGGAGGATTCCACTATGAAAGAATCATTAAAAGAAATGGATTTCACAACTCTGAAAAACAATTTTGACGAAATATGCGACGAGATAAATAAAGGCGATGAGGCGGTCACGCTCACATTGAAAAGCGGTCGTAAGGTTTTCATAATGCCGGAGAAAAACTACAATAATATTTCCCGTTATGTAATAGACAATAATTCGGTAAATGTCCTTCATTGAAATATTGTTTACAGATATTTTACTATTTAACCCAAAAATGCAGCCCTTATGAGCTGCATTTTTATTGCACACGGACGCGGAAAGGAAATATGCAGCGAAAGCTGCCCGCGTCCATGTGTAACAACAAACGTTACTCTCCCACTCGATTTCTCGCCGCGGATACCCGTTTTTCTCGAACTGTAGTTCTCTTATAGCAGATGGAATACATTACTGCTGAGAGCAATAACGCAAGAAGTACATCAAGCATAGAATGCTGTTTAATAAGCACTGTTGAAAAAATAATGCTCACGCCAAGCGCAATCATTCCGGCCTTGACAACTCGATGCTCCGCAAAACATCTGCTTCGCCACACAGCAATCATAATTGCAACAGAATTATATACGTGAATGCTTGGAAGAATATTTGTCGGTGTATCAGTCGCGTAAAGATTTTTAATTAAATCAATAAAAATATTGTCATGCGCAAATGTCTTTGGCCTTAAATTATGGCCATTTGGAAATACCGCCGACACAATGATAAATATTGTCATTCCTGCCATTAAAAAAGCGACAAGTTTTTCACTCTCTTCCTTATCCCGTATACACAGTAAAACGACTGTGAGTGCCACATAAGGAAACCACAACAGATAGGGCACAATAAATATTTCACAAAATGGAATATAGGCATCAATTCCAAAATTAATCTCGTGTACCGCCACATTTCTTCTCTCAAGATAGAAAAAAGCAGCGAGATAAACCACAGCATATACAGTCATAACAGCCAAAGACTTATACTGTAATATCAGCCCTACTCCCCATTTGTAGATGCTATTTTTCTTTATTTTCACAATATCTCCCTCCACAATGCCAAAATGTACTGTAAAAAAGTCAAGCTTTTTGTCATACATCAAAAGCATTTCCCAAAACAATTGTTTTTATGAACTGTTCCTCATTATAGAGTATGCATTGTATAAAGTCAACTTCCAATTACAATCTTTTGCATTCTTCATAAAATCTTAAGGAAACCAAAAGAAAATAGAATACATTTTTCTTTTTAATGCAAAAAAGTGTTCTTCGTGCATTTTATAAAAAACGTTTTTATATAATTTACACAGATAACATTATAAATATCTATTTTTTATATACATAATGATATATCTTTTGCCTTGGCAGAAAATTAGCAAAAATAAATTCACAATTTTTTCACAATTTTTTTGTAAAAAATTTTATTTGTTTTCCATAAATTGATATTTGATTATTTCTTCTATTTCAAGTACACTAAATAAGTGAGAACTACTCTACTGCAAGCAAGAACTTATTAGCAAATGACAAAAATATTTGCTGTTTGCCCTACTACTGCTTTAAATATATTTTTGGAGGTTTTACCTGTTATGAAATTAGATATGCATTGCCACACAAAAGAAGGGTCTATGGATGGAAAGATTCCAATCGCTGAGTACATTGAGATTTTAAAATCCAAAGGCTTTCAGGGTATGCTTGTAACAGATCATGATTCGTATAATGGTTTTCGTAAATATCGTGATTCTTTAAAAAATTCCATTGATGATTTTATTGTTCTAAAAGGAATTGAATATGACACCATTGATGCAGGACACATTCTTGTAATTCTACCCGAAAATGTAAAACTTCTATTGATGGAATGCCGTGGACTTCCTGTAAAAGTTCTGCAAGATGTAGTTCACCGACATGGCGGCATTCTGGGTCCTGCACATCCGTGTGGGGAACGCCATTTAAGTATTACACGCACGCGCGCCTACAAAAAAAATCCTGATATTATGAGACAGTTTGATTTTCTGGAGGGATTTAATGCCTGCGAATCGCAGGAATCGAACATGGAAGCACGCAGACTCGCTTTCCAGTACAATCTGCCAATGTTTGGCGGTAGTGATTCCCACCATCCAGATTGCGTAGGTACTGCATACACAGAATTGGAATCCGATATTACCTGCGAATCTGAACTGATTCGATATATGAAAGACAAAAAGAATGTAAAATATGGAGGAGAGTACTATCAAGGTACTGTAAAAGGAAAACTTGGTGTTTTCAATCATGTCCTTATCGAAGGATTCTGGGTGTACAATCATTTTGCAAGTATGTATCGCCATCACAAGAGAAAACTTGCTCTTTCTTTGCTAAACCAGTAACATTCAATCTGTTACATAAATAAATCGAGTAGAGAAGATTCCTCTTCTCCCTACTCGCGCGCCGTCGATGCGCTATGCAATGGCATATTTCCTCTGCATCAGCGTGCGCATAAATATAGAGAAAGCAATCTTCCCTAGGCAATTATAGAAAACACAAATATTATTTGCACTTAGGATCTGTAGAAAAATAATTGATGCATCTTGACTTGTCTTGCATTCGTTATTTTCCTACAGCTCCTTACTACAATTAAATTTCATGTCCACTCCGCAATCTGCGCGTGTGCATATCCATCAATTTCTGTCGGTACTCATCATCTGTAATCACCTGCTCCAAGGTATCCATATCGCCCTCCTCAAGCAATGTTTTTAACAACTCATTATAATTTTTTATAATGTTTCGTTCTAAAAGTTCCATCTCATTCAATTCTTTGTTTTCTTCCGCCATTTTTTATCCCGCCTTTCTCATTTTATAGCGGACACGCTCTAAATTCTTCGCTCTGCCTTTCCTGGTGTGAGTATCCTAAATGTACCACTTCCTGGTTCAAACACTACAGTTCTTGGAAAATACTCTCCCACATCAGAAGCAAGCAGTGGTATCTGTAGCTCAGCAAGTTTTTTCTTCACTGCATTTACATTTCTCGATGAAATATCTGTGCTCTCAGGTACTTGCTCACATCGAATCATATGAGCACCTCCAGCAATTTTTGCTACCAGATGATCTCGTTTCGCCCCTTGCTGCACCAGAGTGCTGATCATCTCATCAAGCCCTGTGTCCGCATACTTTGCCGCGACAAAATGCTCCTCGTTTGCCGTACTATGATGTGGAAGCATCACATGAAGCAATCCACCCACCCCCGTATGTGGATCTCTCAGCGCAACACCAATGCACGATCCCAAATCTTTTGTCATTAACTTCTTTTCTCCTCTGGCTGTCTTATAATCTCCCATGTTAACGACAATCATACTTTCCAGTTCCGATACTGTAAATGCTGCCACCTTAAAACCTCCATTAAAAATTTCTTAAAATTCCATTAAATTCCATACTCTAATTATACCAAATTTGTCAAGCCTTTCAAGAAAAATTTTTTAACTTGCTGCATGGTGTCAGAGCCAGGTTACTGTTCACACAGGACTTAGCATTTACTGCTAAGTCCGTGCGAAAACATAGTGACTGCAAGCAAAAATCCATCGCCAAAGGCGATTTTGCATGGATTTTTGCCTGTTACTGGAACGGAGTGAACAGTAACAGAGCCAGCGCCAAAATGCCTGCCTTATGGCACTTTGTGTGCATCATTTGCTGCAATTCACACTAAATCATCATAAATGAATATGAAATCTGGTGTAGGTGTGAATTGTAACAGCATGTCTATATCGGTCAATAATCCACTCAATTTTTCGTGGCGCTGTCCTTGCAATTGTGTTATAATTTTTTCATAAGAAATTGGTATTTTCACGTAACAGTTCAGATAGGTATTTGCACTTTGCTGCAAATACCGTAAAACAACGTGATGGCTGCAAGCAAAAATCCATC
>ERZ808041.1228-NODE-1228-length-10607-cov-4.899240_pt1 | contig 10607 bp, 17 predicted proteins | sample MGYA00380192_ERZ808041 | MGnify/ENA primary metagenome ERZ808041 (study PRJEB31490, sample SAMN06133412) | mouse gut metagenome | isolation source: Z1_1 | host: mice | place: China: Chengdu | collected 2015-05 ... | reverse complement strand
GGGAACGCATACCAAGAGGACATAGAGGAAATAAAGGGGGTGCTTGCGGAGATATGGCGGTTACAAAGATTAAGCCTGTTAAAAGCACCCTAAGCAAAGCCCTTGACTATCGTGCGTATCGTAACGCCTAATTCCCACGCAAGTTCCCTTGATGTGATATGCCCTTTAACGGATAAAATACTGATGATTTCCATTCTCCGGTGTGCCGTGTCCATGTTGCACCTCCCCTCACTTTCCGGCTTGAAAACTGCCCGTTTTTTTATGTATTCCTTTCACAGTACGGCCCAAATTCATGTATGATTGACAGGACGGTTTCCCTGTCTTTCCCCGTACATCCCACAGCGAGTTTTTCCAGGCATTCCAGTTGTTCACGGGATAGGGAGTTCTGGTGTTTTCCTACTCCGTCTATAAGGGAGTAGCCGCCGTTATATCCCTGCTTTGCAATCACGGGAAGTTCCTCGCCTATAACTTCAAAATCCCTGCGTATGGCGTTCTTCCCGACACTGTACATAGCCATGAGTTTCGGCACGGTCAGCCTTTTCCCCGACAGCAGCATACGCTCGATTTCCCGCCGCCGCTGGAATGCGTGGTCTAACATTTTTTCACCCCCTTTCTCCGCTGTTTGTGATGTTAATTGTAGATAAAGGAAGTTCCCGTATATGGGTACGTTCCTCAAAAAAATTTCTGCCCTTTCTTACAGGCAGCTAAACCCCCAAACTTTCTCTTTGAAGTAATAGCAAGCACTGCCTGTGTTCCCTCACAGGCTCCGATTTTCCCAAATCCCCCAGAGTGGGAATTTGGAAAATCTGCTTGTAGGGGGAAGAATCCCCCTAGCCCCCTCTGCACTCAAAAATCATGAAATCCCCTGCCGGGATTTCTGGTTTTTTCACTCATTTTTTGCACGAACATCCCCCATGTCAGGATTGAAGATTTTGTAAAATCACTTCAAAAATCCAACACGGAAAGGAGATAATAAATGGCAAACCGTGAGCGCAAAAATGAGTTAAAAATATATCTAAGCGACAAAGAGCAATACATACTGGAACAGAAAGTAAAAATCTCCGGCATGAAAAGCAAATCCACCTTCCTGCGCCGCCTGATTTTGTACGGCTTTGTCTATGACATTGACTATTCAGACCTGCGGGAATACAACTACACGCTCGGAAAAATCAGTGGCAACTTAAACCAGATCGCCAAGCGAATGAACGCCACAGGCAACGTGTATAAAGCCGATGTAGAGGAAGTGAAAAAGCTGATGAAACAGGTATGGGATACACAGAAATCCATGCTCTCAAAACAGCCCACCATGAAGCAGTAAACCCAAGTGGAATCCCCCTCCAAAACAGAATAGTTCCAGCCAAATTTTGCACACAAATACGCAACGGATAAACTGCAACAAAAGCTAAAATCAGATAAATTTCGCACCATTAAAAAAGGTGTACCGCAGTGAAGTTTCTTTCTTCCTTGCGGTACACCTCTATGCGTGCAATTATTCTTTATTTTTTGTCTTTGGTATGTATACAATTCTCGCTTTTTTCTAATCATATCTTTTCCCTTACTGGTAGTCTATAAAAAAGAATGGCAGTTTTACATTCAAATAAAACCGCCATTCTTAAACTCATGCGCTATATATTTTTCATAAAATTATCGTCAGCGTTTGCATTGAATATTTATAAAGATAATTTTATGATTGCTTTGTAAAATCTAAAAGTTATGTTTTGTATAATTTGTGTAAAATACAGGTTTTTTAGGAAATCTGCGCCACATCACTTTTATCTTGCTGAAAAGTAATCTGTATAACCGTTCCTTGCCCCAGACTGCTTTGCAGTTCAATCTTGCCATTCAAGTATTGTACAGCATGTTTTACAATGGATAGTCCTAATCCCGTTCCGCCTGATTCCTTAGAGCGGCTCTTGTCTACACGATAAAATCGTTCAAAGATTCTTGCCTGATGTTCCGGCGGTATGCCGATTCCCGAATCCTTCACAGTAATCGAGGCACTATTTTCCTGACTGCTTATAGCTACTTCTACCGTACCGCCGTTCTTATTATACTTGATCGCATTATCACAGAGGTTAAAAATGATTTCTGTCAAGAGCCGCCGGACACTTTTAATACAAACCTTTTCTCCTGTTAAAGCCACTTCAATATCTTTTGCCGCTGCTATATCTGCCAGTCCTGCCATCACCTCAGATGCGGCTTCATATAAATCAACATTTTCAAAAGGCATATCACACCCTTCGTCCAGTCTCGATAAGCGGATAATATCATCGATCAGTGTTACAAGCCTTCCCGCTTCCGTGCGGATATGCCCTACAAAACGTGTCATATCCTCCGGTTTCACAAGACCGTTTTCCATTAACTCCGCACTCCCCATTATGGATTGCAGCGGCGTTTTCAGTTCATGGGATACATTGGCAGTAAATTCCCGCCTGTTTCTCTCTGCAAAAGCAGCTTCCGTAATGTCAAAAGCAAGCACAACCGCCCCGATCACGGAACCGTTCGATTCAATCCGGTTGATATGGAGCTGGTATTCTTTTCCCTCACGTTCCATACGGATTTCACTGTGTCCGCTTGAAAATGCGTCCTGTATGGCGTGGCTCACATTATGGCTTCGCTCCACTGTCAGAAAGTCTTTGCCTTTGCAGGAATGCTTCGTATGGAACAGCTTCAGTGCGGCAGGATTGATGTTCAGAATTATGTTTTTCTCATTCAAAAGGACAAGCCCTTCCGTCATGCCATATGTAATCTGTGCAAATTCATCATTTTTCCTTTGAAGTTCCGACAACTGCATATCAATCTGCTTATGCTGTCTATTGATACGGTTTAATAGGGGAGCCAGCTCCTCATAAGTATCGTTTTCCAGCGGTTTTTCTAAATCAAGTCTGTTTAACGGCTCCATGATATGTTTAGAAATACGGCTTGCTAATACTCCTGATAAAATGAGTGTTACAACAACTACAATTAAAATCGGCTGTATCATCCCCAAAACAAGCACCCATATCGTAACGCTGCTGACAGAAATCCTTAATACTGAACCATCATCCAGCCGCCTTGCACAGTAAAGTGTTTTTTCTAAAAGCGTCGTGGAATAACGTAAGCTTTTTCCCTCTTTATTCCGCAGGGCTTCCTGTATTTCTTCCCTGTCCGCATGGTTTTCCATACTTTCCCCGTCAGACCGTGTATCATATATGACATCTCCATTTTCAGCAACCCATGTCAGACGGTATTGATTTGACTGTAATTCCTCCAGATAGTTCCGTCCATCCTTTTCAACGGCTATGGCGGCTAAAGACAGTTCATCCTCCAACTGTTTTCCCTGAACATTACTAAAATAGCTGTAAAGACATCCCATGATGATAACAAGGCTTGCAATCAGTACAGCCCCCGCCACAACCATAATTGATTTAAAAATTTTCTTTGTCATGCCTGCACCTCTAACCTATAACCAACACCACGCACTGTTTCAATCATTTTCCCATAATCCCCCAGTTTTACACGCAGAGTACGGATATGCATATCAACCGTTCTCGTTTCACTGACATAATCAGCTCCCCATATGTCATTAAAAAGCTGGTCACGGGTAAATGCGATGCCCGGACGGGAAAGGAACAGCCGGAGAAGTTCAAATTCTTTTAAGGTAAGCTGTATTCTTTCATTATCAATGGAAACTGTATGTTCGTCCAGATTGACAACAAGCCCCCCGGCTTTCAAAAGATGTTCTACCTCTGTAGGATTGCACCGGCGGAGTACCGCTTTCACACGGGAAACCATCTCCATCATCCCAAAAGGCTTTACAAGATAATCATCCGCACCTAAATCAAGGCTCTGAATTTTATCATACTCCATGCCCTTTGCAGTTGCCATGATAACGGGAATCCTGCAAGTGTCAGGACTGTCTTTTAAAAATTTCAGCAGTTCCACGCCGTCCTCTCCGGGCAGCATAATATCAAGAATTATCAAATCCGGCTTTTCCGCAGATAAAGCGCCACGAAAGGTTATTGCATCCGAAAATCCTTTTGCTTCAAAATCAGTGGAATTAAGCGTATATACCTCAATATCCCGGATACTGTCATCATCTTCCACACACCATACTTTCATAATCATGCTCCTTTATGTTCTCCTGTCACGGAAAAAGCCACCCACTCTGCAATATTTACCGCATGATCCCCGATACGCTCAAAATATTTGGCAATCATCAGTAAATCCAGCGCATATCCTCCGTCTGTCGGTTTTTCTGCTATCAGCTTAATCAGTGATGACTTGACCTGTAAAAACAAATCGTCAACCACATCATCACGGTCAACTGCCGCACCAGCCAATACCACATCCTGTTTTACAAAAGCATCAATGCTTTCTGTAACCATCTGGCTCGCCGCATCTGCCATAAACCGAATCTGTTCACATTCTCCGCCAGTCCTTCCGTCAAGAAACGTGATAATTTCCGCAATATCCGCCGCCTGTGTTCCAATACGCTCCATATCGGTAATCATTTTAAGGGCTGCAGATATTTGCCGCAAATCCCTTGCCACCGGCTGTTGCTGTAACAGCAGTTTCAAGCACAGTGTTTCGATTGTGCGCTCCATCCGGTTAATTTCCCCGTCAAGGGATATAACCTTATCTGTCAGCTTCACATCGCCCGTAGAGAGCGCCCTTGAAGCAATCGCAATCGCTTCCTCACACATTGCCCCCATTTGGGTAAGCTCATTATTAAGCGTAGCAAGCTGTTCATCAAAACGACTTCTCATTATCCAAACCTCCCCGTAATATAATCCTCCGTCCGTTTGTCCTTTGGCTGCTCAAACATCTTTTCCGTATTTCCATACTCAATTAAATCGCCAAGGAGAAAAAAAGCCGTATTATCGGAAATCCGCACAGCCTGCTGCATATTGTGCGTTACGATGATAATAGTATACTTTTCTTTAAGTTCCATTGCAAGTTCCTCTATTTTAGATGTGGAAATAGGGTCAAGTGCGCTTGTAGGCTCATCCATCAGAAGCACATCCGGCTCTACCGCTAATGCACGGGCAATGCAGAGCCGCTGCTGCTGACCGCCTGACAGTCCTAATGCCGATTTTTTCAGCCTGTCCTTTACTTCATCCCAGATTGCCGCCCCACGCAGAGAGCGTTCTATTATATCGTCCAATTTTGCCTTGTTTTTTACTCCATGCGTCCTCGGCCCGTAAGCAATATTGTCATAGATGCTCATGGGAAAAGGATTCGGCTTTTGAAAAACCATGCCGATGCTGCGGCGAAGCTCATTGACATCGACATCTGCATCAAAAATATTGTGATTCCTATAATGCACTTGTCCTGAAATCTTTACACCAGCGATAAGGTCATTCATACGATTCAGAGATTTAAGGAAAGTAGATTTTCCGCACCCGGAGGGGCCGATCAGCGCCGTAATGCTCTGTCCCTCAATCTCAATATTTACATCTTTCAAAGCCTGTGTACTGCCATACCAAAGGCACAGGTCTTTTACCATCATGGCAGGATTTTTGTCATGATTCATTACATTACTCATACATTTCTCCTTTTTTGGAAATATTTGCCCACCAGTGTGGCCGACAGATTGATGAACACGGTCAAAATCATCAGGATAGCGGCAATAGCAAAAGCAATTCCAAATTCCCCGTTTTCCTTTGCATAGACATATAATGCGACCGTCAATGTTGCCCCTGCACTGCCAAGCCCTTCAAGAATCCCGTTCAAGGCGTGGGCGAAACCAGCCGTAAAAAGAAGTGCCGCTGATTCCCCCAAAATACGCCCCACTGACAATATACAGCCTGTTATGACTCCATCAATACAGCCTGGAAGCACAACGGTATAAATCACACGCCACTTTCCTGCGCCCAGTCCAAATGCGCCCTCACGGTAACTCTGCGGTACTGTTTTCAGGCTTTCCTGCGTCGTGCGCATAACCGTAGGAAGATTCATGATTACCAGTGTAAACGCCCCCGCTAAGAGGGAAGTTTTCATACCAAAAAACTGACAAAAAAACAGCATACCTACAAGTCCATAAATGATAGACGGAATCCCTGACAATGTTTCGGCTGCATACTCAATCATATCTACCAGTTTCTTGTTTTTGGCATATTCTGTCAGGTAAATTGCCGCACCAACTCCAAGCGGGATAACAAATACCAAAGTTGCCATTACAATATAGACTGTGTTAAGAATATCCGGCAATATCCCAATCCGTTCAGACAGATAGCTCGGTTTCGTGGTAAGCAGCTCCCAGGATACATTCGGCAGTCCTTTCCACAATACATATCCGATTAAAAATAATACCAATGCACAGGTAATGCTTACGGAAATCCCCATCAGCACACGCATGACTGTGATATATGTTTTCCTTCTAAGGGAAATTGATTGTTTTTCCATCTATACTTACTCCTTGTTATGTTTCAAAAAGAAATTTAATACGGCATTTATCAGCATGATAAAGAGGAATAAAACCAACGCAATCGAAAATAATGCCTGTTTCTGTAAACTTCCGTCAGCCGCATAAGACATTTCACTTGCCACAGCGGTTGTAAGGAAACGGACGCTCTGAAAAATTTCCGGCATATTTGGAGCGTTCCCTGCCACCATCATAATAGCCATAGCCTCACCGATAGCCCTGCCAACACCTAACACAACAGCCGCCGCAATGCCGCTTTTTGCCGCAGGAACGGATACTCGGAAGTATGTTTCAATCGGTGTCGCGCCAAGTGCAAGGGAAGCGTCTTCATATTCCTTTGGAACGGCTTCTAACGCCGTAAGCGACACTTTGATGATTGAGGGTAATATCATAATTGCAAGTACAATGATAGCAGCAAACAGGCTGGCTCCATCAGGGATATGGAAAACAATCCGTATCCCTGGCACAAGCACCATCATTCCCACAAGCCCATAAACTACTGACGGAATGCCTGCCAATAAACTTACCGCTGTTTCGACAACAGTTTTTACTTTTAGCGGTGCAATCTTAGCCAGATAAACCGCAGTCATAAAGCCAATCGGCACTCCAACCACGATTGCGCCAGCCGTACCATAAATACTGGTAAGGATAAACGGAAAAATCCCATATTGCGGCTGTGCTGCTGTAGAAGCCCATTTCTTCCCAAAAATGAAATTCAAAACACCTATTTTGCGGATAGCCGGAATTCCTGATATAACAAGGTAAACGGTAATCAGAAGCACACAGCCAACCGTAATCAGACCAAGTATCAGGAATATGCCATGTATGGCATTCTCCATAAGCCGCTTTCTGTTCTTCATTTGACTCCACCTTTCAAAATCTTTCATGATCTGCAGAATTATTATGTGAGCAAAGCTCACTATTTTACTGGTACTGCTCCCGCAGATGAAATAATTTCGTGTGCTTCAGATGAAGTAATATAATCAAAGAATTTCTGTGCAGTTGCCGAAAGCTCTGCGCCGCTCTTTGTCACTAACACAAACGGACGCTGCACCACATAGCTACCATCTTTTACCGTTTCCTCCGCAGGTACAATACCGCCGACAGAAAGGGTTTTTACCGTATCCTTTACAGATGCAAGGGAAGCATATCCGATTGCCGCCGGATTGCCTGCCACCGTTGTAATCACATCCCCGGTAGATGTAAGCTCCTGACGGTATTTGCAGGCATCCTCCGTGTCCGTAATGGATTCAAAGCCATCTCTTGTACCACTCCCGGCTTCACGTCCAATCAGGACAATTTCCAGATCATTGCCGCCTATATCCTGCCAGTTTGTTATTTCCCTTCTATAAATCCTGCTAATCGTTTCAAGGTCAAGGTCATTTACCGGATTATCCGGATTTACAATGACAGCAATCCCGTCAAGCGCAAGCACCGTTTCAGTCAATCCCTGCGCTTTTTCTTCTTCCTTTAAGTTACGGCTGGAAAGGCCAATATCGCAGCGTCCTTCTGCCACAGCCGTAATTCCGGAGCCGGAACCGGTAGGGTTATATGTAAAGGTTACACCGGAATTGTTTTCCTCAAAGGCTTCTCCTAAAGCACCAATTACTTTTTCCATAGATGTTGAGCCATCCGTAGATACTGTTTTGTTGTCCGCCTTCCCGCATCCGATCATAGCTACGAGTGCAAGTGATAAAATGGAAACAAAAGTGACAATTTTTTTCATAATGATTTTCTCCTTTTTTCTTTGTGATATTTTGCTCTACGCTTTTTATCATAAACACTGCTTGTAAAATCAAAAACATAACTTATGTCAAATTTTTGTAAAATGAACAGACTTGCCATAAAAACTGCATCATGGAAATGTGCATAACTGACTATTGTGTGCCTTTTGCCAGTAAATACAGTTTTGTATTCAGCCATTCTTCCCACAAATCTTCAAATAGTTCCACACTGTCTGTAAAAGTTATGGCATCTTCAAAACCATGTGGCAGATTATAATATTTTAGCATTACAAAGCCATACCTGCCTACATCAAGCACTACGATATTCTCCATCTCATACAGCTCTGCAAACGCATTCGCAGTAAATTTTTGTTGCGCTCCGGTATGCAGCGCCTACAAATCCACAGCCGATGACTGCTGCTTTTCTTGGGTTAATTGTTTTTATCATCTCTATTCCTCCCATTCAATAGCGGAAACAGGACAGGAACGAACGGCATCCTGTACCATGCTTTCGTTTTCCGGTGCAGAGTCCTGATACCCCTCCGCCTTATCATCGTCATTCATACGGAATACATCAGGTGCCATCCCAACACACAGCCCGCATCCAATACAAGCATTCTGATCTACATTCACCCTCATGCCGCATCCCCCTTTCGCTAAAATACAACAACCAGCAACATTTTAAACTGCTCTTTACCCAAGACCGCATGAGGGTGTTTTGCGGGCATTACGATAGATTCTCCCTCATGCAGTTCATACTTTTTGTCATCAATCGTAATCTCGCCAACGCCATCCAAACAAATCACAAAGGCATCACCACTGGACTCATGGCTGCTGATTTCTTCTCCCTTGTCAAAAGAAAACAATGTGACACTCAGCGCATTATTTTGTGCTAAAGTCCTGCTTGCAACCTGATTGCTTTGGTAAGCAACCTGTTCTTTTAAAACTAAAATTTCTGCCTTGTCTATATTTTTTATTTTTTCCATACTGTTCGTTTGCTCCTTCCCTCAGCCTGATTTTTAACCACCCGTTCAAGATGTTTCTGTTTTCACCTCAAACCCATGTTTCTCAAAAGTTTCAAAAACTTTGTCCATAGGAATATTTTTTATGGCAGCTCCATTTGGTATCGTCATTACCTTACCCATTACAGCTAAAGACATAGGCTTTATAATTTCCTTAAACCCTGCTTCTGCCAATACCTCTTTTATTTCAGGATTTTCACTTACCAGCTCTGAAACTGTTTTTGTGAAATCAACAACTTTACCCATTCGCCTATCTCCTTTTTTCTAACCATGTAATATATTTCTCCTGTATGCCGTCCTGTTCCGCTTTTTTCTCAAACGCTCTTGTCTGTTCATCAATCTGCGCTTTGCATTCCTCTGACAGTGTTCGTAATGCATAAGTGTAGCAAACGGTATCTTCTTTCTCAATGTGACGCTGCAATAAATCCACATAACCCGATGCATGGGTGACGATATCCAGCTTTCCTTCTGTAGTCGGAACACTGGCATACTGCTTAACTGCGTTCTCCAATTCCCCGATATGGAATCTTCCGAAGTCATGTTCCACCAGCATTCCATTGCGCACCAGTTTTTCTGCAACAGGATCGGAATTATTAAGCATAAACCGAAACAATATCTGTTCTTCCTTTCCATGATGATGCTTGTCTGCATAAGTTCTTGCAAAATCAATACACTCCAGGAACTCCTGAACATCAATGTCTGCCCCCTCAATCACAGCACAGCAGGTTCTCCTTAAATGCTTAGTCAGTGCTACGATATTCTCATGTTCTTTCATCAGTAAATCAATTCCATACATTATTTATCCCTCCTTAATCAATGTGAATGTCTGATTTCCTAAATATTTGTAGGAAAAACCGCTGCCCTCCAAAATACCTGCGACCAGCCTCTCCTTCAGGTCATAATAATGACTGACATCTCCTTGTAATGCTTCCCAATATGGCAAATGTATATCCACAGTCTGTTTCCATACTACTGCCTCCTGACTTATGGAAACCACAGTATTAACCCTGTCACAAGGCATTCCGTTCAATAGCAGATTATCCAAATGCCTATAAACTTCTTCTGCGCTTGTTTTCCCCGACAGTTTCCTGCTCCGTCCATACTCATATGCAGCATTCGCAATATCCGGCATACATTCAGAATGGGCATCCATCGTTGAGATGACCAGAAAAGCAAGGCGGTTTTCAGCGGCAGCGATTTTATCCTGTAACCAGCCATGTATATTACTGTTATCAATCATATTTTCAAGACTGCCTTTCTCCACCGCCCCATACTTTTGTTCCATTTCGGAAAGAATGCCATCATCATACCCGTTTTTGCTTATCATATCTGATAATCTTTCAACTAGCCCGTTTTGGAACTCTATTTTTCCGTATAGCCAGTGATGAATCGAACCTAAAAATGCGCTCATTGCACTCCTCCTATGAATTCAGCTTTTTCAAGAGTTCATCGGCA
>ERZ808041.1223-NODE-1223-length-10647-cov-7.431599_pt1 | contig 10647 bp, 12 predicted proteins | sample MGYA00380192_ERZ808041 | MGnify/ENA primary metagenome ERZ808041 (study PRJEB31490, sample SAMN06133412) | mouse gut metagenome | isolation source: Z1_1 | host: mice | place: China: Chengdu | collected 2015-05 ... | reverse complement strand
AAACGCCGGAAGATTTTGGGATACCTGGCAGACTGTGGACGTTAGGGCGGACGAGACAGTACATCCAGAAGCAGCTGCGCAAAGCCATAAAAGAGAGAACGCTGTCGGAATATGTGAGACGCTGGGGAATGAGCTGCCAGCGTCCGGCGAAGCGTGGGCGGAAACAGAATCCTACGGGCATCTAAAGGTGGAAAAGTGAGGAATACCCCGCTGTTTTAAGGCGTGCGAAAGCGGAGGATGCCGTCATTTATTGGGCAGATGAGATCGGTGTAAGCAACTGTGAAATAGTGGAGCGCGGCTTTTCACCGAAGGGACGGCCTCCTGTGCTGCCAGTGGAGACGAAACGGCGGCGGGTCAATATGATCTCTGCAATCAGCGGCCAAGGTAATGTCCGCTTTATGGTCTATCAGGACACTATGAACCAGCAGCGGCTGATCTGCTTCATGGAGCGTCTGGTCCGTGCCTCAAAACAGAAGGTGTTCCTGATTCTGGATAATCTTAAGGTTCATCATGGCAAGCTTGTTGCAGCCTGGCTGGAAAAGCGCAAAGGGAAAATCGAGGTGTTTTTCCTGCCTCCCTATGCCCCGGAATATAATCCTGATGAATATTTGAATTATGCCCTAAAGATTTCCGTACATTCAGGCCAATTGCCCTATACTTCAGAAGACATCTCCCATAAAATTCGGTCATTCATGCGGAAATTGCAGCATCACCCCTCTATTGTTTCCAATTTCTTCCGTCATCCCCTGCTTTCCTATCTTTGCTTGCCGAAGTAATATTTGGGGGCAGAGGTGGTCTCGGCGGTCTGTCAGGTGATAAATGGTCCTGCGGGGCAGGAACTATTTGACCTCCAGCTGCTGGGAGGATATATAAAAGCAAAGCAGATGTACCAGTTCCCCAATGAAAAAATACCCAGACCTTTGAGGAGGCCTTGGATATTTGTAAAGACGCGGAAAAAAGATCTCAGAGCAGAGTCCTACCGATCTGGCGGATCAGCTTTTAATTTTGAAAGCGCTCCTCTTGCAAAATCTGGGAGATTTGAACTCGGCGATCTGTGCCATGGAGCGCTGCTACGTGCGGCAGAAGGAAAACGCCGTATATGATGAGGCGTGCCGTTCCGCACTGCGGCTGGGTGCAATGTATCGAGAGATGACGCGCTTCAAGGATGCAATTGATTTGTATGACGAGTTCAATGACAAGACGCTTTCCAATAGGCAGACCTATTTTCGCTTACTGATGAATAAAGGAATCATTTATAAAAACATGGTGCAAAATGCCATGTTTTACGGAGAAATCAAAAGCGAGTCCAACTTGACTAACTATTTTCAGGCAAAGAAAAACTATGAGGAAACCTTGGGATACGCACAGAATGCTGATGACGTGAAGCTCCTTCTGGAAATATATGCGGAGTTTGTCGAGCTGGACTGTATCGCATACTATATGGATCTGGGGACTATCAGCGAGGCGGAACGCTGGGCAAAAGAAATCGATATCATTCTTCCGGGGTATAAGGTGCCAGGGATGCGGATCCTGCGCAATCTTATGTGGGCGAGGGTGTTTATCCTAAAATGCGAACTAGACAACGCTTTTCGCTGCCTGAAAGAGGGATTTGAGATTGGCCGCAAGTTCAGTCTCCCATTCTATTCTACAGATTGCTGTAACTTGATCACGGGCATGATGTGTAATGCCATCCGCGATACGGCCTTCGCAACCGATGAGAATTTGTTAGAAGCAATCCGATATGGAAACTACGCAATTTCCTACTACCGGCAGCTTGGAGTTGAGAGCCACCGTTATTTACATGATTCTATTGAAAAGCAGGATAAGCTGCTTGCGGAGTGGCGCACACGCCACGATTCAGAACCCGAGCTGATTTAAAAATGCCTGGGGAAACGGATGAAACAGGGAGTCGGGCACACGGCGCCCCGTCCTCTGAAAAAAACAAGCAGCAACAGTGCAAAGAGCTGTTCAGGATGAAAACGGAGCGCGCCTGCACAGGTACACCCACTAATCTTATTTAGGCTGGGTGTAGCGTTTATACTGGTGAAATAGATTCGTTGGGACGCGTCCACTATAAAATCGAACTGACAATAATCCCGCACAGAAAAAACATGCGCCAGTGTTCGGGCACAATCTTCCAGCCGCTCTGTCAGCCCAAAGTTGCCAGCGGATTCCATAGGATAAGCAGAAAGAAACGTTCTTTGTCCTGCGGCGTATAAGCCGGAGGTCGACCAACAAACCAGCGAATTGCCGTTTCCAAACACAAAAACAGTATATTGTTCATAGCTGTCGGGATATTTTCTTGTCAGAATCTCCGTCAAATTAGAGTGGTGTCGAAACAGGAGATCCACCGCTCCGATTGCTTCCGTCTCGGAATGGACAGAAAGTCTGCTTATCGGTGCGGAGGTCAAATTTGATTCCAAGACGACCGGGAATGTGAGACCGCCCAGCCGTTTCAGTGTCTCTTCTTTTTTGCGGTTCCAGAACGGCCTGGTGATTATCAGACTGGGGAGCCCCATGCCGGAGCGCCAGTTTGACAGGGCTTTATCGCGAAACAGTATGAGATCGTCCGCGCAGCTTCCAATGTAATCCTGCCCGTGGTAGCGCAGTACGTCCCACAATGTGGAACAGTCGGAGGACCAGATTGGAGGGGCACATGTGGAGGCTGAAGGAAATACCCCGTCATAATCCTTGCTGGTCAGCACCTGTTCCACTTGGTGGGGAGACATGTCACAGCATAGATCTACTTCCATCCCCCCAAAAGGGTTGATATTGTGCACCTGTCCGCTTTGGCCCCCCCCCCAGTTCCGTGCGGTCGGCTAAGGCCAAAATCCTCATTCCAGGTTCCTCCTGTCTCTGAATACTCTGTACAGAGCGCATTCCTGTGGGGTAAACAGGCTATCCTGTAAAATATTTGTGGGAACTTTTGAAACGATCTCATGAACCAGTGGTCCATTTTCCACAGGGTCATAATGATCATTGTCCGAAACGATCTGAATATGGAGCATGCATCGTTTGTAGATGTACCGCAAAATGACTGGATCGATCAGCCCATCGCTCTGGACAAACTCCAACAATTCCAGTGCCCGGAGAAGGGGAATTTTGCAATCCCTCAAATTACTGGACGCGCTTGGATTTGTCCTTCGGTAATAGTAGTGACGTTCATTGCTCCATATGATGGATTTTGCCCTGCACATGGTCGAAATAAAATATGGATTGTCCGTCCAGCCGGCACCGGGCGCCTCGATCAGACGAATCTGATTTTTATGCAGGAAGTCTGAACGATAAATACACGACCAGATCGACGGGTGATAAAGGAGCAGTTCTGGGTACTGTCTGATTTGAAATGGCTGCAAATAGGGTTCTAACTTCGAGGACTCTGATGGAAGGATTTTGCAGTTTCCGTTCTCCGATTCAAAGTAGTTAAACTGTACCCAAGATAGTGGACAGTAGAAAAAGTGGAGCCCCCAATCAATGGACAGGGTAAAAAGCAGAGACATACCCTAAAATTGGACAAGAACAGGGATGTAATTATCGTATTTCGGACAAGGATATGTTCCCTGAGAAGGCTGTGTGATAAAATGAAGCCAATAGAAAGGGGCGTCACACATGGCACGTAAGATGTTTACCCAGGAGCAGGTGCGAATCATGGCCGAAAATCCGTACACGCTTCATGTGTCCACCACGCAGATCACATTTACGAACGAATTTAAGGAAGAATTTTGGCAGCAATATCAGGAAGGAGATACGCCCAGAACAATCATGTATGATTTGGGCTATGACCCAGAGGTGCTTGGCAGAAACCGTCTCAGCGGTATTCAGAACGTAGTATGCAAGCAGGCGGTTTCAGCAAAAGGCTTTCATGAGAGGCCACAGCGTAAACGCCAGGATGCGTCTGCTGAAGGAGATAGTACAACCCAGGCACAGCTGCGCCAGATGCAGCACCGGCTTAAATATCTGGAGCAGGAGGTAGAATTTCTAAAAAAATATCCTCAGCCAGAAATACACGCAAGCGAGGGCCGCAGCCATGAATGAGCCTTCTACTGTCTTTTCCTTGATCCATCAGACGCTGTCCGGCAGCGGGAACGAATTGTCAGTTTCCATGATGTGCCGGACAGCCGGCGTTTCCAGATCCGGCTACTACGCATGGTTAAAGGCGGCTTCGGCAAGACAGATTCGGGAAGCACAGGATCGCGCCGACTTTGAATTGGTTTTGGAGGCATACAACCGGCGGGGATATTCCAAAGGAGCACGAGGCATCTATATGTGTCTTATCCACAATACTCCGCCAGTGATCATGAATCTGAAAAAGATACGCAGATTGATGAAGAAATATGGCCTGCACTGTCCTATTCGGAGGACTAATCCCTACCGAAAGATGAAGAATGCGATGAAAACAAATAACTATGCTCCCAACCTTTTGGACCGTGAATTTGAGTGCTATGGCCCCCGGCTCGTGCTTCTCACGGACATTACTTATATCCCTTGGGGCGGTTCATTCCTCTATCTCTGTGTGATCATGGACGCTTACACAAAGCAGGTGCTTTCCTATACCCTCAGCCCATCTTTAGAGGTTGACTTTGTACTCGATGCGGTCAATTCTTTGATGCTGGAGCATGGCGTCTCACTCCATGCGGAAACTGTGATCCACAGTGACCAGGGCTGCCACTATACTAGCTGCAAATTCATTGAACTCGTTGAGCGCAACGATCTTCGCCGCTCTATGTCTCGCAGAGGAAATTGCTGGGATAACGCACCGCAGGAGAGTTTTTTCGGCCATATGAAGGATTTGATTGATTTGACAGGTGATCCCTCTTATGACGAGATGAAGGCAGTTGTTGACGACTATATGTCGTATTACAACAATGAAAGATATCAATGGGATTTGGCAAAACTCTCTCCCAACGAATATTTCTCCTTTGTCACTACTGGCACCTATCCCCTTGAACTCCCCAATAAGCCTTCGCCGCCTATGATCCTCAAGGCTCCCCATGAGCTTGGTGCCTTTTCTTTGAAGCAAGAAACTATTCCTGATTCGTTGATCCCGTGACAGATACCATCAATCCATCCAGCCTTCTGCCATTTCCGATACTTGTCCAAATTTTGGGGTGCCTGTTTCTTATTTTGTCCTTGACAAAGGGTACACTTTACAGCCCGTTTTTCGACAGGCTGTGGCAGCCAAATATCCTGGCTGCTTTTTTATAAGATTGATTTGATTACTTGGACAAACGGCCCAAAATCAACTTTGGTAGAGCCGTCCCATGATAACCGAATCGCTTCCGCACATCGTTTCTCATCCAACCCCATTGCCTTCAAAACATAACTTGATTTGTGTTTAGAGGAATTGCAGGCAGAGCCGTTTGAAAACGCATAGTTATCGCCTAAACACAAAAAGGCATTTTCTGCGTCTAATCCAGTAAAGCTGATATTGATAGTAGTCGGCAGACAATACTCTGGAGCCCCATTGATTCGATAGTCCATTCCTGCAATCGCCTGCATAAATTGGTCTTTAATCGCTTTGCACCGCTGTGTCCATTCATCGTGTTGTCGATCACTTAGTTTGACCGCTTCAGCAAATCCCCCGATAAGAGCTACAGGAGTAGTCCCTGGACGATAGCCTCTTTCTTGAGGGCCACCAAGCATCAGGGGTTCAATAGGTGGCGGGCTACCATCATCCCTATCCCACCACTTCAAGACAAAGGCGCCGATGCCTTGAGGGCCACCGATTTTGTGGGCCGACAAGCTCATCATGTCATATGCAGTGTGGCGGATCTCCTCATTCAACTTTCCCAACGCTTGGGTCGCATCGATATGGAAATAAACATTACGCTGTCTCAGGGCTTCACCGATTTCTTGGACCGGCTGAATGATACCTGTTTCGCTGTTGACGTACATAACAGATACCAGAGCGGTTTTATTTGAGACCAGGGATAGTATTTCTTCCACATTTACCCGTCCATTTTCATCCGGGTTCACATAGTCCACTTGAAAACCGTCCCCTTCTAACCTGTGCAGGGGTTCTAAAATGGCTTTATGCTCGATAGATGTCGTAATGATATGCTTTTTATTGTTTGCTATGGCCCATTTAGCAATGCCAAAGACGGCCATGTTATTGCTCTCAGTGGATCCACTGGTAAAAATCAACTCAGACGGGTTTATTCCCAAGACGGAAGCAATCTGTGACCGGCAAGTTTTCACATATTTTTGAGCATTGTCTCCAAAGATATGCGTTCGACTATTGGCATTTCCAATCACATTGGTATATGCATATATCATAGCATCCAGCACTTCTTTGCGAACAGGGGCAGAAGCATTATAGTCAAGATAAAGAGCCATAAGTTTTATTCCTCATTTGGCAGTGTATTCAATAGATCTTGAATATTTCTCAGCACATCACGGGAACTAAAGTGATTGATTCCCCGATTCAAATGCAGTCTAAAATATTTTAAAAGCGTTTCTGGATCTTCCCCCAGCCCATCGTTGATGCAGCGCTGCCTAATAACAGCTTCGTATATTTCATGGTACTCACCCGCAAATGTAAGCCAGCTCATTTCTACGTTGCTGTCAGACAGTGGATCGATACCGCCTGGTACAGACGTTTCATTCAGAGACCAGCACAATGCCCATCTGCAAAGGATATTCCAATTTTGGATTCCTGTGCGAGATTTAATCCTGATCAGCTTCTCCTTTTCGGGCTGCGAAAGCTTAAACTGCTTACAAATCACAGCAGCTCACCTCCAAAATATCCTGGTTTTATGCTGCTGCACTTGTCCGTGTCATCGTAAATCAGAGTGTAGCAAGTGCTGATGTAGGGCCTGATGCTTTCCAAATATTGACCATAAATCTCTTCGTCTGTAGAAAGTACAATGACCTGCGAACTGGCTTTGGGAAGATACCTGCTGATAAAATTTGACCGATGGGCAGAATCCAATCGGGCCATGGGAGTATCGATAACAACCGGCAGTTTATAGCCGGAGGTAAGAGCCAACCCCCAAAGGATAGATATCGCAAACATCTGCTTCTCGCCCGCAGAAAGCTGGTTTTTTCGGAGGACACCTCCATTGTAATCACGAAGCGTAATGTCAAGAGTGGCTGGATCAATAGAAATCGATGTGATCATTGCCTGTTTCTGGGCCAAATATTGAAAGCACTGGGTAATATTGGCTTCCAACTGATGAACCTTTTGAGCCTGTAGTCTAATCGTAAACTCCTGCATAACATCTATTGTCATCGTTGCATACTTGAGGATACGTGCATTATCGTCATTTTCGTCCGCTTGCACCGCAATTTTCATCAGAATCCGGGTACGATCGCCTTCAAAGACAGCTTGTTGATGCTCCAAATTGTGAAGTCCTTCATCGCATTTATCAATTTCCGCCTCATAACGCCCCTTCTGCGCTTCCAAATCACGAATTTCAGTCAACAATTCTACCGCACCGGCCTCGTCAGCGTTGCTGTTCAAATGAACATCCAGCTGTAAAAGCGCATTTTCATTGATTTCGTTTTGTGTTTTGAGGTATTTGACCAGATTGACAGCTTTTACATACTCCTCATTGATCATTTTTTCTATGAGCGCCTTAGACATTGGAGTGAGCTCAGTCGGCGCTGCCATTACGGGGTCTGGACGATATTCATCAAATTGTGCGTCAATAACATCTTTTAAGATGTCGAAAAATTGCGTTTTCCCAAACTTTTTTTGGCAACGGGCAATCAATCCGTTGTATAGGGATAATACGATTGGCTCCGAATACTGTTTGGCCCGATTGGCGTCATCTTTTTGGGCTGTGTTGTAGGCCTCTACGACCAGGTTTTTGCAGAGGCAAAGCGGAGTCATTGGCGATGAGGCTAAATCAATTGCCCTTAATTTGTTTTCTTTTTCGACCTCTTTTAGGCACTCTTTCTGCTGTTCAATTTCCGCTCGATTTAGTCCGAGATTACCGCCACGTTTCCAAAATTTCTCTTCTGTGGTTTCAAGCGTAGTCAGGATGCGCTCAAGATTGAGGGACAATCCTGCCCGGCGGTCTTTCAGTGCCCTGATTTCTTGCTCCACTTTTTGGAGCTGTTTGTCCAAGGAGTCAAGCTCGGCTTTGGTCTCACTATCCTGAAAAGCTTTCAATGCATCACTTTTGATTTTGGCGATTTTTGCCATGTGCGCAGAAAGGCTCTCAATCGTTGTGACGCCCATAACAGACTTGATGGAATCCTTCACCTTATCAAATGCGTCATCATCTGCAATCTGACTGATTTTTTCGTTGTCGAAAAAGAAAAATTTTGCAATTCCAAATGGTACAAGCTCTTCCACATAATACTCCCAGTTTTGGGATAAATACTCATCTATAGTTCCGTTTTGAGCTACCTCCAGCGTTGTATCGATTCTTTTGCCGTTGCGTTTCCAAGCACGCTTGATTGAGAGAAGATTGGAGATACCCTCATCGGTTTCGATTTCCAGCCGGACAAATGCCTCCTGATCTTCTGCGGATTTATTGATGTGATCATCCAGCATACTTGAATAGGTTTCCTTTTTCCCAGTTATGTATTCGACAGCTTTCCTCCCATATAGGCACAAAAAAATTGCATCCAAGATTGTGGTCTTGCCCCGTCCGTTCATACCGCCGATCAATGTAATATTGCGGTCTTCATTCTGATTTTCCAATTCGACGCAGTGCCGCCCTTTATAGATACCATAATTGTACAGTTCTATTTTTGTAAAGTACACACTATTCTCCTCCGTTATTCAGTATCCTCCGGGAGCCGCTCCTCATCATCGGGCACAGGCCCCTCGATACCTTGGCGGCGACGGCGTTCAAGGATCAACGCTTCTGCATCTTCTTCGTTTTTGTAATAGGCTTGCTTTATCTCAAATTCCAAATTTTTTAAAACATTTCTCTTGACATTAATGGCAGAGCTCTTTGCCTCCATATCAAGGAGCGTGCTCTGTAATTCTAGCAAAAGCTCATACCCAGAATACTTTTCCTTGCAAATATCAGCAAGCAGCTTCCATTCGGTTTCGCCATAATATTTGTTTCCCTTAATGGTCTTATCCTCAAAATCTTCGCCAGTCTCTTCTTTATAGATCCTGGGGACCGCGTCATCAAATTCATGTTTTTCATCGAGCCATATTTTTCTGATGAAGCTGAGCTCTTCGTGGGTAATCAGATTCACAGTTCTCAGCTCATCAGGACCTGTTCTTCGAATCAAGCTTTGCAACCGCAACAGCCGGCGGAGAAAGTCTTCCCGGACTTCTTTTTTGTAAGGGCCGTGAACAAGCCGGTCATTATGCCAGGTAAGGTTGCCGGTCATGCGTCGGAAGTCGCGACGACCACGGTCTATTTTCTTTTGATTGTCCCCCTGATTATATGCCGCAATATAGTTACGAAACTTGAGCAAAGGCAGCATCCATGCTTTTTCTCCATCATTCTGAATCATTGCCGCCAGAGATTTATCTTGCGCTACCATCGTGCAGACCCAACAACCCATACGGCTGCCACCGCAGGTCGGTGTGCCGGATTCAACGACCATAGGGCACTCATTATCTTCTGAAGCCCCACGGTACATAGCCAGCAGGTCTTTATTCGAATGCCCCCAAGGATTAGAATACTGCATCAAAAATTGCCAGACCATGCTGTCCGTCCAGCTTTCAATTGGAGTAAATACATATGTATTAGGATAAGAACCGTTGGGGCTAAGATGCTCGCGATACCGTTTCTTTTCATAGCCTTCCATGACGGCTTTCCGGGTAGCGCTTTCTGCTTTTCTGGTGCCCAGAACCAAAATTGCTTCACTCTCAGCATCAAGGATACTTTTGATAAACTGGTTTGAAGGATCGATTTTCAAGCGGTCTGTGCACCATCTAAAATTAGCACGGGGGTACGGATAACCCCGTCCAATCAAATTAACCCAATACGTGTTCTGGATTTGAGGGGTCAATCTATGGGGAACGATTGGAAGCATCTCTTTCGTAGCCGCCTCATGGATCTTGGCCAAAGAACGCTCCGCCCATGCAGCCACGACAGGGGATTCTACTAAAGTATCTGTGCTGATGACATGAACAATCTTATGCCGCTTCTCGATTGGAAGCTGCTGCAAAGCCATCCAAACCAACTGGACGGCGGCAGACGAATCTTTACCGCCGCTATAACCGCAGATCCAGGGGATGTTATCAGAAAGGTAAATTTGCTGGACACGCTCAATGATTTGTTGCAAATAGTCCTTTGTCAGGATATCAGCCATTTGCAATCACTCCTTTTGCACACTTCTAACGGCATTTATTCAAAAGTGACCCCATCATATTAGGTCTCACTTCAACCTCGTTACATCCGAGCAAGGTTTCATTGCAGTTCATTATATCATACTTTTATTTAAAAGTGTTTAAAAAAATCAACTTTAGAACTGACCTCTTTATTTCTATAAGCTATAGGAGAAATATCATGTTCGTTTTGTGAACTTATCTATTACTTCGGCAAGCAAAGATATGAAAGCAGGGGGTGACGGAAGAAGTTGGAAACGATAGAGGGTTGATGCTGCAATTTCCGCATGAATAACTGAATTTTATAGGAGATGTCTTCTGAAGTAAGAACTTGTATTCATAAGCGTTTGAGCAAAGTGTGAAAATGAGAGATTTTGACCATGGCCTCAGCGGAAGAAACG
>ERZ808041.1221-NODE-1221-length-10667-cov-2.731445_pt1 | contig 10667 bp, 12 predicted proteins | sample MGYA00380192_ERZ808041 | MGnify/ENA primary metagenome ERZ808041 (study PRJEB31490, sample SAMN06133412) | mouse gut metagenome | isolation source: Z1_1 | host: mice | place: China: Chengdu | collected 2015-05 ... | reverse complement strand
GGTATATACAGAAAAATGGTCGCTCCACATCCACTTTTTTGCGATTAGCGGGGTACTGACGCACAATTTTTCTGTATATGCCCTGCTTCCCCGTACAAACTGGGCAAAAAGGGGAAATCATACGAAGCAGCGGGGTACTGCGGAACAATTATTTTATATATACCCTGCTGAATCAAATGATGAACTACACTGGACAAGGGCATAAAAAGATACTGGCCTGACGGTATGCCCGCCGTCAGATTTTCCACTCAATTTGCAGCTTCTCGCAAGTGGCACGAATAACGGTAATCATCAAATCCACCACCTGCTGCTTGTCCTCAAAACTGACATTCTCCCAATCGTCCAGGTAGTTGGAAATCGTGTCAATCTGCTCCGGGGACACCGCTTCGGCGGTCAGCTTAGCAATCTCGCTGGCAAGGGCCTGACGGCGGCTGTCCAATTTCTCAATCTTGGCATTGACGTAGGAGATCAGCACCGGGGTCGCACCCATCAGCGTTTTGTAGTCCTCCAGCTTCTTCACCATCTGCTGGTATACTACCGCTTCCAACTCCCGCATTTAATCGTGCCGCAGCCGGGGCAGGATTTGTTGTCCGCATGGAGAGAACAGCGAAAATAGAGATACCCGCAGGAGTGGCGGGCCTTCCTCGCGGGCTGGTAGCTTTGGTTCGCCATGATTTTCTTCCGTACCCGAAGCCATAACTCGGACGGGATGAAGCCCTCACTGGAGGCCAGCACCAACATCTGGCCTTGCAGATACTTGTGCTTGTTGTCGGTGCTGCCCTTGCTCCGATAGTAGTAGCAGTCGTTTGTCCCCACGAAGTCGGCGGCATCGTTGTAAATCTCCGTCCCCTGACTTTTGAAAAACTCGTAAATGTCCAGGTCAGCCATAGCGTAGATTGGATTACGAAGGATAAAGCTGATAGTAGAACGGGAAAACGGATTGCCGTAATACGACCTGACACCTTGCGCCGCAAGCTGGGTGGCTATGTCATGGGGCGACACGCGCGGGTCAATATACATAATGTAAAAGAGCGGCGGCTCTGATTTCTCAAAGCCGCCGCTCCGGGCGTGACAATGCGCTGCTTGTACGACAGCTTTTTTCTTTTGCCGTCGTGCGGCAGATTACTTGCCGGGGGTAACAACAGGTTTGCCATCCTGATCGACCAACACAGTCAGTCCGGTGCCGTTCGCCTTGTTATGAGAAGCCATCAAGTAGTTCACTCCGGTTTCCGTATCCACGATGACCTTTGCTACATTTACAAGGCCCTGATTGTAGACCTCAACAAAGCGTTCTTTCGCCATATGCTCACCTCCTAGTATAATAATGGTGTAGTCAATAAGACAGACTACCTGGTTAATAAGTTTCTATAAATCAGATGACAGAAGAAGGGGTTCTTCCTTCATCAGATGTTATCCTAAATAATTATCATGTCTGACGGTTCCTGATAGACACCAGATAAAACATAGGGTATTATCCTTTAGGATAGGACAAAGAATGTTCGCCTCCTTGGGAAGCCACTTCTGTGGCCGATACCTACAAGAAAGTCAATTAGTCCATTCGACAGGGTTTTATGTTTTAGCTGGTTGGGGGCCCGAAGGCTATACCCGTATAACACGCTAGGTTGTGTACCTGCCAGACTGGAAATGGATTCCTATCAGAAAGGAGCTTTTGCTCATGTCAGACAAAGTTATTTTTAATCTTGATGAATTATTCATCTCCGTTGGCATTGATGTCGGCGCTGACTTCTCCTGGATGTCTATCGCACTTCCAAACCAACAGTTTGTAGGAAAACCTTATAAAATCCTACACAATAGCATGAATTCCCTTACAGCTGCTGTTTCTAAAATAAAAGAAGCAGAAGAGCTGTATTCTCTGGAAAGTCGCATTTTCCTCGAATCCACGGGAATTTATCATTACCCACTCTTCTGCTATCTTCGTGATAAGGGTTTTAACTGCTACGTTATCAATCCTATCATCACTAAGAATAGCACAAATATCAACATACGAAAAGTACATAATGACCGTTTTGATTCTAAAAAAGCTGCTTTGGTTGGTTTGAAATCTGATTTAAAGGTTTCCCTTATGCCATCTGACCTTGCTTTGAACTGTCGCAACCTATGTCGTGAATACTACGATTTAATGGACTGCCGCAGTGCCTACGTGAACAAACTCCAAGGTGAACTGCGTATGGCATTTCCACAGTATCTTGGCATTTTCTCCAAGATTACAATCAATACATCCCTTACCTTATTGGAGGCGTATACATCCCCATCTGCCTTTATTGAAGCAGACAAACAAGAGATTATTGACATCATCAAATCAACTGCCCGTTTTGGACTTACCTATGCTCAGGACAAGTATCATGCCATTATCAAGGCCGCCAATGAAGCGAATGAGTTCGGTTACATCATTGAAAGCAACATCAAGCGGATTCGGCTCTATATCAGCTTCATCCGTAAATATGATGAAGAAATCAACGGCATTCTGGAATCAATGCGCGAACTCATAAATGCTAATGAAGGCACTGATTTCGTGAAGCAGATCCACTTGATCGAAACATTCAAAGGCGCCGGTTTCTTATCTGCCGTATCCCTCATGGGAGAGATTGGTGATTTTTCTGCATTTTCAAAACCAAAACAACTTTTTGCCTACTTTGGTCTTGATCCGGCAGTAAAACAATCCGGCAAATTTGAAGGTACCAAAATTCAAATGTCCAAAAGAGGCTCTGCCATAGCCTGACGGGTTATTCATACACTGACTTTACAAAGTATCAGTGTATCCCGTACGGGCGAAGCTAAAAATCCGGTACTCCGAGATTACTATCTCAAAAAATGTGGAGCAAAACCAAAGCTTGTGGCAATGGGCGCTGTTTCACACAAGGTATGCAATATGATATTTGCAATACTCAGAGATAATAAGCCTTTTAAAGTCATCACTCCACAGGAGCATATGAAACAATATAATGCTGCTAAATGCGACACAGCCGCATAAAATACTGTAAATCCAACGAATCAATATCTTTTTAAACAAGGTATTTTCAACAAGGGATAAGTGCGCCCTTTTTTAGGAGAAAATATTTTTCATTTTTCTATTGACATTTATTAGCTGGACTCTCTTGTCTTGCTGCTTGACAGTATGACCATACCACATAAGCGGAGTGCCATGTTTCAAATTTCCTAAACAAACAGAAATACTTCCTAAATGGAATGGGAGGGAACCTCATTAGCTCCCTCCCATCCTTTTGCGAAGTTCTGTTTTCCCTGCGCGGGAAAGCAGACACTCGTGACCGCCAACCCACAGTTTGTTGTGTTTCAAATCTACCGTTTCAATTTTATCCGTTGCCACCAAATAGGCCCGGTGTGTGCGGATAAAGCGGTTCCCTAATCGTTTTTCCAGTTCATTGAGGCTTCCTAAAAAATCCATTCGGCTGTTGGATGTATGGAGTAAAACATGGTGGGGGATGGAGGCCGTTTCAAAAAAGAGGATATCGCACAAAGGAACATGACGCACCGTTTCCCCTGTCCGCAATGTAAACATTTCTGCCGGGTCTTGCCGTTCGGCCAATAGACGCAGTTGTATCTCACTCAAGCATTGTGATGCAGATGGCCCAATCTGCTCTGGTTCTTTTACGATGTAGTCAAATGCTTCCAGGTGATATTGGAAAGTACGCCAAGCCAGATCACCGTAGCTGGTAATATAGACCAGCGTACCATGAGGATCACGCCGCCGTAACTCCTGACCCAACCGAAAACCATCCCATTCCCCGTCCTTTAACTCTACATCCAAAAAGTAAATCCCGTGTTTCTCACCTTCCGCTGCGGTCAGCAATTCCCTGGCATTAGCGGCACTGCATACAATCTTCATATCATAATTTTCGACAAAGATTTTCCACTCTAAGGCGGTTTCAATTTGGTGGCGGACAACTTCCTCGTCATCGCACAAATAAATTCTAATCATGGTCTGCCCTCCACTGTCATCTCCTGCACAAATACACCATTCACCCAACTGGTGCCAGTGGAGACATTGGAATAGTTCTCTAAAATTCGCTGATAGCTTGACAGACCCAGTCCCCGGCCCGCTCCTTTGGTAGACCAGCCATCGTCCCACATTTTCCCTGGCTCAATAACATTTGTATAGGAATTTGATACCCGGAGAAACACCTGCCGTTCCTGGGCCAGCAGAACGATTTCCACCCAAGGCCGCTCCGTATTCAGCGCAGCCTCCATAGCATTGTCTATCAGAATACCCAGGCAGCGGACAAAATCCCATACATCCATATCCACTGCCACAATAGGGTAAAGTACCTCCAGATGACAATCTATTCCCTTCTCCCGCATGACCGTGAGCTTGCTCAAAAGGAGGCTTCTCGCTTCTGGAAGCTGTAAGTTTCCAATTTGAGTGGACGCCTGGATTTTCTTTCCAAGCCGCCGGTCAAACCCAGCATCCAATTCGGACAAAGTATGGCGCAATTCCTCTAACTCGCCCTCTCCAGCTTGTTCGGAAAGGCTTGCCAGTAGGTTTTTATAATCATGACGAAATGTGCGTACCTCACGACGGATTATCTCCAGATCTTGCTCGTAGAGCCGCTGTTGGGCGATAACATCCTGCTGAGCCTGCATTTTCCGGGCGGTGTCGAGCCGCTGGGCTAAATGGACAATCAGCACAGCCATCAGGACTACCATCGCCAGAACCAGCAGGTAGTAAAACATCAGGAAGTGGGGCTGAACGCCAAATGCCAATCGGAGAAGCAGCTCCATAACAACTTCCAAAGCAAACAGAATGAGAGCTATCCGCCACGATGTGGATTTGTTGTCCAACAGCAGACGAAACCACGTTCCAAACCGCAGTTTGTAAAGCAATAGGGAAATGGCAATACTGATACCCAAGTGCAGTCCGATTGTTGCGGCAAACGAGATTGGAGCCAGCATGGACAGAGTAGCAGCCGCCACCTGGAAAATGCCCGCCATGCAGGTAGTGGCAAGAGACTGCCAGAACGTAAACCGCCACGCCCACCGCACCCATAGGGTACACATAACAAGAATGACGAAGGAGTTGATGAAATACCGGGATGTTCCCAGCGCCGAGACAGCATGTAGTCCAACGGAAAACAGGACGGCAATAAGCGGAGATAGAAGCAATAGAGGCAATTTTTTCAGTTGCCGCCCCACTGCTCGTTCATCTGTCACCGCCAGCAGATATACTGTAAGTGCCAAATGCCCTGTCAAAATATCCAAAAATCCAACTAAAAAAACGCTTAGTGAGAACATAATGCCATAAATCTCTTTCCATATGGTTTCGTTTTGACGCAGTTATTATAGCATTGCCTTATGGGGATAGCAAGGAAACCGCTGCCAGATCTGGATCACTTCACTCAACAGATTCGCGTATGGATAATCAGGCGTAACGCAGAAAGCGCAAGAGGCAGGAAGTATGGACAATATTGGCCAGGCTGTATCTGGCTATAGTGCAAAATCAGGCCGGATGGGACTCTGGATCGTGTTTGAAACACGCTCTAGGAATCCCGAAGCAACTGCCTGGTATATTCCTCCCGGGGATGGGCGAACACCTCCTCCGTCTCTCCGATCTCCAGGATTTTCCCCTCTTTCATAACCATAATCCGATCACTCATCTGGTAAATCACATTGATGTCATGGGAGATAAACAGGTAGGCCAGCCCCATTTCTTCCTGAAGCCTGCGCATCAGCTCCATGATCTGGGCCTGTATGGTCACATCCAGCGCCGAGACAGGCTCATCCGCGATGACCAGACCGGGCCGGGTAATCAGAGCCTGCCCTATGCTGATCCGCTGCCGCTGACCGCCGCTGAGCTGGGATGGCCTGCGATCATAATACTCTTCGGAAAGTCCCACTGTCCCAAGCATCTCCAGAGCAGCACAGCGCATATCCGCCGCCGACATGGCCCTGTCCGGTTCCAGCTTCCCCCTGGCCCGCAGAGGCTCCTCCAGCAGCCATCCCACCGTTCTGGAGGGATTCAGGCTACTGTAAGGGTCCTGAAAAATCATCTGCGGGCGAGTGGAATAATGTCTGATCTCCCCCGTGATATCCCTGTTCATGCCCAGGATTGCCTTGGACAGAGAAGTCTTGCCGCAGCCGCTCTCCCCCACCAGCCCCAGAATCTCCCCCTTTCGGATCTCGAATCCCGCGTCCCTCACCACATGGTTTTTCTTTCCCCGGGAAAGAAGACGGTTGCCGCCCTCCCGGTAATACACCTGAAGATCCCTGACTGTCACCACGGGCTCCGGACAGATACGCCCTCCCGCCTGCGTCAGGGACTGTCCGGCACCGGAAACCTCCGCCCGTGGGATTTTTCTTCCGTCCGCGCCCCCGGACCGGCGCTTCATACGGCTGGGCACCGCCTCTATGAGATTACGGGTATATTCTTCTCTCGGATGCTCAAAGATCTCCTCCGGCGTACCGGACTCCACCACTCTGCCGTCCTTCATCACCGCGATTCTATGACAAATCCGCTTTGCCAGATTCAGATCATGGGTGATAAACAGGATGGCATTATGCCGCTTCTCATTGATCTCCCGCAACAGGTCCATGATCTGGTTCTGCACAGTCACATCCAGCGCCGTGGTGGGTTCATCGGCCACAATCAACCGGGGATGCAGAATAACAGCCATGGCGATCATAACCCGCTGGCGCATGCCGCCGCTGAGCTGATGGGGATAACATCCATACACCCGCTCCGGCTCCCGTAGCCCCACTGCGGCAAATGTCTCCAGAACCAACTGTTTCATGGCCTGCCGCCGCTGCTGCCTGCCGCTCACGACAGTGTGTCCCTTTCCCTCCCCCCCGGCGTACTCTTCCGGATATGCCGGTGTCAGCCTTCCGTAGAGAACTCCCGCCGGGGAAGAACCGTCTGCCGCCGCGCAGCCGCAGGGGGCTCCATCTCCAGAATAAGCAGGCATACTGTGCAGCCGCAGCATTTCCTCCACCTGACGCCCCACCCTCTGGGTGGGATTCAGAGAGGTCATGGGCTCCTGGAAGACCATGGACATCCGTTCTCCCTGATAGCGCCGGTACAGCGCCTTATCCCTGGGCCTTCCCGCCTCCTGTAGCACCACATCGTCAAACAGGATTCTGCCGCTGGTAACTGTGGCCTCCTCCGACACCAGTCCCATCAGGGTCAGCGCCGTCACGGATTTGCCGGAGCCCGATTCCCCCACCACGCCCAGAATCTCTCCCCCTTGTATCTCCAGGCTCACGTGACGCACTGCCTCCGTTCTGCCGAAATTCACCGATAAATCTTCTATGGTAATCATTGCGCGTCACCTCCCAGGCAAGCCGTACCCCATGTCCCCCGCCAGGAACATGATCCTCTTTATACTGTGGTTCCCCATTCCATTTTTTGCAGGTGAGCTATGATCCCGGCAATTTCATCCGCGCCTGCCTTTCTGTTGACAGAGAGACTGTATCTCTCTTCCAGGCTTTGATCGGTATAGCCGCCTCTTCTTTCCCATTCCCACATTTTTTTGATACTGCTTTTACCAAACTCCCATATATCCGGGAATTCCGCTTTGGACGCGATAATCAATTCCATCGTTTCCTCACCGCCCGGATTTCGAAAGCAATAAGAGCCAAAACTGATTTGAAAGATCCTGATCCCCCGTATGCTCCCCGGGCCTTCTGCGCAGTCTTTTCCGCCAGGATTTCAACTTCTCTGTACCCTCTTCATCTGCTCAGTCTCTGTACGCCCTCGCTGAGAAGGGAAAAGCCCAGCACAATCCACACGATGGTGAGTCCCGGAGCCAGAGCATACCAGGGAGCCGTGGTCAGATATCCCTGGGCGTCCGACAGCATTTTTCCCAGACTGGCCTGGGGAGGCTGTACGCCGATTCCCAGATAACTCATGCCGGACTCCGCCAGAATGGCATTGTTAAATCCGATCATCACCGACACCCAGAACGTGGAGAATATATTGGGCAAAATATGCACAAACAGAATTCTCATCCGGCTCACGCCCATCAGCCGCGCCCGGCTGATATAATCCGCGTCCCGCAGGCGGATAAACTCGCTGCGCACAATGCGGATAAAACTGGGCATAAACACAATCCCCAGAGAAATCACCAGATTCCGCTGCCCCGTGCCCATGACGCTGATCACCACCAGGGCCAGCAAAATGCTGGGAAATCCGTTGATGGCATCCGTGATACGCATCACCGCCTCATCCACAATGCCGCCAAAATACCCTGTCAGCGCTCCGATCAGTATGCCCGCCGTCCCGGATATGGCCACCACCAGGGTGCTGATCAATATGGTGGTGCCGATGCCCTTCATGACTCTGGAGAAAATGTCCCGCCCGAAATTGTCCGTGCCAAAAAAATGTCCCAGGGAAGGAGGCGCGAAGCGCTGGGAGGCGGACATGGAGGTGGTGCTGTAAGGCGTCCAGAAAATGCCCACAATCGCAAGAAGCACCACAAGGCCCGTCATACACAGGCCCGCAATCAGGTATTTATTCCATTTTATACCGCCTTTCCTCTTCACGTCCACTCCACTCTCCCCGCTCTGCCGGGCCCTTTGTCCAGATCAGTCCGCCGTCTCCGCCGCCTCCCTATAACCTGGCCCGGTTCCCGCCGTATACCCAAAATCATTTCACGGAAGCCGCGGCGGCCTCCAATTGAGATTTACAGAAGCCGAAATACTCTCTCCCCGTTTCCCGGTCCGCTCCCAGCCTCTCATAAAAGGCGATGGAAGGCTTATTCCAGTCCAGGCAGCTCCATTCCATACCGGTATACCCCTCCGCCAGCACAAATTCCGCTATTCTGCCGAGAAAATACCTTCCAAATCCCCTTCCCCGATACTCTTCTTTCAGAAACAGATCCTCCAGATGCACTTTTCCCGCCGCGGCAAAAGAGCCGAATGCCGGATAATACAGGGCGTATCCCACTGCTTCCCCGCCGCGCCGGGCAATCAGCGCCGTGGCTGTCTTTCTCTCAAAAAGCCAATATTTTAACTGCTCCCGGGTCCCCGTCATATCCTGAGGCCTTTTTTCATATGCCGCCATACACTGAATCAGATCAAACAACAGCGGAATATCCTTCTCCTCCGCCCTGCGTACCTGTAGATCTTTTCTATCCATTTCCTTCTCCCCCGCGCTCTCACTTGCCGCTGATCCTGGGGTCCACTACCCTGTACAGGATATCCACCAGGAAATACACAAAAATAACCACAAAAGTAATATACAGAATCAGAATCTCCACCACCGGCAAATCTCTGGTGGAGATGGAGCTGATCAGCAGTCTTCCGATTCCCGGCAGGGAAAACACCTGCTCCACCACAATACTGCCCGCCACAATCTCCGCGATAATCATGCCCAGAAAGGTGATCACCGGCATCATGGCATTGCGCAGCACATGGCCATACATCACTCTCCGTTCGCCGCAGCCCTTGCTGCGGGCCGTGCGCACATAGTCCGCCCGCAGCTCCGTCAGCAGCGACCCCCGCAGAAAACGTGCTGTCATGGCCGCTTTGGGCAGCGCTATGGCCAGGGCCGGAAACAACAGGTAAAACAAAAATCCCCTGATATCTTTTTCATAACTCACATATCCTCCGGGCACAAAACATTCAAAAACCATGCCAAACAGATATGTCACGATGATTCCCAGGAAAAAAGAGGGAATCGCCATGGTCGCCTGGGTGATCACTCCCAGAGCCGCATCCAGCACCTTATTCCTGCTGCGGGCCCACAGCACCCCCAGAGGGATGGACACCGCCACAATCAGCACCAGAGAAATGGCCGCCAGGGACAGTGTAACCGGCAGCTTGTCTCCGATCAGTTCCGCCACCGGCATCATTTCATTCATATTTTTGGCATAGCGATAACTGATGCCCAGATCGCCCGTAAGCACACCCCCGGCCCATCGGAAGTATCGCGTCACCGGAGGGTCATTCAGTCCCAGTTCCTCCCGAAGCTGTGCCTCCCTCTCCGGAGTTGCCTCCGTCCCGAGGATGGAAGTCACCACATCCCCGGGAATAATCTGAAAAGCGATAAAGGCGGCCGCCGATACCACGAACAATGTCATAATGAGAGTAGCTGTTTTTTTAACAAGGTATTTCATAAGCCGCCTCCTTTCCTGTCAAAGTTCCATAGCCGATTGCGAAACCTTGTCCGCGAGTGACAGGAGTTTTCACATCCGCACTGGAAATCGTCACTCTGTGTAGTACACTGTGCTCATATCCTGCACATACACCGGGTAAAATTTGTAACCGGCCAGCCTGGGGTCCATGGCTATGGTGATGGGGGGCACCTGGATAAAGGCGCTGCCCGCCTCGTCGCACAGGATCTTCTGTACCTGCTTGTAGAGTTCCGCCTTTTCAGCCGGGTCCAGAGCCGCAGCCGCCGCCTGATAGGCCTCGTCGTAAGCTGCGCTGGCAAAATTCACGAAATTCTTTTTGGACTCTGTCTGAAAGCGGTTAGTGAGATACCCGGGGAATCTGGATGCCCCTGTCGCTGCATTCCGTCATGGCGGAGAAGGCCCGCACGTCGTGGGAAAAGAGAATGGCGGTGACCCCGTGATCCAGCAGCTTGGGGATATAGGTTCTGGCGGACTCCGCCACAAAATAGCCCAGGCCAATGTAATCTTCATTGATTTCCAGACCATACTTTTCCAGGGCCCCCAGATAGGCATGATAGCGCGCTT
>ERZ808041.1209-NODE-1209-length-10872-cov-9.725984_pt1 | contig 10872 bp, 6 predicted proteins | sample MGYA00380192_ERZ808041 | MGnify/ENA primary metagenome ERZ808041 (study PRJEB31490, sample SAMN06133412) | mouse gut metagenome | isolation source: Z1_1 | host: mice | place: China: Chengdu | collected 2015-05 ... | reverse complement strand
TCAATATCTGCAATTTTCAAGGTTCCTTTGAGCCTATTTTTTAGACTTAGTTTTTTCATAGATTACTTGACACTACCCTTCTTTCCTTTTTCTCTATTCGTTAAAGTTTTCCAATACATTGAAAACCGCATGAATACAAATAATTTTCCCTAACCATTATCTGGAAATAGCAATGTGACAAAAAATGTCTGCCCTTTTTGCCCAGTCTGCAACTCGCCATGATATTTCTGAACAGCGTTTCGTACATTTTCCAATCCTATGCCTTCATGCCCCGCCTTTTCCGAGTGTCCTAGCACATATTTTCCATTTGTAGTATTCGACAACTTTATCACACAGAAATCCTGTATTTGTTCTCCCTGAATCTGCAACTGAAAATCATCTGTTCCTCGCGCTGCTTCCAACGCGTTATCCAGCAAATTTGCAAAAATTGTCGTCGTATCCATCTCAGACAAAAAGTCTAGCCGAATGCCCAGCAGCCGGCATGTAACCTGTCCTGGTTCCAAACCCTTTAATTTGTCATTCAATATAATGTTCAACATGCGGTTATCTGTATAGTACATCATCCCCAGCTCGTTGAGCATCTGATGCACATCCTCAACATAGTGCGATTCTGTAAACTTTTGCGACTGTTCAATCATCTGCAAATGATTGCGAATATCGTGAATTACCTTGCGCGACTTAGTATAGTTCAACTCCAAATCTGCATAAAACTGATGTGTTAATTCATTCTGTTGGCGCATCAGCTCCAGCTTATATTTTAATTCTTGCGTCTTGGACACATCATACCAAAAATAAAAACAGTAAAGATTAATCAACAAAATAAGTACACAGTACACAATCAACCATTCATATCCATATCTTAAAAAAAAGACATCTGCGCTGACCGTAAACCAAAATATCAAAATCATGCTGATTACTGGAACCAAAATCATTCCTCTTATCTTAAATCTCGGCTGTACAGACACAAACCGTTTCTGAATCAACAACCGAAATAAAAATGTGACAATTATTAATTGAAATGCTTTTAGTAATATCATAATGTATACATAAGTCAAATGCTCTAGGCGCAACACTTGCCAAAGTTTCATTGCTACCATAATGGAAATCATCTGCGTTGCATACATAAAAAACATAAATCCCAACTGATATAAAACCCCAACTTTGTCATTGTGGTATAAAAAATATCCTATAATTGTATAGTATATAGAAAGCACTACCATTGTGAGAAGGTCATTGCGTCCTAGCGTTGGAAGCATTACTGTCAACACTGCAAATCCCAGCCACGCCACAATCTTTATCACGCGCAAAATCTTACTATTCTGCACAAATTTCTTGCCTCCTGCCATCAGAGAGACAGGATACCAAGAACATAATGTCAGCGAAGCAATATCCACAAAAGAGAACAAATAATTTACAATCATCTGCCGCATCATTCAACTTCCTTTCTCTGTCGCTCCATCCGCTCTGACAAAAAATTTGTAAGTTCTTGTTTCCACACTTTTTGCTTTTTCTGCGACAGCGGGATTCTGTCACCATTGTCAAGAAAAATGTCAAGATTTCTAACATTTTTCACATGCAGCAGATTCACTACAAAACTTTTGTGTGGCATAGAAAAACCCATTGAACGCATACGGTCATAAACACTACTAATTTTCCCCATCATAAAATATGTTCGCTGCATAGTCACCATTTTAATTTTCCGGTCAACAAATTCAAAATAGCAGATTTCTGTCATATCGACACACACCACACCCTCGCTTGTGTGAAAATCCAGAAGTTTCTTCTTGTCCGTCTTTTTCACATACTGGAAAATTTCCTCTAAAATCTGCGTTAGATGTATGGGTGCAATCGGTTTTAACAAATACTGAAATGCGTGCACTTCAAACGCACCTGTCACATAATCCCGATAAGACGTGAGATAGATAATCTTTGTCTCATGATCCCGCTCCCGAATCTTTCTGCCCGTCTCAATACCATTAATTCCCTTCATATCAATATCCAGAAAAACAGCGTCATAAAAGTCATATGCGTCAATTAGCGCTTCCCCAGAATAAAAACAGAATACTTCGATATCTTGATTCCACTTTTTAATTTCCTCCGCAACCATATCACAAACTGCTGGCTCGTCATCACATACTGCAATCTGATACATTTTTTAATTTTGTCCTATCCTTCCTATTTTTAACAGCCGTTTACCCATACTGGAACAAAACTCATAAAAAGTTATAAACTGCTGTATTTTTTATTAAATTATGAAAAAATAATTGATATATTTAAGTATATCGGAAACACTGTGAAAAGTAAATTTTGATTGTATGAAAGATAAAAAAGAATGTATGAAATACAGATTTTGACATATACTGAATCCATATATTGACGAATGTATACAACTGCATTTCTGAGCAGTTCCTTAGCAATAGCAGACTTAAATAACTTAGAAAGGCATGGTTAACCAAATGTATCAAAATTTTGAAGAAAATAAAAAATATATGGCAGAACTGCTTCACACAGAAGCATCGTTTGACATCGTGAGTCGTGATATCCTAATCGGAGACAAAAAAGCTACGTTTTACTTTGTTGACGGATTCTGCAAAGACGTGCTGATGCAAAAACTTCTGCAATTCCTAATGGGTTTAAAAACTGAAGACCTTCCAAAAAGTGCGGAGGAACTCAATCAGCTCATGCCTTATGTCGAGGTTGATCTCACAAAAGATTTTAACGAAATTGCAAATAATGTGCTCTGCGGTGTATTTGCTGTCATCATAGACGGTTTTGACCAATGCATCTTGATTGACTCGCGCACCTATCCTGCCCGCGGTGTATCTGAACCTGAAAAGGATAAGGTTTTGCGCGGTTCCAAAGACGGTTTTGTGGAGACAGTTGTATTCAATACAGCGCTGATACGCCGTCGTATCCGAAGCACAGACCTACGCATGGAGATGCTCAGCGCCGGAAAAGCATCCAAAACAGATATCGTGCTCTGTTATATGGACAACCGTGTTGACAAAGAATTTTTGAAAAAAATACGGGACTGCATCAACAATATCAAAGTCGATGCCTTGACGCTAAACCAAGAAAGCCTTGCGGAGTGTCTCTACAAATCAAAATGGTATAATCCATTTCCAAAATTTAAATATACAGAGCGGCCGGACACTGCCGCGGCACAGATTTTAGAAGGAAATATTATTATTTTGGTGGACAACTCTCCCTCCGCTATGATTCTGCCAATTAGCATACTAGATATGATACAGGAAGCCGACGACTTCTATTTTCCACCAGTTACAGGTTCGTATCTCAGACTTTCACGCTTTTTGATTTTAATACTAACGTATTTTATCACTCCAACTTTTCTGCTAATGATGCAGAATCCAGACTGGATTCCACCTTCCTTTAAATTCATTGTGGTAAAGGAAGATATCAATGTACCACTCATATGGCAATTTCTAATCCTAGAACTAGCCATTGATGGTCTGCGGCTTGCAGCAGTCAACACACCGAATATGTTGTCAACTCCACTCAGTGTTATGGCAGCGTTAATACTTGGTGAATTTTCTGTTAAAAGTGGCTGGTTTAATGCCGAAGTTATGTTGTATATGGCGTTCGTTGCGATTGCAAATTATACACATCCCAGCTATGAACTCGGTTATGCCATTAAATTTTTCCGACTCATAAACCTGATATTGACCGCCATTTTCCAGTTCTGGGGCTACATCGCAGGTATTATTCTGTTCTTTGCTGCCATTATCACCAATAAAATGGTATCCGGTCAGAGTTATCTCTATCCGCTTATACCATTTAGCTGGCAAAAGCTTAGCCATGCACTCTTTCGCCATCGACTGCCAAAATCCGCAGAATAAAACATTTGTTCTAATCGAGTAGGAGAAGATAAACCTTCCCTACTCGATTCACAATACCTTTATCTAATAATTTTTATCTCCATCTGCCACGTCCGCAACCATGTCCACGGCGACCACAGCCATATGTCTGATAATTATCACATATCCCATCTCCATCTGCATCCACATATCCTAATCCCATTCCACAGCCATATGCTTGATAATTATCGCATATTCCATCTCCGTCTGCGTCTACAAACGAACAGGAAACACCGCAATAACCGCAGACTGTTTCAATATTTGTCTCTAAATTTTCAGGTGCAATTGCCACCTCCGCCGCAAATGCTGTCGAGCCACTTATGGTAAATGCTGCTGCCATAACTGCAAGACTTGCTACAATTTTTTTCATGTCCTTTTCTCCCTCATTTCGCAATAGATTTTTGAAGTTTTATAGTATCGATTTTCAGGTTTCTATACTATATACGTTGGACCAATTCAAATCCTTTCATCTCATATAAAAGATTTTCATTTTTTTGAAATGCTTTCCAACTTCAATACAAAAACAGCAAATTATCACTTTTTCAAAGGTTGTAAACTGCTGCGCAAAATAACCTCTTTAATCTATAAATTAAATAATTAGAAAAAGGAAATTGTCAAAATAGCAAATCTTTTATTGAACATACATATTAGAGTACCCCATCAGGCTTTCATCAACCTCTCTAGCACACTCGCGTCCTTGCCGAATTGCCTTCACCACAAGCGACTGACCTGTATGCATATCTCCAGTGACAAAGATATTTTCTACACTGGTCCTAAATCTGCCTGGCTCTGTCTTGACATTGGAACGGGCGTCCAATTCCAAATGAAACATATCTGTGACATACTTTTGACTGCCAAGAAATCCTGCTGCAATCAACACCAACTGCGCATCTAATACCTGCTCACTTCCCGCGATTTCCTTGCTATTTCTTTTGCCAGTTTCTGGATCATTTTCCCACATGAGCTTTACAATTTTTACACCGATAAGATTTCCATCCTTATCCTTAAGAAACTCCTTAACTGTAGATTCATAGATGCGTGGATCCTGTCCAAACAGTGCAATTGCCTCCTCCTGACCATAGTCTATCTTGCAGACTTTTGGCCACTCCGGCCAAGGATTGTTTGCTGCCCTTATATCCGGTGCTTTAGGCATCATTTCGATTTGAGTGACCGATTTCGCCCCAAGTCTAATCGCTGTGCCAACACAATCATTTCCGGTGTCACCGCCTCCAATGATGACCACATCTTTTCCTCTTGCAGAGATATAGGTATTGTCTGCCAGTTCAGAATCCAAAAGGCTCTTTGTCACTCCTGTCAGAAAGTCTACTGCAAAATAAATCCCTTTTGCATCCCTCCCAGGTGCATTGATATCTCTTGGATTAGATGCACCGCACGCAAACACGATCCTGTCAAATCCCTCCACAAGTTTCTTGGACTTCACATCACGCCCAATATCTGTGTTCGTGAAAAACTTAACACCTTCCTCTTCCATAACCTGAATCTTACGGTCAATAATATTCTTTTCCAATTTCATATTTGGAATCCCATACATTAAAAGTCCGCCGAGGCGATCACTGCGCTCAAACACAGTGACATTGTGTCCTCGTTTATTTAACTGGTCTGCCACAGCAAGCCCAGAAGGACCACTTCCAATCACAGCCACGGTTTTGTTTGTGCGGACTTTCGGCGGCTTTGCAGCCGCAAGCCCAGTCTTGTAGGCATTCTCAATAATAGCATACTCGTTCTCTTTTGTGGCGACAGCATCGCCATGCAATCCGCAAGTGCAAGCATTTTCACAGAGCGCAGGGCACACTCTCGCCGTAAATTCTGGAAAATTATTGGTCTTTTTCAATCTGTTATAAGCGCGTTCCCAATTTCCGGTATAAACTAAGTCATTCCATTCTGGAACTAAATTGTGCAGCGGACAACCAGAAGTCATTCCGGCAATCGTCATTCCTGATTGGCAGAATGGCACACCACACTCCATACATCTGGCCCCTTGTTTTTGTTGTTCCTCCATAGGAAGATGCTCATGAAATTCATTAAAATGTTTAATTCGCTCCTTTGGCGCTTCCGCCATAGAAGTTTTTCTCTCGTAATCTAAAAATCCTGTTGGTTTTCCCATTTCACAATGTCCTCCTATCCTACTTGTGCATGTTGGCGTAAAATGCCTCTATCTGCGCCTGCTCTGCACTAAGTCCCTTTTCCTCCATCTGCACAATGGTCTTGAGCATTCGCTCGTAATCATAAGGGATTATCTTCTTAAATTTCGGCAGATATATACCAAAATTTTCTAAAATCTCTTTGCCTTTTGCAGAATTGGTATACTTTACATGCTCCTCAATCATCTGTTTTAACTCAATCACATCATATTTATTTGTGATCTCGCTCATGGAAATCATCTCTTTGTTAACACGCATATACAAATCATTTTCCTCGTCGAGCACATATGCGATACCGCCGCTCATACCTGCCGCAAAGTTTTTGCCTGTGCCGCCAAGCACCACAACGCGCCCACCTGTCATATACTCACAGCCATGATCTCCCACGCCCTCAACCACCGCAAGCGCACCAGAATTTCTAACGCAAAACCGTTCGCCAGCAACACCGTTAATAAACGCTTTTCCGCTCGTCGCGCCATACAATGCCACATTGCCGACAATAATATTCTCGTCCTCCCTAAAACTGCTCTCCTTTTGCGGGTAAACAATCAATTTCCCACCGGATAAGCCTTTTCCAAAATAGTCATTGGAATCTCCAACTAACTCCAGCGTAAGACCGTTTGGTATAAATGCGCCAAAACTCTGACCACCGGCGCCATTACAATGTACATGAAAAGTGTCCTCCTCCAGTGTATTATAATACCGCTTTGTAATTTCAGAACCAAAAATTGTTCCAAAAGAACGGTCCGTATTGGTGACTTCGACCGCAATGCTTTTCTTTCTTCCAGCCGCAAGTGCACCGCCAAGCTGTTTTAACAAAACCTTTTCATCCAATGTCTTTTCCAGCTCAAAATCATAGACATGACGCGGGTCAAATACTGCCTTTTCCGCCTGATAAGGGTTCTTTAAAATCAAGCTCAAATCAAGCTTCACTGTCCCCTCTGGAAGCGTTTCTTTCATCTTTAATAAATCTGTGCGTCCAACCAAATCATCAACCGTTCTGACACCGAGCTTTGCCATATACTCCCGAAGTTCCTGTGCAATAAATTTCATAAAATTCACAACATATTCCGGCTTGCCCTTAAAGCGTTTGCGAAGCTCTGGATTTTGTGTTGCAACTCCTACTGGACAAGTGTCAAGATTGCACACGCGCATCATCACACAACCCATTGTCACCAACGGCGCCGTTGCAAAGCCAAACTCCTCCGCTCCAAGCATTGCAGCGATGGCAACATCACGGCCTGTCATCAGCTTTCCATCTGTCTCAATGCGAACTTTATTTCTCAATCCATTCTGAATCAAGGTTTGATGTGTCTCTGCCAATCCAAGCTCCCACGGAAGCCCAGCATTATGAATGGAACTCTTTGGCGCAGCGCCTGTACCGCCATCATAACCTGATATCAACACAACCTGCGCGCCTGCTTTTGCAACACCTGCTGCCACTGTGCCAACACCTGCCTCCGATACCAGTTTCACACTAATCCGCGCATCTTTATTAGAATTTTTCAAATCATAAATTAACTGTGCCAAATCCTCTATCGAATAAATATCATGATGTGGCGGCGGCGAAATCAAACCAACGCCAGGCGTGGAATGTCTTGTCTTTGCTATCCAAGGATACACTTTTCCCGCTGGCAAATGTCCACCCTCGCCAGGCTTTGCTCCCTGCGCCATCTTAATCTGAATTTCCTGTGCGCTCACCAAATATTTGCTGGTAACACCAAACCGTCCACTCGCCACCTGCTTAATTGCGGAACATCTGTTTAGACCGTCAGGACCAATCACCATGCGTTCCAAGTCCTCACCGCCCTCGCCTGAATTAGACTTTCCATGAAGTGTATTCATAGCAATCGCAAGCGTCTCATGCGCCTCTTTTGAAATCGAACCATAGGACATTGCCCCTGTCTTAAAACGAGTGACAATGCTCTCCACACTCTCCACCTCATCAATAGGAATGCTCTTTTTAGGATAGTTAAAATCCATCAATCCACGAATATTACGAATACAATTCTCGTCATCAATCATTTCCGAATATTGTTTAAACAGCGCATAGTCTCCTCTCTGCGTAGATTGTTGTAACATGTGAATTGTAGCTGGATTATATAAATGTTCTTCCCCACCGCCCCGCGACTTATGCTGGCCAGGACTATCCAGGGTCAAGTCTGTCGCAAGTCCAAGCGGGTCAAAAGCAAGCGAGTGCAAAGCATCCACTTCCTTTGCGATATCCTGTAAGGTAATGCCGCCCACTCTGCAAACAGTGTTTGTAAAATATTTATTTACCACATCCGCATCAATACCAATCGCTTCAAAAATCTGAGAACCCTGATAGGACTGAATCGTTGATATCCCCATTTTGGAGGCAATCTTTACAATACCATGTAAAATCGCATCATTGTAATCGTCAACTGCCGCGTGATAATCCTTGTCTAACATTCCATTATCAATCAGCTCTTTGATAGACTCCTGTGCCAGATAAGGGTTTACCGCACAGGCGCCATAGCCGATAAGTGCCGCAAAATCATGTACTTCTCTTGGCTCCGCAGACTCGATAATCAACGCGACGCTCGTCCGTTTCTTGGTGCGAATCAAATGCTTTTGCATTGCCGAGACAGCAAGTAGAGAAGGAATTGCCACATGGTTTTCATCCACGCCGCGGTCTGACAGAATAATGATGTTGACGCCCTCGCGATATGCCCTGTCAGCCTCCACATACAGACGGTCAATGGCACGCTCTAAACTTGTATTTTTATAGTAAATAATTGGAATAACCTCGACCTTAAATCCTTCCCGCTTCATATTTTTAATTTTTAAGAGGTCTGTGATCGTCAAAATTGGATTGTTAACTTTTAGCACATTGCAATTCTTTTCTGTATCATGCAGAAGGTTTCCATCTTTTCCTATATAAACAGTTGTTGATGTGACAACCTCCTCACGAATCGCATCAATCGGAGGATTTGTCACTTGTGCAAACTGTTGTTTGAAATAGTGTGACAATTGATGATGTGTCTTGGATAACACTGGAATCGGCGTGTCAACCCCCATTGCGCCAATACTCTCCCCGCCATTTTTCGCCATTGGCAGAATGCTCGTCTGCAATTCATCATAAGTGTAGCCAAACGCCTTTTGCATACGCTGTCTCTCCTCGTCAGAGAACGCAGGCACTCTCACATTTGGAATCTTTAATTCTCTTAATGTGACAAGGTTAGAATCCAACCACTCCCCATAAGGATGACTTTTTGCATATTTCTCCTTAAGAGTGTCATCATCAACCACCTCACCCTTTACTGTGTCCACCAAAAGCATCTTTCCAGGACGCAGTCTATCCTTCTTAATGATTTTTGCTGCGTCAATAGGAAGCACCCCAACCTCCGAAGACAGTATTAACTGATCGTCAGAAGTAATATAATAGCGTGATGGTCTAAGTCCATTGCGGTCAAGCACAGCACCCATAATGTCACCATCAGAAAACAAAATAGACGCGGGTCCATCCCACGGCTCCATCATTGTCGCATAATATTGATAGAAATCCTTTTTGGACTGAGACATTGTTTTATTGTTTGCCCAAGGCTCTGGTATTGTAATCATAACTGCAAGCGGAAGCTCCATACCACTCATCACTAGAAATTCCAGTGTATTGTCCAGCATGGCGGAATCGGAACCCTGCGCGTTAACCACTGGCAATACCTTATGAAACTCATGACTCAAAAATGCAGATTCCATATTTTCCTCGCGCGCAAGCATTTTATCCACATTGCCGCGAATGGTATTAATCTCACCGTTATGTACAATAAAACGATTTGGGTGCGCCCGCTCCCAACTCGGATTTGTATTTGTGGAAAATCGAGAGTGCACAATCGCAATTGCAGAGATATAATCCGCGCTCTGCAAATCCTTAAAGAACGTCCTTAGCTGTTTTACAAGAAACATTCCTTTATACACAATCGTTCTGCTGCTGAGTGACACCACATATGTATTGTCGGAACTTTGCTCAAAAACACGTCTTGCAATGTAGAGCTTTCTATCAAAAGCAAGCCCTTTCTCCACATTTGCTGGTTTCTTAACAAATGCCTGCATAATACAAGGCATACACTCCACTGCCTTATGCCCAAGAACGGCCGGCACACAAGGAACCTCTCGCCAACCCAGAAATTCCAATCCTTCCTTTTCCACAATAATCTCAAACATCTTTTTTGCCTGATTTCTCTTAAGCTCATCTTGTGGAAAGAAAAACATGCCTACACCGTACTCACGTTCTCCACCAAGTACAATTCCAAGAGGTTTTGTAACCCTAACAAAAAAGTCATGGCAGATTTGTACCAAGATGCCCACACCGTCACCAGTTTTTCCCTCTGCATCCTTTCCAGCTCTATGTTCCAAATTCTCTACAATTTTTAGAGCATTCTCCACAGTCTCGCGCGTCTTTGTCCCCTTGATGTTCACAACCGCACCAATACCGCAGTTGTCATGTTCAAATTCTGCCCTGTAAAGCGGCGCTTGGGGAACATTCCTCTTTGCATCAAACATCTTATTCTCTCCTTCTCTTTCCTTAGAAATTGTTATACTCACGACAGATGAAATCCGCCGTGTGCATAAAAAAGCAACCAAAAAACAGCTACAAACCGTCTTTGGTTGCTCTAAATCCATCTTTTATTTCTCTACACTTTTTCTATTATAAAAAAATTTTTTCTATTTGTAAAGCCTTTCTTGAGATTTTTCACAATTCTTGTAACAGTCAGCCTTCGGCTTCCTGTTACAAGCATCAAGCCATGCAAAACCACTTCGTGGTGGCTTGATGCATCTCAACCACTACGTTATTTCACGGACTTTGCAGTAAA
>ERZ808041.1202-NODE-1202-length-10919-cov-8.458771_pt1 | contig 10919 bp, 8 predicted proteins | sample MGYA00380192_ERZ808041 | MGnify/ENA primary metagenome ERZ808041 (study PRJEB31490, sample SAMN06133412) | mouse gut metagenome | isolation source: Z1_1 | host: mice | place: China: Chengdu | collected 2015-05 ... | reverse complement strand
GATAGTGGGGGTACATAAGGCAAACTCGATTTTTCTTTCGGATGATGAAATACGGAAAAACGAAAGAAGCAGAAGATATAGGCAGCAGCTTGTTTTGGAAACGATGGAAAAAATCAGGCTCCGGTTCTATGGCAGTGTATATTTTAGAAAAAATACGTTGCTACATGGAGAGGAATTTCTATATTATCCATTACCATATGAACTTTTTGCAATGTCGTCTAAAATGAGCGAAATGTTGATGGATGGTCATATCATTCACTGTGGACAATTATATTATGGTGTGGTCTATAACGGGCTCTCGGCATTGTCTTTATTGGAAGGCAATCTGTTGGGGACGGCATATCCTTTATGCCGGGGAGCGATTGAAATGTATATCAAACTTCTGATATTGAATACTCGGACAGAATATTATGATTGGTATGAAAAATTTAGGATGTTTGAGGTTGAATATTCCTGCCGCCAGGCATACCCGGAGGAATTTAGCGCATTGTTTGAAAAGCGTGATTGCCAGGATTCAAAGGCCAGGGCAGATTATCTTCATTTTGGCTGGGTGGATTTTATTGAAGGATACCATGAGACAGTGAGGAAATTTCCATATTCTATTTATGGCATTATTACTTTTCTTAAAGAAAAAAACGAGGATAGAATTTTAGCGTTAGAGCGGCTTGAGTCTTTTTATAAGTCGTGCCATGCGTATACCCATGGCAGCATACAAACGGCAAAATATCCGGTGCTGCATTATTTTGAAATTTCAATTATGCTATACTATGTTATCCGGGATACGTTTTTGTTGATATGTGGGGAAAAGGGTGTAGAGGCGTTAGTGAATGGTGACGATATTATTTCAATGATAGATCGGGATTTTGCGGTTTTATATGGGCAGTACGAAATCCGTTCTACAGACTTGTTTGAAAGGTATTATGCTTCTGGTTCATCATAAAAGTGAACAAAAATTTACTTAAAATGTAAGGGCATCAGTCAAAAACGGCTGGTGCTTTTTCTATGGAATGGGGGTGTTTTCCTATGTACCCGGTGAGCGAGGCGTTCCTGCAGGCGGTGCAGGAGAACACACGGAACTACTGCTGGACGGGGCAGATCACGACAAAGGGCGGCGCTGTATACCCGTTTGTTTACGAAGATATCGTGAAAGGGAGCGGGTACCTCACGGCGCAGTGCTGCGGCAGCGCAGAGATTGAGCTGGGGACGGTGTACGCCGCCGAGATGGGCATCACGCTCTTTTCACAGATTGACCGCTACACGCTGGAAGGGGCGGAGGTGCGGCTCTCCTACCACCTGCGGCTTGCGGACGGGAGTTTCGAGGAAGTGCCGATGGGAATCTTCGAGGTCAGCGAGGCGAACCGGACGGCGCACTGCCTGGAGCTGAAAGCCTACGATTATATGCTGCGCTTCGAGAAGAGTTTTAACGGTTTTGAGACGGTGGGCAACGCCTGGGCGTTCCTGGATTTATGCTGTAAGGCGTGCAACGTCGTATTGGCGCACACACAGGCGAAGATCGAGGCCATGCCCAACGGCACGGAGCTGCTCTCCATCTACCCGGAAAATGACATCGAGACTTACCGTGACGTGCTGTACTTTGTGGGGCAGGTGCTTGGCGGCTTTTTCTGCATTAACCGGGAAGGGAAGCTGGAGCTGCGGAAATATGGGACACAGCCGGTGATGGAGGTAAAGAGCAGGCACCGTTTCACCAGCAGCTTTTCCGACTTCATCACCCGGTACACGGCGGTCAGCTCCACGAACCTGCGCACACAGACGGCGGAGTATTACGCCCTGGAGCTGGACGACGGGCTGACCATGAACCTGGCGGTGAACCCGCTCCTGCAGTTCGGGCTGGAGAAAACGCGGGAGACGCTCTGCCGGAACATTTTAAATGACCTGGCGGTGGTCAGTTATGTGCCGTTTGATTCCAGCACCATCGGGAACCCGGCATTGGATTAAAGTGAATGAGGGAGGGGTGCCGCAGTATTATGTGGAGAACAACCACCAGGCCATCATCAGCCCGTCCGTGTTCGAGGAGGCGCAGCACCAGATGGCGGCCAGGCATTCCGGGAAGAACCGGGCAAGCAGCACGGGCGTGTTTTCCGGCCGGATAAAGTGCGCAGACTGCGGGGGATGGTACGGCTCCAAGGTGTGGCACGCCAACAGCAAATACCGGAAAACCATCTGGCAGTGCAACCACAAGTTTGACGGCGGGGAGAAATGTTCCACGCCGCACCTTGATGAAGAAACCGTCAAAGCGCTCTTCCTGAAAGCGGCCAATGCCGTCTTTGCAGAAAAGGATGGCGTGCGGGAGGATTACGATTCCATAAAAGACACGCTCTTTAACACCTCGGAACTGGAGGCGGAGCGCCTGCGGCTGCAGGAGGAGATGAATGTGGTGGCGGAGATGATTGAGCAGTGCGTACATGAAAACGCCCGCATTGCCCTTGACCAGACGGAGTACCAGAAAAAGTATGACGGGCTGGCGGGGCGGTTCAACAGGGCGAAAGAGCGGCTTTCGGAAGTCAGCCAGGCCATCACGGAGCGGCAGGCGAAGCGGGAGAAGATCGGGAGGTTCGTTTCCGCCTTGGAAAAGCTGGACGGCCCGCTTACGGCATTTAAAGAGGATGACTGGTACAGCCTTGTGGACTACGCCACAGTGTACAGCCGAGAGGACATCCGGTTCACTTTCAAGAACGGGATGGAGATAAAAGCATGAGGGAACACATCCCCCGGAGCTGGAAAGGAATCAGCTGCGGGGGATTTTGTGTGGTTAATGTTTATGCTGCTATTTGTGTGGAATCATGCTTTGATGGGAAAGCTGATTTCCGCATCATTCTTTGGCTTTATCTGGAATACCATCCGCCACTGCACTTCTGACACAGGCTCAAAATGCAGGGAGGAAGCTGCCATCCGTTTGTCAGGAGCGGCATTTTTTCCGGCCATAAAAACTGCTGTGGGGCCGTCTGGCCCGCCCGGCGGCCCTTGAGCATCACCCATTCTTGGGTGGTCGCCTTCTGCGCAGTCGCGGATGCAAAAAAGGCTGCGGTCTATTTCTGGTGCAATGCTGTAAGAGAGTATCTGGCAGTATTCTGGGTAAACCACACCTTTCGCTCCAATTTCTGCGAAGCTGTTCCTGATCTGTTCGCAACTATGCAGTGTCAGGGTGTATTCCTGACCGGTTATGGGATGGGCTGTCTTTACCGTTTTGCCATCACAGGAAACGTCAGAGGAAAAATGCCCCGCAGTGATGGAGATTAAGTTTGCCCGGAAAGCAAGTGATATTTTCTGAGGGGACAGTATCGGTTCTCCGTCCCAATTATAGGAAAGCCGCTCAAAATACCAGCAGCATCCCTTGTCGCAGCCATAAGTCCCCATCCATTCCTCGGCAGATTTATTATTTTCAAATCCGTCCTCGCTGGCTGGATTGGCATTCCCCATCTGAATTATATTTTCCGGATACCATCTCAGGCTGCTGCTCATGCGGCGCACCAGTGGCGTACCATCAAGGCATATTTCTACGGCAAATTCCCTGCTTCCGGGGTTGTCCGCATCTATCTGCTCAAATTCTTCTGGGGTTTTTAGGGACATCCGCCGCTCATAATCCCATTTTTTCAGAAATGCTGCCATATCTTCTATCGGGATTTTTGCGCATACATCGAGGGCGGCGCCTGCTTTGCCTACATAGACTGCTGGGATAAGTATTTCCTGTTCTCCCCAAAGAAAAGAGTGATTGACAGGGAGGGCTGTCAGCTTGGTTTCAGGCTTGCCTTTCCCCCATATATTGTTATCATGATATACATCCATTCCATGTGCCTCCTTAAGCGTTCGATGAAGCAATTATACCACGGATACCGGGATATTTCCAAACCTTTTGATTTTCCTATGGGGCAAAATCAAAAAGTATAGGCAAAATCAAAAGGTATAGGGGCAAAATCAAAAAGTGCGGGCAAAATCAAAAAGTACAAAGGCAAAATCGAATTGTATCAAAGACAGCGTTTACATAGAAATGTAAACCGCTTATTTGATACAAAGGGAATGAACAGAATATTGGGAAAACCACTGAAAACAAGGGATTCTGGCACATTAGTTGTTGCCAGAATCCCTTCCCTGTTTTCACGGCAGGCTGAAAATATGCGGCGGACAGCGGAAGATGGTGAGAGGGGGTGTCCGTGGGTGAACCCTCCCCAAAAGGAATCTGAACCCTGTGCCCAAAGGGAAATGAACCCCCGTGTTCATTTTTGAACCCTCTGAACCCACTCATATTTTCAGCACCACATCTACATAAAACTCCGTTCCGCTGTTGGAAGCCTGTGCCGAACCGCCGTACTTTTCCGCTGCTGCTGCAATGGCAGCAAGCCCGATCCCGTTTCCGCCATGCTTTGTGGAACGGTAGCCGTCCTTCCCTTTCCGTACCCTGCCGTCAAAGTTGTTGGTGGAAACGATGTACAGACTGTTGTTGTGGCGGATTTCCGTGGTCAGGCAGAAATACCGCCTGCCCTCCGGCACGGTAAGGCACCCGTCGATGGCGTTCTCTATCAGGTTTCCGAACAGGGAAACGATGTCAAGTTCATTGGCAGGCGCAAGCTCCGGCAGTTCAATATGCCAGTCTGTGTCTATGCCTGCTGAAACAGCTATCTCGTGGTAGTGGCTGAACAGCGCATTCAGGGCAGCATTGGCACAGTAATTGGAGGGTGCATTTTCCGCAAGGCTGACCTCATATGCCGCAAGATGTGTCCGGATGCTGCCGATGTCCCCTTTCTCTGCAAGGGAAGAAAGCAGGCGCACGGAGTGGCGGAAGTCATGCCGCAGGCGTGCGGTACTCTGCATATGCTCCTGCAATGTGCGGTACTGTCGTGCCTGCATTTCAAGGAGCTGTGTGCGTTCCTTCAGCTCGGCGTGTTCCAGTATAACGCTTGTACCCAGGTAAAGAAGCACATAAATTGCCGTAAGGACTGCAAACAGGCAGCCCTCCAGCAGCAGGAAAAGGGAAAACATACGCCCCGTATGGAGGGTGCTGTAGGACTGGGGGACAGCCGCTATATTGAAGAACAGAAAGACAGAGGACAATATGACGGTGGAGTACCATATCTTTGGCGTGTCCAGACAGTCGATTATCCTGAAAAAAAGCCCGCAGGCAGGCTGTGCGAAAGCGGCGGCAACCAGACAGGAAAGTAAAAGCCGGAAAAAAGCCGCTTCCACGGAGAAGTCCGCCGCACCCGACGCCGGATGAAGAAAAGCGTCAAAGGCATAGGCGAACTGTGCCGGAAAGGTATGGACGGCACAGACACCCACATAGATGGCAAGGCACTTTGGCAGGCTTGCCGTCACGGTGCAGCGGTATGGGAAAAAGAGCAGGACGAGGGACGGCAGGAGGATGATATTTACATCAATCCGCAGTAAGACGCTTAAAATGGAGCAGAAAAAAGCGTATGGGAGCAGGACAGCCGTGAACAGTGCGGCTGTCTTACGCAGGGTGTACTTCATCTGGTTCTTCATTACATAATAGCAGGATGCCCCCGAAGGAAGCAGTACCAAAAGCACCAGCAGCGCCGATAACCATTTTTCCATATCCATGTTCAGTCCCCCTTCCTGATGCCTTCCGGCACAGGGCGTCCGGCAAAGTGTGCCTGACGCTCCCGTATCTTCCTGAAATTGTAATCCCTCGCCGCCTGTTCGATTTTCAGGCGGTCCCGCACACGGATTGGCAGTTTTACGCCGTTTTCCAGCACACAGCAGTTGTCCGTAAATTCAAGGATGCAGCCGGCGTTTACCATGATACCCTTATTGACGGCAAGGAAGCGGGAATCCCCGTCTGTAAGCATTACAAATTCCGGCATGGTCATGCGGCAGTGCAGGGTTTCCCCGCTTGAAAGGGCGATGTCAAGATAATGTGCGTCCGTAATGACGGAGAAAATCTCGTCAAGGAATACATGGATGGTTTTCCTGCCGTTTATTACTTCTATGTATTTTTGCAGCGGGGGAAGCATTTCCAAAATGTCCCCAAGGACTTTGAATATACGCTGCGGGGAGAAAGGCTTGATAATATATTCAAACGCATGGCAGGAGAAGGCGTCCGGCATAAAGTCCGAGCTGGAAGTCAGGAACACGAGGACGCACCGGTTGTCCATGCTTCGGATTTTCTGCGCTGCGGCAACGCCGTCCATGCCGTCCATGTAAATGTCCATAAAAACGGCGTCAAAACTGCCGCCTGCAGAAAAGCCGCCGTCCCCAAATGCCTCAAAGAAGCCTTCCGCATTCAGGAATGGGACAGTTTCCACATGGCACTGACGCTGTGCGCCAAAGTCGCAGACAAGCCCTGCCATTTCGTCCAGATAATTCTGTTCATCATCTACTAAAGCAATCTTCAAATTGGTTTCACCTCAAATCTTTAAAAAATCAAATATAATCATACAACAAAAAAAGACATTTTTCAAACCTGTCAAGACCTGATTTATAAAATCTGCCTGACGTTCTTGCCAGAAAATTGACGTTCCTGCCAAAACCCTTGTTTTTTTTCGTCAATCTATTATAATTAAATGAAATTTTCTGCCAAAGGAGGTTGACAGGATATGCCGGAATGCCTGATAATTAACAGACAGACAGACGTTATAAATCTGTCTTTTTGTTGTATCTTTTTATATACAGTGTTATTAAATATAAGACCGCCGGAGGCGGGGATTTCCTGCGGGGCTTTTATGCCCTGTGGAATGCCCCGTTCCCCGGCGGTTTTTTTGCGTCTTTAAACAGGATAAGGAGGAGAGGGATATATGGATGCTGTCATCTATACAAAGAGCATACCGGAATATGAAATGCTTTCCGGGATACTTATGGATGAATTGTCAGATGTTACGGTCAGCCGGGGCGTGATTGACAGGGAGTACCATCTTGAGAGGGAATATGATGTTGTGGTAGTAGGCATAAATGGCGCACAGGGAATGGAGCTGGTATGTAAATACCGGGAACTGTATGGAAATACGCTGGTGATCTGGATTACGGACGATCCCTATTTTGCAAGGGTGGCAATACGGACGCATAGTTTTGACTTTATTGTGCGCCCGCTGGAGGAAACGAGGTTCAGGGAGCCGCTTAGGAGGATAAAGGAAGGGGATATTGCCGTATGGCAGAGGATACCTGTGAAAGCTCCGGTTTATCAGGGTATCTGTAAAGGGAATGTTTCGGAACGGAGGGAAATTCCTCTGCCCCCGCAGGGGCAGGAGCATTTTTCCTTCGGAAAAGCAAGGAGGAATGGAACGATATGGAAAAGGATAAAGGATTATTTTCTTTCAGAAAATACCCTGTAGGAAATTTTCTGGATGAAAAAAAGGGAAGAAAACGAAAAGGGGGCAGGCTGCGCCGAAGCATGGGCTTCCTGATGGCAGCGGCTTTAATATTCAATACGCTGCCTGCCAGCGGGCTTGCCGTGTCTGCTTCGGAGCAGGAAAAGGGGCTGTGCGAACACCACCCAGAGCATACGGCGGAGTGCGGTTATGCGGAAGCTCAGCCGTGTACCCATGAACATGGGGAAAAATGTTATAAGACCGTTACGGAGTGTGTGCATGAGCATACGGACGAGTGTTATCCTGAAACGGAGGAAACAGAAGAAAGCGCAGGGGAAGGAAATGCCACAGCTTCTGATGCAGAGGGCAGAGAACCAGAAAACTGTACCCATAAGTGCAGTGAGGAAAGCGGCTGTATCACAAAGGTGTTGGACTGTCATCACGAGCATGACGAAAGCTGCGGTTATAAGGAAGCGCAGGAATGTAGCTATGTCTGCGAAATCTGCAATGGTACGGAGCCGGAGGATACCAAGGAGAATACCGAAAATACAGAAGCTGCCGGCATAGATACGGCGGAATGTATCTGTGAGATATTATGCACGGAGGACAGCATCAATGGGGACTGCCCTGTGTGCGGCGCTGATGATGCCAGTTTCTTAGACTGCAAAGGAAAAGTGTCGGAAGAAAATACAGAGAATCAGGAAGATACAGGCATCTGCAAACATCATCAGGAGCATGATGCGGACTGCGGCTATATACCAAAATCGGAGGACGGGGAAGGCAGTCCGTGTACTTATGAGTGCCGCATCTGTCCCATCGAGGACTTGATTGCTGCCCTGCCGGATAAGGTAACGGAGGATAATGCGGAGGATGTGCGGGCGCAGCTTGAAGAAATACTTGCGCTTTACCGGGAACTGCCGGAGGACGAACAGGGGCAGATTGACATATCACGCTGTTTGGAACTGCAAGAGGCTTTGAATGAAATCAATGCGCCAATGACGCTGGCAGATGGTGTGACTGGTAATGTTGAATTGAGTACAACGAAGAATATACGTTTCACCGCAGATGTATGCGGAGAGAACTGTGGAGGACATATTATTACACAAAATCTCACAGCGATATCGAATCCGATAATTGTTGTAGAAAGCGGCACTCATAACATTACATTTCACGGTTTAAACATCATCAATACCACAGTCGGTGTTATGTCCGGTGCAACGATGAACTTGACCTTAGAGGGCAGCAATACAATAAAGGGTACTGAATGTGGAATTTATGTACCGAAAGGAGCAACCTTAGTAATTACTGCAGAGAACGCAGGTTCATTGGATGTTTCTGGAAAGTATAGTGCTGGAATTGGTGGTGCATTTTATGATCCAAATGGTGATTACGGCGATATTGACTGTGGAACAGTGATAATCAATGGCGGAAACATCACAGCTACTGGTGGAAGTGGCTCCGCCGGAATTGGTGGTGCAGCGGGGGATAATACTAACGATGGTAAAGGTGGTAATATCACTATCAATGGCGGTAAAGTGGTTGCAAAGGGAGGCTCCGATGCTCCTGGTATTGGCGGTTCAACAGAAGCAAGCAGCGATGGCTTACTGACTCTCAGTTCTGCCAATGTGCTGGACAGCAATACAACTCTTGGCTCTAATAATGGAACATATTATATCAATAGTGTCCCCACTGCTGATATGATTTCTATTCCTACTGATATGCATTATACATCTGCTGACATGGCGGCAGAAATTGCAGGTAAAGTAACACTTTCGGGTGGGGAGGAAATTTGCGGTAAGACATTCCAGATTGATACGAAAGGATGGAATTTGACAGTTACAAAGAAATCTGATTTGGAATATACCGCCAGCTATACCCATACAGACAAAGGAACTATTTCAAAAACCGTCACAATTCTTCCATGTATCCACAATAACGGTGCGGCGCTTACCCATCATGACAGGGTGGAAGCGGATTGCACACATACGGGGATTTTGGAATATTGGGACTGTTCCATATGTGGGAAGAACTTTTCAGATAAAGACGGGAAAACAGAGATTACAGATACAGAACTGCCGATAGCCGCCCACACGCTTACCCACCATGACGGGGTGGAAGCGGATTGTACGCAAACAGGAGTTAAGGAGTATTGGGACTGCTCTGTCTGTGGGAAGAAATTTTCGGATAAAGACGGGCAGACGGAGATTACAGATATAAATATTCCGATTTCTGCCCACACCCTTACCCATCATGAAGGGCAGGAGGCAACCTGTACAGCGGCAGGAAGCAGGGAGTATTGGGACTGCTCTGTCTGTGGGAAGAAATTTTCAGATCAGAACGGACAGACGGAAATTGCAGACGCTGATATCGTAATTCCTTTGAAAACACATACATTGACTCACCATGCAAGGCAGGAAGCAGGCTGTCTTACAGACGGAACCATAGAATACTGGAGCTGTGACGTATGTAGTAAGCTGTTTGCCGATGCGGACGGGAAAAAGGAAGTAACGGATATAAAAATCTCCGCCATAGGGCATGAATACGGAGCATGGGAGAGTAAGGGAAACGGAACGCATACCCATAGCTGCCAGAGGGCTGGCTGTGATTCCACGGAAACAGAGAATTGTTCCGGCGGTACTGTCACCTATACGGAAGAAGCGATATGTACAGTATGTGGAGGTAAATATGGAGAACGGTTGAAAGATGCGGGTGCGCCGACAGGGGAAATCAGCATAAGTACAAACCACTGGAACAGCTTTTTACATACGATTACTTTCGGGCTGTTCTTTAAGGAAACAGAGCAGGTGACGATCACTGCACAGGATAACGAATCCGGCGTGGCTTCTGTATCTTATTATATATCAGACAGTGAGCTGACAGAGGAAGAAGTGAAAAAGCTGGAGAACTGGACAGCCGGGAATACAGACAAAACAACCTTTAGCATCAGTCCGGATAAATCCTGCGTGGTTTATGTAAAGATTACAGATAAGCAGGAAAACGTGACTTATATTTCCTCTGACGGTCTGGTATTCGACGGGACATCTCCGTCCATTACCGGCGTTACGGACGGAAAAACTTACTGCACATCGCAGGAGGTGACGGTCACAGACAATAATTCGGAATCCGTAACCGTAACTGTGAATGGGAAAGAGCAAACCCTGTCAGACAGTAAATTTACTTTAGATGTGAAATTCGACACAACGCCTATGATTATAACAGCGACAGATAATGCGGGAAATACTGCTACAGTGAAGTAAACGCAGGGCATGATTATGGGACAGACTGGAAGTCTGGCAGTAACGGTCACTGGCAGGAATGTGTTGTTTGTGGGAATAAGTCAGAAGTGTTTGCCCATACAGAGGACAGCGGAACAGTGACAAAGCCTGCGACACAAACGGAAACGGGAATCAGGACATATAAATGCAGCGTCTGTGGTTATGAGATACGGACAGAAATAATCGAGAAGTTACCGGAATCGCATAAGCACAGCTACGGAACGGAGTGGAAATTTGACAGCAATAATCACTGGCATGAATGTTCTTGTGGAGAGAAGTCTGACAGTGCAGCCCATACAGAGGACAGCGGAACAGTGACAAAGCCTGCGACACAAACGGAAACGGGAATCAGGACATATAAATGCAG
>ERZ808041.1201-NODE-1201-length-10926-cov-9.021108_pt1 | contig 10926 bp, 18 predicted proteins | sample MGYA00380192_ERZ808041 | MGnify/ENA primary metagenome ERZ808041 (study PRJEB31490, sample SAMN06133412) | mouse gut metagenome | isolation source: Z1_1 | host: mice | place: China: Chengdu | collected 2015-05 ... | reverse complement strand
TGAAGATTGTAATATTAATTGCGAAAGGAAAGCGCGACAAAAAGCGCGGCCTTTCGCAATTTTTTGTTTACCTCTGGCGCGCGATAAAGAACGAAACCTTGGTTAAAAATGGTATCCGCGCCAGAAAAACACTAAGACGAGGGGAGGGTGCAACAATGGCTGGAAAGTGTCCGTGCTGCATGTGTAATAATGCACGAGTAGATGACAAACTGACGGAAGATGATAATCTTTCATATTTAGCAGTTGAAGAATCTGTGAGGCCATTCCGAATTCTGTTCGCATCAGGCTGTGGTGAGCCTTTCAGGCTTTTGGTTCAATTTTTAATTGATGGACAGTGGTCTGCAGCAGCGGTTTATTACCCGAGGTACTGCCCCAATTGCGGCAGAGAGCTTTTGGAGTATGGCCCCGGCGCATGATTTTAGATGAAGCTTAGATAGAAGATGATGCCCGCGCCGGGCTGCCCTGTCCTTATCAATCAAGCAGGAGGTGTGTCATTTGTGGGTCTATACATATGCTCACGCAACAAGCGCAACCGGTTGACGGCAGGCCGCCTTTATGAAGGCAGTATTGCCTATTACGGCCGCACGCCGTATCTGTACTGCACAGACGATTCCGGGAAACAGCGCATTTATCCCGAGGCTTATTTTGTGGAAGCAGGTGTTTCATTTGCCGGGAAAGCCCAAACGCATACACAATCCAAACAACAGGAGGAATACAGCCATGTATGAGACAAACATTTTAAGCGTACAGCAGACAACTTTCAAGGGCAGAGACGGAGAACCAGACCGGATTATGTGGAAGGTTTATTGCGCCGACAGCACAGGCGCGGTCGGCTGCATCTATTCCACGAAGGAACGCAAAGCCGGTGAAATAGCCCAACTCGACCTTGTGGTAAACCGTGACGGTCGCTTTACCGCAAAGCTTTTGGATTAGCCCGCCTTTAGGGGCGGCATCCATAACCGGGTTGCCGCCCCCGAAGGGGGCGCTACTTGATAAGTGCCACAGAATGTCATCACATCAGATGATTGCATTTTGTCCCCGGCAATGGACTATGAAGTTAAATACAACTGCAAAGTCCGTTATTTTCCTGACAACCAAATCAAGATCACATGCTTTTCAAGACCTGTATTCAATCCACTGAAAGCCGAACTTTACGGAACCGAACCAAAAGAACTCGTATCCTTAAAAGAATACGACCCGGAGACTGGCGAAATGGCTTACAAATTTGTAGAAGGAAAGACAATTTACTCCCCGTTTGAAGATCGGTACGTCCCAATTACCCTGTATAAAGAGCCGGGAGAAAAGAGGATGCGCACTGACAGCGTCAAGCGGGCGATCGATAAGGCGTTTGAAATCGGGCTGGCCAATCAGTTCCGGTACTTCATAACACTGACGCTCGATAAAGAGAAGATCGACCGGTATGACACGGCGAAGATTTACCCGAAGCTGCGCGTCTGGTTAAGCAACATGGTACAGCGCCACAAAATGAATTACCTTCTGTTCCCGGAATATCATAAGCCCCGTCCCGGTGAAACCGAATGCGCGATACACTTTCATATGCTTGCAAACGCGGACGGGCTGAATCTTTCCGACAGCGGCAAACAGACGAAGAACGGACAGGCAATCTTTAACCTTTCGGGCTGGAAGTACGGCTTTAGTACCGCCATAGAGCTGGACGGACGGCCCGCAATCATCAAGTATGTGACGAAATACATCACCAAAGGCAACGCTAAGATTTTCGGCAAGTTCTATCTTTCAGGCGGCAAGACGCTCAAACGGGAAGTCCCCGCCGAATTCATGAATATTGATTACGCATCGTTCGAGGGACAGGAATACACAATCCCCGGCACGGGTATGCGGGTCAAATACAAGACGTTCAATTTAGATTGGGATGAAGGGGAATCGCCGCATGAACCGTCATAACCGCTTTACCCCGCAATGGGTGTTCCTGCTTTGCGGCACGCTGCTTGTTTTCATTGCGCTGTTTCTGGTGCTGCCTGTCGCCATATCCGCCGAGGATGCCGAACCGGAGACCGTTGACACACAATCCGGCGCGGGATGGATTTACCCCGAGCCTGTTCTGGATTCAGGCGGCGCGGATTCCTTACAGCTTACAAGTTCGCAGCTTGACGATCTCGCGGCATTGCGCCGCAATTCGGATATTTTTCTATACGGTATTTTCCCCGTTACTGTCAGTCTGATTCTGCTGATATGGGGCGCGGTCTGGTTTTACCGCACCTTCATTGAAAGCGGTTTGTAAATCAAAGGAAAGGAGATAAGCCCATGCCGACGATGATCGTACTTGATTCGGGCGTCCCGCCGTCCGTACTGACACCAGAGGACATGACGCCGATTATGGACAGCGTTACCGCCAATATCGGGGTGCTGCTCCCGATTGTACTTGGCCTTGCGGCGGTCTTTATCGGGATTAAGATTGTGCCGCGCCTGCTCTCACGTTTCACCAGATTCTGATTGTTCCCGCCATAGCGGTGACATAACAAAAATTTAAGGAGGTTTAATCATGGACAATCTGCCGACAATTGCCATTACGGAGGAAATGCTGAAGCCGCTGGTTGAGGGCGTTGTTGCCAACGTCGGTGTTATTTTGCCGATCGGGCTTGGCCTGTTTGCAATCTTCCTCGGCATCCGCATCATCCCCGGCCTGATTTCGCGTTTCGTGCGCATGTGATAGCGGCGATGAGACAGCAAAATTTTCAAGGGAGGTACAGCCATGCCCCAAACTACGCTTCCATTTCTTGATCTTTCACAGGATATTCTTGCGCCAATCCTTTATGGCATTTACGCCAATATAAGTACGATTCTTCCGATCGGGCTTGGACTGTTTTCAATCTTCCTTGGCATCCGCATTATCCCCGCTGTGATCTCCCGTCTGTTTCACACGTAATCAGCGCCTTGCGGCGGCGGCCTGACAAGGCCGCCGCCCATTCTTTTCAGGAGGGATTTAATAATGTGTATCTGCTTGACCGCTTCGCAGGCTGTCTTGGAACAGATTGCAAAACAATTCGGAATATTAGCCGCCCTGTTTTTCCTGTTGGGTATCACGTTTTCGGTCGGATGCACATCCGGCGCGAAGCTTTTATATTCTGTTTTCCTGAGCATCAAAAATAAAAAAATAAGGAGGGAACGCAATGTTTAATTCTCCGCTTCTCATGCAGGCGGCAACCGCAATCATGTTGTCGGGAGACAGCCGCATAGCTCCATACATTGCAAACCGCAAGGAATACGTTCCATGGAATCCAATGTTTCTTGAGGAAGCAAAGGACGTGATCAGATATTATGTCGGCAATGCATTTAATGTTGCTATATGGGGATTTATTATTATCGGCGGCGTTTACCTTGTTTTAAATATATTAAATAAATATCTGGGATAGGAGTTGACAATATGAAGCGTTTTCTTTCCATCTTTACAGCCGCTTTCCTGCTTCTCACCTGTTCCATACCCGCGTTTGCCGACTGGTCGGACGACAGCGCGGACAAGGTCTTTATCCCGGATGTACCGTCGTTTGTATCCCCAAACGGCAATACAACTGTAAAGTTTGAGACTACCAACAAGGAAATCCAGTCTGACTTTATAGACAATTTAAGCGACGCGCCATATCTGGTGCTTTTACGTCAGGAGCTTACAAACGGCTATTACGAGGGCAAATACATCGGCGACGACCGCCGCTGGTGGGTGTATATTGTACGATTTCCTACCAAAAAGCCCGCGAGTACGCTTTTAGGTGAATTTTCCTATCGCAATCCGCGCGACGCTGACCCGATGCAATTCATGCCGCATGTAGATGGAGCAAAGTACATTCTTTTGCAGTACGACTTTAAAAAGGACAAGCTGATCTGCAACAACCAGATTTACGATGCGGCGCAGATGCTTCATTTTTCCTATGTAATCGATGCGTCGCCGCTGGCTGGTTCGATTCCGAATTATCCGTTCAAGAATACGCTTGTTGCTTCAGCTGCCAGTTCGGGGAAATTCAACGTACTGCCTGAAAAATTTGAAATACCTGTCAACGGGAAAGACATCAACCGGTATTATGACTGGTGGCTCCCAATCCGCACGGGGACGATGCCCCCGGAGATTACAGATCCCGACCCTGACCCCGACCCGGATATTGACATTGATACAGACGGTGACGGGATACCAGATGTCAATATAGATACAGATGGCGACGGTGAACCGGATGTCAATGTTGATACAGACGGCGACGGCGAACCGGATGTCAACATAGATGCGGACGGCGACGGTGAACCGGATGTTAATGTCGATACAGATGGCGACGGTAAACCGGATGTCGACATAGACACCAACGGCGACGGCAAACCGGATGTCGACATAGACACCAACGGTGACGGCAAGCCCGATGTTGATATTGATACAGACGGCGACGGTAAACCCGATGTTGACATCGATACAGACGGCGACGGTAAACCGGATGTTGACATTGATACAGACGGCGACGGGAAACCCGATGTCGACATAGACACAGACGGTGACGGGAAACCCGATGTCGACATAGACACCAACGGCGACGGCAAGCCGGATATCAATATTGATACGGATGGAGACGGCAAACCCGACATCAACGTTGATACAAATGGGGACGGGAAACCGGACGACAACATAGACACAGACGGCGACGGCTGGCCGGATGAAAACGTAAAGCCGGGAGGTTCCGGCGGCGGTCCCGGTGGGGGCGGCGGCGGGACCTCTGGCGGCGGATTGGACATCCCGCCGAAGGATGACGACTGGGAGTATAAGGGATGGCATCTATTTGACCCGTTCGATTACGACTACACACCCCCCGGCAGTTCGTGGGACGATTACGACCCATTGGAGGGTTACGACCCCTTCGGCTCCTCTATTCCGTGGGAATTCGATATCCCGGACAACAACGTTTATCACAACCCTTGGTGGGTGCCCGACTGGGCGAAAAATACAGGAGTGATGATTTATGAAAAGATGGAAACGGTTCTTAGCGAGCGTCTGCGCAGCCGTATGCGCGGCGGGCTTTTCGCTTCCCGCCTTTGCGGCTGATTCCTCCGCGACATGGAACGAGGGCGTTCTTAAAGCAATGTCTTATATTGAAGGCTCTGACGGCGAATACCTTTTTTCGCCGCCGGATGAAATATTCGATGACAATTCTCGTTCTATCTGGCAACAGATAAAGGAAGATTTTAACGATGACAGCCGGGTTGTTCTTGTAGGCTTTTATTTTCCATCAGTTGGGGATAGGCTTAGTATTGTTTTTCAATCTCATGATAAAGCAACATTGAAGTTTGAGAAATCTTCTACTTCGTCAAATCTTTCTTACTCTTACAATTCTTCCGACGGGCTTTTTTGCCGTTTTTCCAATTCTCCGTCACAGGAAGGAATTTCAGTTGTTCAGGCTTATGCGTTTTCTAATAACAAACAGGTGTTGACTGAAATGTTTTCTTCTAATCCACGTCAGCCTATGATGTGGGCGAATCAAACGGATATTGAATTACTCCCATCTTCCGATGTTGCTTTTGCAAGCGATATAAAGAACATTGTTTTTGAAGCGCCGCCCACACCGGCAAAACATATCCTAACCATCCAATACCAGTATGAGGACGGCTCGCAGGCTGCCGAACCGGTTGTCAAAACATACGAGGCCGGGGCGGCATATCAGGTGGTATCGCCTGTCATCGGCGGGTTTTATACCGATCAGGCAATTGTATCCGGTACGATGCCTGACAAAGACCTGACGATTACCGTTACATATCTGCCTGTACCGGGCGAGCTTTTATACACACTATCGGTTGTCTATCAGTTTTCAGACGGTACGGCAGCGTCTGATATCGTAATCAAGCATCTGGAGGCTGGCGCGCCGTATTCAATCGTTTCCCCTGTTATTACAGGCTACACGGCAGACAAGCCAACGGTTTCCGGCACGATGCCTGAAAATGATTTAAGGATTGTTGTAACATACAGTAAGGATTCTGGTACAGAGGGTGGCGGCGGCATTCCTGGGGAATTCCCTGATATCGGCGGTCATATAGACTGGCACGACCCGTTTGAGTGGTTTGATACTGCGTCTGGCGTGGATTGGCATGATCCGTTTGCATGGTTTGATATTGCGGCGAATGTTGAGTTTCACAATCCATTTGCCTGGGGGTGATTCTCATCAATGAGGAATACGTTGTTTTCTCTATGGACGCGCTCAATGAAATGTCGTTCACCATCTGGACAAACATTGGAACGATTTTCAATGTCAGCCTGTGGATATTTATGATCGTTATAGGCGTTTGTGCAGTATTGAATATTATTGACCATATCGGTCGATAAAGGGGGCGGTAAATTGAAAAAATCCGCGGTTTTTCTGGCGTTAATCCTTCTGCTGGCGTTCTGCTCCGTCCCATGCTTTGCAGAAATCCAATGGCCGCCGCCCAATTACGACATGCCCCGGACTGTGTTAAGCGAATCGTCCTTTGATTATCTTTCCGAAAGCCTTAAAATCTCATACGGGGCGCTTTCCAGTACGGGGCTGCGGATAGCCGGTGTGGTTTTCTCCGTCTGCCTGATCTCCGGTATTTTCCTGCGTCTGTTCCTTGATAAGCTGAACTTGTATAACAGCGTTTGGAAACGGGAATTTCACCGCAAAGTCAAGGCCGAGGACAGGCGGCGCAACCTTGATTCCATTGTTGACGATCGTGTTGCTGATATGGAAGTCGGTATGCTTGCAAAGGCGCGTTTCCGGCAGCGCCATCCGTTTGCGGATTTAAACGAAAAAATCTATCAGCGCGAATTATCCTATCAGGCAGATCAGGCAATCCGCCAACGCCACCCCGAACGCGCTTACGAGGAAGCTATATACAGGCGGCAGATTTCAGCGGCGGCGGGTATTGAATTTATGCGCCGCAATCCGGTTCTGTCCGCTGAAAGCAGGGTATCCAGTCGTGAAAACAATTTTGTTGCGGAGGGGCTTTTCCGGCAGCGCAATCCAAATTATACAGTGATGCGCAAGGTGGACGACCGGTTCCTGTCGGACGAGGCTGACAGGCAGTACAGGGAACAATTCCCCGAACGATATGACCAGCGGCGGGAAATGTACGAAAACCTTTCCCGTGAATACGACGAAGCGCGGCACAGGCGTTCCCGCCGCCGGTGGAGGTAATACGGATGCGTAAAAAATGCCTGATTATCCTGTTGTCCATACTGGTCGCGTTTACTTTGTCCGTCCCTGTCCTTGCCGCGGACGGCCAGAGCCGTGGATTTTTTGACACGCTCGCGGATATCGGAATGTTTATCCGTAATCTGTTTGTACCGGACGGCGATTATTTCAACGATCAGCTTTCCAGTTTAAACGACCATATCAACAGCCGCTTTGCGGGGCTTGGCCAGCTTTACCAGATGATTAACGACTTTTTCAAGATACTCGCCAGCCCGCCCGATGTGAGCCTTAGGCTTACAATACCGAACAATTTTCTGTTTCCCGGCTATCGCGGAACAAGTGTCGATTTCTTTACGTCGGCTCGCCCATATATAGATTTTATGCGCAATGTTTTAAATGCAAGCGCCTGCCTTTTTACGGCGATTGTCTGCTATCATAAGCTGCGGCATTTCTTCACCGAGGAGGGATAGCGCGTGATCATTGAACTTTTCTGTAATATCTTTTTTGCGCTGGCGCACTTTTTAATCAATCTGTTCCCCAAATTCCCCAGCTTCAACGGCCTGAATGCCTCCATGTCTCCGCTGCTCTATGTGGTCAAATTCGTCAATATGTTTATATCCGTGTCCCTTCTCAGCCGCTGCATGATTATTCTGTTGATCGTCTACAACCTGAAATTCGTCTGGTCTATTTTGATGTGGTTAATCCGCAAGATACCGGGGGTGTCTTAATGATCGATATGGGTTCTGTGGTTGGAAACATGTTTGCGCCCATCGGCGCTTTTCTCGGTCTGGCTGTTAAAATCATCGTCTGCGGCGGCTGTGCGCTTCTATTCGGCGCGCTGGCCTATTTCTTCATTCGTTATCATTTTAACCCCTTGCGGCTGCGTGTGGACGATCTGCGCGCGCCGTACATTAAAAACAAATGGCTTGATTTGTTCCGCTGGCTGCTCGTGGATTTCCTTGAACGCGACCTGCACCGGGGCGAATTCAACGAATACGGCTTCACGTTTTATGTTGGCCGCCAGGGCGCGGGAAAAACCATTTCCATGGTGCGATATCTCGAACTTATGAAAGAGAAATACCCCAAATGCATCATTGTAACCAACTTTGCCTATTACCGTTCCGACCATATCATGACGGACTGGCGGGATATGCTGACGCTGCGCAACGGCACGGATGGGATTATCTTCGCGATTGATGAAATCCATTCGGAGTATTCGGCCAAAAGCTGGAACGACGTGCCGGAATCGCTTCTTTCCGAGGTATCCCAGCAGCGCAAACAGCGGGTGAAGATCGTGGCGACGGCGCAATTTTTTACACGGGTCGCAAAGCCTTTGCGCGAACAGGCCGCGACGGTGGTTAGCTGCTCCACATGGGCGGGACGGCTGACCAGAAACCGCGAATACGACGCGCTGCAATATGCCATGGTTATTGAAAACCCGGTTGCGGTCAAACGCAAGGTCAAACCGCTGCACAAGGCAAGCTTTGTACAGTCCGACGCTTTACGTGCCTGCTATGACACGTTTGAAAAGATTCGGCGCATGGAAAAAATACAGTTCTCCCCGCGCAAAGACCGGGGGGAGAATTAACGCAAAACAGCCGCCCCGGCCGGGGCGGCTGTCGTTTCCTTTTATGGCCGGAACGGGTACGCTCTTTCATTCGGCAAGCTGTCGTAAAGCTGTACCCAGTAGCCGGGCATCTTCTCCCACATCTGGCGGCGCACATCGAATTCGGCGGTCACCTCCGATTCCACGACGGAGCAGGGTACGCCGTTGATCTGCTTCATGCGGACATGCTTTTCGATTCGTTCCAGCTTTTGCGTCATGTAGTTGTATCGGTATTCGCAGCGTTTGGCGGGGTAAATATCGCTATATACAGGTTCATTCATGGCAATTTCCTTTCAGATTCTCAAGTCTCTTAGCCAAACGCTCAAGTTTGTACTTTTCCTCCTGCGTGGTATCTCCATAGATCAAACGCATCTGGTCTATCATGACCTGTACGTCCGCAATTTCCTCCCGGATATTCGTCAGCTCGTGTTCATTACAGGTTTGTCCAAAGCGGTCATTCCTGCGGTACTTCAGCAGCGCCTTGATCAATTCGCTGCATTCTTCTATGCAGATGTCGGTCTGTGCATCCTTCCCATAGGCCGCAATGGCTTGCTTTATGATTTCGTTTCTATTCATGTTTTCCACTCCTTTTTTGTTGACAAAATTCGATGGATTTGCTATTATTTGGGTGGATAAAGAAACCGCCTTTTTGTTTGCGTGCTAAGGGGTTAGCAGCCTATCGGCTTATCCGCAGATACCATGTGCCCGCATGGTATCTACAGAAGTAGCGGTTTTGCGGGTTTGCCATGATAAAACACAGCAGGTCGTAAAGCCGTTCACTTTGCACATTTTCACCGCCTTTCTTTTTCAGAGGGCGGTTTCTTTATCCGCGCTTACCCCGTTCCCCAAGCTTGGAGTTGCCCCGTCGCCGGGGGTGGAGGGGCTTGCCCCTCCTTGTTTACAAGGAGGCCGCGGGCGCGGCGGACAGTCAATAGACCGTGGGTTACAAAATGGTTACAAATGCGTTTTCGCACGCTCTGACAGGCTTTTCAAACGCCTTCATTTGTAACTGTTTTGTAATCCGCGAAAGCTATTGACGGTTTGCCAAGCCTGTGGTACAAGCGCCTGCCTCATTCTATGAAAGGATACGGCAGGAACACAAGCGGCATGTAAAGGCGACGGGGTGTTTGTTTTGAAGGGCAAGGGGACTTTTCGTCATTTAGGATATGCGGACAGGATTAAGATTGAGGCATTACAGAAAACGGGGACATGCGTTAAGGAGATTGCGGCGTATATAGGCTGTTCTGTCAGTACTGTTTACCGGGAACTGAAACGGGGGAGCTACAAACGGTTAACCTCTGAATGGGAGACGGTATCCGCTTACAGCGCGGACATTGCACAGCAGGACTATGATTACAAGGCCACGGCCAAGGGCGCGCAGCTTAAAATCGGGGATGATCATGCGTTTGCGGCGTACATAGAACGGAAGATCATTTCCGAGCGGTATTCTCCGGCTGCTGTGTTGGGAGAAATTCGGGTGCGGGGGATGGCTTTTCAGACGATGGTCTGTGTTAAGACGCTGTACAACTACATTGACCGGCGTGTATTCCTGCGGCTCTCCAACGAACATTTACCGCGCCGCAAGGATTCCAGGCGGCCATACTGCAAGGTTCATGTCAGGACAAAAAAGCCCCTATGCGAAGGCATAGAGGCCCGGTCGGCTGATATCCAGCGCCGTATTGAGGTCGGACATTGGGAAATGGATACGGTCATAGGCAAGGCCAAGGGGAAAGGACAGGTTTTGCTTGTGCTGACGGAACGCTCCACGCGGCAGGAAATCATTATGAAGCTGCGGCATAAGACGGCAGCCGAGGTTGTCCATGCGCTTAACCGTCTTGAACGCAGGTACGGGCGGCGGTTCCCTTTGCTTTTTAAGAGCATCACGGTTGACAATGGCGCGGAGTTTATGGACTGTACGGGGATGGAGAAATCTTACCGCTCAAAAGCCCAACGGACAAAGATTTACTATTGTCATCCCTATTCCGCTTGGGAGCGCGGTTCCAATGAGAACGCAAACGCGATGATTCGGCGTTTTATACCCAAGGGAACGCCGATAGAGAACTACAGCGAACAGGACATCCAACGCATTCAGGATTGGATGAACCGCTACCCCCGCAAGATTCTTGATTACAAATGCTCTGACGATCTTTTTCTTGCCCACCTGAAAAC
>ERZ808041.1199-NODE-1199-length-10940-cov-15.239989_pt1 | contig 10940 bp, 5 predicted proteins | sample MGYA00380192_ERZ808041 | MGnify/ENA primary metagenome ERZ808041 (study PRJEB31490, sample SAMN06133412) | mouse gut metagenome | isolation source: Z1_1 | host: mice | place: China: Chengdu | collected 2015-05 ... | reverse complement strand
AGAAAAACCAATATTTTCAAGGATAATAGTAAAGTTAGCTTCGATTAATAAGAATCGTGAAAAGTTGTAAAGTGGTGAAATATTATAGATCATAAACATAAATTTTCAGATGAAGGGTATATTCCGAATTGGGAATGGATGAAAAATTATATGAAATCTTTACCTTATAGCGACAAGATAGAGTGGTTTGATAAATGTCTTCTGCAGATGTACGTTTTAATTCGTGCAAAGCGGGGTATCTTCTCAAGTGAAGAATATCTGCAAAACGTTAAAGATAAAATTTATCTTTAACGTTTTTTTATGTACAGTTTTTATGTACAGTTTTTTTTACCAGAAAGCGGAGGAAAACAATGAATACACAAGAGAAAATGAATCAATACACTCAGTATCTGATTCAGAAAGAACTTGCGGAGAATACAAGGGCAGTATATCTGAGACAGGCGAAATTATTTTTGGATTTTATGGCAGGGAGAGAGATTACTAAAAAAGAGACAATTGCATACAAGCAGCAGCTGATTACGGAAGGTAAAAGCCCAACAAGTGTCAATCTGTACATTACAGCGATGAACTGTTATTTAAAATATGAAGGTATGGAAAGCTGTGCTGTCAAAACTGTCAGGTTTCAGAGAAACAAATGTCCCGATAATATTATCAGTATGGAAGAATATCACAGGATGCTTCTGTGCGCGAGACAGTGCGGATATCAGAAATATTATTGTATCATGAAAACACTGGCAATGACAGGGATTCGCATCAGTGAACTGTCAGGATGTACCGTAGAGGCGATGCATTATGGAAAGTTTCTAATCTGCGGCAAAGGCAGGATGAGGGAAATCTATCTGCCGGAAAAATTGATTGCGGAACTTGAAAGTTACTGTACAGAAGCGCAGATTACATCTGGTGCGATTTTTCTGGGTAATCATAACCAGCCAATCAGCAGGAATGCGGTCTATAAGATGCTGGTTCACATGGCAGATCTCGAGGGAATCCCCCGACAAAAGGTTCACCCGCACAGCTTCCGCCATCTGTTTGCCATAACCTATTTGAAACAATATGCAGATTTGCCGGAGCTGGCGGACATTATGGGGCATTCCAGCCTTGAGACGACGAGAATCTATACGAGGACGACGTCTGATGAAAGGCGCAGGCGGATGAATGAACTAATACTATAGTATGTGAAGGGTAAAGAAAACTGTACATCTAGGAGCAAAATCATCATAATACATTATTATGAATACAAAGTCAATAAATGGAACGCTAATAAAGCTTTTATTTGCTTATCATTTTTTTTACAATAAATACAGTTGCAAATAACGTGGATGGAAAAAGGAGATCTTAAAAAGATAATGCTGAAAGGAATTTTGTTTGGAAACAGCGGAAAGCAAAAGTCATCATAATAATGTATTATGATGACAGGAAATTATTCCAAATATTAAAGCAGGCAGGAGGATAGAAAAAGAAAAAAATAGTGTTAATCGTAAACATGAATAACAAGAAAGGATAAAGGAATCATGAAAAAAATCTGGAAAAAAAATTTATCGGTGATTCTGGCAGCAGCTCTTGTGTTTTCAGGAGCAGACTGTGGAAACTTGTCTAGCGTCTATGCACAGGAGAACAGTGCATGGGAAGAAACCCTAAACGACCTGGCTGGGGAAACACTGTCTGCAGAGGACGAAAGCACTTCAGCGCCAGAGGAAACAGATGTGGCTACGGAGCAGTCAAGTGCCGCAGAGGAGATTACGAATGCTCTATCGGAGGATACTGGTACAGAACTCGCATCGACAGAAGAATCAGTGACAGAAGAGATTCAGAAGGTCAATGCCGTTGAGGTAGAGGATGGCACTCAGATCGCTGCGACAGAAGAGACGGACGAAGAAGAATTAGAAATAGAGACGGAGGAAGAAGAAGGAATCGCTGTGAAGGCAACATCCGGGGATTGTGGGGCTGAGGGAAGTAACCTTACATGGTCCTATGATTCCAGCGCTAAGACACTTACTATAAGCGGAACGGGAGCGATGAAAGATTACGAGTCCGACAATATAAACAATCCTACCATAGCTCCATGGAGAACTACTGACTGCGTTGGGCTCCAAACAGTAATAATAGGAGAAGGCGTAACAAGTATTGGTACATATGCTTTTGAAAAATGTAACTTCACGTCTGTGTCCATCCCAAAATCACTTGAAAGTATCGGAGAGAAGGCGTTTTCTTATTGTACTCAATCAGGACCGATAACAATCCCCTCAGACGCAAAGCTGAACTCAATAGGTGCATGGGCATTTGAAAAATGTAATATGACGAACGTTACCATAGACTGCCCTGTTCGTGTTGGAAATGATGCTTTTGCAGGTTGTGGGTTTCTGGAAAACGCAAGTATTCGGTATGCCGACGAAGCATCCGTGGAAAATTCAACATTTGCTGGTTGCGATAAATTAACCACGGTAACGCTGGGTGGAGACTTCTCAAAAATTGAGAACCTGGCATTTAAAGGTTGTTATGCTCTTACAACAGTAATAATACCTGATGGGACACCCGAGGTTGAGGGATGCTCAGATGGTACATACCAAGGACCATTCAATGGCTGCGGCAACTTAACAACAATTGATGCTGTAAATGGTTTAGGTAGCATAGGAATGTATGCTTTTTACAATAGAGATAAACTGAAAAGCATAAAGTTTTCTGAAAAAGCAATCACAATAGGTGAATATGCTTTTTCAGGGTGCACTGCCCTAAACAGCATTGAAATTCCTCAAAGTATTACATCAATAGAATCCCATGCCTTTTTAAACTGTTCTGGTTTAGCATCCATAACTTTTGACCCTCGTGACGACCAAAATAACCTGACAATAAAAGACTCTGCGTTTCATTGTAATACTGGTAATTTGGTAGAAACACTGACAATTCCTGACAATACGACTGTAGAGGCATCTTTTTCAACTGTATCAGGTTATGGAAGATTGAAAAAACTCATAATTGGCAACAATGTCACTTTGGGTAAAAACGCATTTAACCGCCAAGACAAGCTGGCAGAAATAATTTTTGAAAAAGATGTAACAATAGATAACACAGCTTTTGAAAATTGTGGATCACAATATTGGATGAAGTTATATAAAAATACACCAGCTCATACTTATGCAAAAAATTACGGAAAAAACCACAAATACCGCGTTGAACAAGTACAATTCACGCCAGACCCAGACAAAAAAGATCCAAGAGAACTGCCAGTAAATGAAACAACTCAACTCCAAATCGAACTGTTTCCCGATACTACTGGCTCAAATAACGATGGCATTGCCACAATTGCAGATAAAATCGAGTGGCAGTCAAGCAATCCTGACATTGTGTCAATCGACAGCAGTGCACCGACAATAGCAGAAGACAAGGCATCCGTGACAGTTCGTGCACTCAAGGAAGGAATCAGTACTATCACCGTAAACTGCGACGGAAAAGAAGCTTCCTGCACTATAAAAGTGATGGTTCCTGCTGAGCCAGTGACGGCATCTCCCAAAAACGGATCTGTCATTTACAGCAATTCGGCAGAGAACAATACCGTGACATTAGCCTGCGGTACATCGGGGGCAGTGATCTACTATACAACAGACGGAAGCACCCCGACAAAAAACAGCCAGCAATACAAGACACCCATAACCTTTGACGGCGAAAAGTCCAGTGTCACGATCAAGGCATTCGCTGCAGCTGGCGGATATCTGGACAGTGAAGTTTCAACCTTTACATATACCGTAAAAAAGAAAGCCGAGGGCATTGCAATCAACAGCCCTAATCTAACAATGGGCATTGACGAATCCCGTAGTTTGTCCATCAGCTTCACACCAGAAGGCGCAGAAGCCGAAAACACGCCTGTCATATGGAATTCCAGCGATGAGGCTGTTGTGAGTGTGACACCCAGCAGTGACATCACCACGGCACAAATAACAGCAAAGAGCGCAGGAACATGTACCATTACCGCATCATGCGGTTCGTTTACAGCCGCCTGCGAGGTCACTGTAAACGAAACACCAAGCGTTTCACCCGTAACCGCTGAGCCAGATTCGGGAGAAGTGCCCGCAGGGACAACAGTCACACTGCGCTGCGGCACGCAGGACGCCGACATCTATTACACAACGGACGGTTCCGAACCGTCAGCGCAAAGCACACGCTACGAGGGCAGCATCACGATCAACAGTGACACGACCATCAAGGCAGTTGCCATAAAAAGCGGATATAATGACAGTGAAACCGCTGTGTTTACATACACAATAAAAGAAGAAATCATCGAGATAACAGGCATTTCGCTCGACAAAGATGAATTAAAGCTCGGCGTGGACCAGAAAGGCAGTCTCACTGTCAGCTTCCAGCCGGAGAATGCACTGCCAGAGAAAATCACATGGTCGTCAGACAAGCCCTCTGTTGCACAGGTACTTGCTGACGCGGCAGACGACGCCACGGCAGAAGTCACCGCACTGGCAGCCGGCACATGCGTCATCACGGCTTCCTGCGGAGAGTTTACCGCTCAATGTACAGTGACCGTAACGGAAAAAGAATGCGTTCCCGCAGTCAAGGCGGAGCCGGGCTCAGGCGCTGTGGCAGCCGGCACAAAAGTATCCCTGTTATGCGATATCCCGGACGCGAAAATTTACTACACAACGGACAATACTGCACCGACAGCACAGAGCACCCTGTACACCACTCCCATCGCCATCGATAAGGCGCTCACCATCAAGGCGTTTGCCGTGAAAGAGGGCTATGAGGACAGCGCGGTTTCTACTTTTGAGTACACCATCAAAAACGAGCAGGAAATCCCCGTCACAGGCATTTCGCTCGACAGGACGTCAATGGAGATCGGGCTTGAAGAGACAGGACGCCTGACAGTCAGCTTCCAGCCGACAGATGCCGCACCGCAGAAGATCACATGGACATCAGACAACACGGAGATCGCAGTCGTGGCAGCGGAAACAGACAACTCCGCATCGGCAAAAATCACCGGAAAAAAAGCCGGAAAGTGCACCGTCACAGCTTCCTGCCTGACCTTTACGGCTTCCTGCACCGTCACCGTAGCAGACGAAAAACGCGTTTCCGCCGTATATGCGACACCGTCCGCCAAATCCCCGGTTGCGCCGGGCACAGAAGTAACCCTTTACTGTGATACGGCAGGCGCAGCAATATACTACACACTCGACGGCACTGCTCCCACCACAGCGGGCACCCGCTACAGCGGACCGATTATGCTCCTTGGGGACACGACCATTAAAACATACGCCGTAAAAGAAGGCTGTACGGACAGTCCGGTATCCGTATTTGAGTTTATCGTCAACGACGTCGTGCCAGACATCCCCGACATTGACCCCTCAAAAGAAGGCATCTGGATTGCAGCCGTTGCAGACCAGACATACACAGGCAGCGCCATCAAGCCGGCGGTATATGTGTTTGACGGTCAAAAACTCCTGACCGAAAAGACCGATTACACGGTTTCTTATAAGAATAATACAAAACCCGGAACCGGAGAAATCACCATAACCGGAAAAGGGAATTACACAGATAAGAAAACTGCAGAATTTACAATCACAAAAAAAGATATTTCCGGCAAAGATGTCATTATCGAGGACATGGCATACGCATATAACGGCAAAATACACAAGACAGCGCCGACAATTACGCACAACGGCAAAAAACTGAAACTGAACAAGGACTTTGAAGTTACTTACGGCGAGGGCGGCTACATTGAGGAAGGCAGGTACACACTGACCATCAAGGGCATCGGAAACTACGAAGGTACTGCAGACGGGTCAATCAGCATCATCAGCAAAGACAAACTTATAAATAAGGCATCTATCGCAAAAATACCGTCACAGCAGTACAACAAGGGAAATGAGGTTACGCTGCCAGACAGCCTGATCAAAGTAACGCTGAACAGGCAGACTCTGCAAAAAGACAAAGATTACACTGTAGATTATGCAAACCATACTAATCCCGGAAAAGCCACGATTATCATAACAGGAATTGGGGAGTACGCCGGCACGAAGAAAGCAGTCTTTAGTATTGTCCGCACCGATGTCAATATGACTGACGTAACATGCGCCAATTCAAGCAGTTTTGAGGAAATAGATTTCGTCAAGGGCGGATGCACGCCGATTCCAGTACTTACACATGACGGTTACACACTCCGGGCAGGCACAGATTATACGGTTTCCTACAAGAATAACAAAAAGGCAGGCGCAGCAGCAAAACTTGTCGTGAGCGGCAAAGGAAACTTCAAGGGAAAAAAAGAGATCCGCTTCACGATTTCACAGAAGGATATCTCCAAAGTTTCCATGTATACGCCCAATGTGCCCTACACTGGAAAGGCAAACAAATACCAGACCAAACCGATTCTGATAGATTCAGACGGCACACGGATGAAAGTAAATACAGACTATACCCTGACCTTTACAGAAGGAAGCGACGCTCTCGACAAGCGCAGCAATCCCTCCGAAAACGCAGTGCTCACAGTACATGTCAAAGGAAAAGGCAACTACTGCGGCGAGAGAACAGACACCTATATACTAAGCGGAACCAACTTCAGCACAGCGAAGATTCAGATCCAAAATAAAGATTTTACTGGCAGAGCCGTCACTATCACGGAGGAGGATATCAAGTCCGCATCTATCAAAGTGGCAGGCACAACAATCCCGCTTACTTATGGCAAGGATTTTGAAGCGGTATCTTACAGCAAAAATGTGAAAAAAGGAACGGCATCCGTAATACTGTGCGGCAAGGGCGAATACTGCGGCGAAAAAACTGTGAAATTTAAGATTGTCAGCAGGAATATAAAACTAGAATATTAAAACCGCAAAATGATTGATCGCAATATAAATTTCAACATAATATAATTGCCGTAGGCAAAACAGACGAAAACGCCAGAATCCAAGAACTTCTGGCGTTTTCTATTGGATTCATGTTCATTCATACATTTTGAAAGGAGAGTTCCCATAACAAAAAAGTGCTTAAAATTCTCACACTCCTGTTCCTTCATCTCCTTCTACTGTCCTTTAGACACACAGACTTTGAACGCACAGTCTGCCCGCTCTGCTCAAACAGCTTTCGCTGTATAGCAATGGAATTGGATGGGGGCTTTTATTAAACACTATCAAAGGATATCCATAGGGAATAACGTGTTGGAAATCATATAAGTGATGAGTAGCTTATCAGCCTTGAAGCATAAAAGGTCCATTATGAAAACCACATTCGTGCTAATAACTAATGGGAGTATGTAGGCCTTTATTATGATGAGGGAATTATGGATACGAAAAAGGATGTTCATGTCAGACTCCTTTCCATGATTGATGATTGCGAGGATGGTAAGGAATTGTTCAGAAATAATATGTACAGCTTACGCAGAATATTTCTTCGAGGGTGCATATCAAAAAATGTAGTTGTAGTAGGCTACGGCGAGGCTTTTTGATAGGTGTAATCGGAGAAACGGGCAAGTCAAGATGTATAAATTATTTTTGAACAGTTCCTTACATGCGCAGTAGAAGAAATCGTAAGCGGGCACTGTCAGAAAAATTTTAAAAGAGCTTGGATACAGCCGCCAGACAAATAAGAAAATGGAGCAAATTGGGGAGCCAGCACCTGACAGGAATGAACAGTTCCAATATATTAATGATAAAGCTGAGGAGTTTATCCATGAAGGGCAGTCAGTTATATCAGTGGATACGAAAAAGAAAGAAAACATAGGAAATTTCAAAAATCCGGGGACTGAGTATAGAAAGACCAGGGACCCACGCCATGTTTTAGATCAGGATTTTCCAATAGCGGAACTTGGAAAAGTTGCGCCATATGGTATTTATGTACTAAACGAAAACACAGGGTTTGTGAATCTGGGGACGGATCATGACACAGCGAAATTTTCTGTGGAAAGCATATTCCGTTGGTGGGACATGATAGGAAAATACACATATCCTGATGCGAAAAAAATTTATATAACCTGTGATAGTGGTGAAAGCAACAGTGTAAATGGACGTCTGTGGAAACAGCAGCTTGCAGAATTTTCGAGGCAGACTGGCCTGGAAGTACATATATCGCATTTTTCTGCGGGGACATCAAAATGGAACAAGGTAGAACACCTGCTGTTCAGTTATATTTAAAAAAACTGGCAGGGACAGCCCCTGATTGATATCGAAACGGTAATTGAGCTAATCGAATCAACCACAACGACAACAGGACTAAAAGTGGTATGTGTACCAGACTACAATAAATATGAACCCAGGAAAAAAATTTCTGACAAGGAATTTAACAGTTTTCCGATCAAATACTTAAATAATTTGGGAAAAAGAAACTATGTTATCAATGTTGTAAAATAGTAATAAGTTGTATATGTTATTTAACAACAGTTCCCAATCATATTTTCTCTACTTGCCAAAGCGCCTCTTTTCAAAAGTTACAAAACGAATTATCCCAAAACAAAATACTGCAGTGGTTATGCGCACGGTCTTATTAGTACTTGCTGTCATGCTTGCCACTGCAGATTTATTATGAAATTTAAACGAAAAGAGTAAATTAAGATTTCTTTTTTAAATGAAAGCGGTTCACCAATTCATGCAAACGCTTGGACTGGTCGGACAGCTCCGCACTCGTCGCTGCACTGTTCTGGGCAAAGGAGGAGTTTGACTGGACTACATTGCTGATCGAATCAACATTTGTTGTAATCTGTTCTAATACTTCCTTCTGATTCTGTGAAGCATTACTGATTTTTTCCACAGAAAATAAGATCTTCTCCGAGCCTTTTACCACTGTCATTAGCGATTTGGCTGTGTTGTCCGCAATATTCATGCCATTTTCAACCGCTTCTTGGGATGTTGCGATTAGGGAGGCTGTCTGATTGACCGCCTGCGCACTCTTTGCCGCTAGCTCACGGATTTCATTTGCCACCACAGCGAAACCCTTTCCTGCCATTCCTGCCCTTGACGCCTCAATCGAAGCATTCAATGACAGCAAATTTGTCTGCGCTGCAATATCTTCTATGGTCTTGACAATCTTTTCAATCTCTCCCGATGAATGACTGATTTCTGACATCGCCTGAATCAAGTGTTCCATCTTCTTATTGCTCTCATCAATATGACGATTCACTTCAGAAACGAAATTATTTGCCGTCTGTGCATCTTGTGCATTTGCAGACACATCCTGCGACAAACTTTCAATCGAAGCTGCCAGTTGATCAATCGCCGACGCCTGTTCTGCTGCGCCGTCCGATAAAATCTGTGCACCAGAAGAAACATTCTCAGAGCTTGCAGACACTTCATCTGCCGAGACAACAATTTCGTGCAGTGTTTCATTCAAAGATTCAGAAATCTTCTCAATAGATACCTGAATTGGTATAAAATCGCCTATATAATCCTGTGTAATATTGATATCCATATTGTTCTCTGCCATCTGAGAAAGCTGTTCAGAAATATCGTTCACATAATTATTGATTATTATACTAATGTGATTAAATGCCTGTGCCAAACGCCCCAGTTCATCATTCGACTGAATATCAATGTGAATATTCAAATCCCCAGCTTCCAGCTTCCCAGCCTCTTCTGTAATCACTTGAATCGGATCGAGCGCCCGCCTGATAATACGGTTCATTGATCTTAACAGCAAAAATCCAAACACCAATACCAAGAAGGTCAACTTTCCAGCCCCCTCAATGATCGGTCCATAAAATTCCATACCATTGACTGTCATGTGCAGTGTCCAATGCGTTTTGTCATTCACTGTCAACGGTATTGTCACACAAACACCGCCTCTTTTGGTACCATAATTTTTTCTCGCTTTAATAAGCGCACGGCTGCTCCTATCTCCTATTGGCATATTACTAAACTTTTGCGCATCTGTATTCATAGTATGATATCCCACCTCTGAGGCAGTCTTTCCAACCGTCGTATTGTCAGCAGAATCCACGAGAATTGTTCCATCCTCCGCAAGTGCTACCAGATGCACGGACTTATAATCTGTGCTGATCAGCAGTTGCTCCTGCATTTTATCCAGTGCCACATCAACACCGCACACGCCAAGAAATTCCCCTTGCGCATCCCAGAGCGGCGCTATGATGCTGATCATCATAATGTTCTTTCCCATTAGCTCATACACGTAAGGGTCCATAATATATGGTTCTCCGCTCTGCTTGATCTGCTTCCAGTACTCTTTATCATAATTGTCAAAAGCATCCTCATGCTTTTCAAAAACATATCCTATCTTTTCTTCATTCGGATAGACGACTGCCTCATAAGCCATATCTTTTTTGTGCACACTATATGGTACCCCATTAGCATCCGCAATGACATTCTGCTCAAAATAAGCAAATGCAGTCGTAAAGTCATCGCCGCCTTCCATAAGTCCCACTAGGGCTGTATCAATCGCCCCCCTCTGCTCCTTTGGGTCCAATGCGGAAATATTCCTGAGTGCGCCAGAAAAACCGATCACTTTTCCATACGCTTCCTCAATATCGCTTACCAGCAAAAAAGCATTTTCATAAGCAACCGCTGCCAGTTTTTCCCGATTTACCCGCAGTAGCGACTTTGCAGAGAGCATAGCAGACATTATAACTGTAAGCAAAAAAATAACGGCCGTAATTTCTGCCATCTTTGTGATAATCTTCTGGCTAAGGCTGTTTTTGTCTTTAAAATCCCATTGTTTAGACATAGTCATTCCCCCATGAAATTATTTATATACCATGCTTTACCCCTATATCATTATCCCCGCGAATGACAGGATACCAGCTACAGTATACTATTCTTTTTACGATACACTATTATATCTATATTTTTCCAAGAAGTCAATCATTTCGTTACTGTTCAGACAGGACTTAGCATTTACTGCTAAGTCCGTGAGAAAATGTACCAGCAGCGAGTAAAAATCCATTTGCGAAGCAAATTTTGCATGGATTTTTACATGTTACTGGAACGGAGTGAACAGTAACA
>ERZ808041.1197-NODE-1197-length-10967-cov-5.068320_pt1 | contig 10967 bp, 11 predicted proteins | sample MGYA00380192_ERZ808041 | MGnify/ENA primary metagenome ERZ808041 (study PRJEB31490, sample SAMN06133412) | mouse gut metagenome | isolation source: Z1_1 | host: mice | place: China: Chengdu | collected 2015-05 ... | reverse complement strand
TTTCAAATACACCGTCCACCTTGAAGGTGGTGGCGCACACAGCGCCGTCGGCTACTGAAAGCTGGCGTTGGATATTGTCTATATTGCAGCCGGTGTTGCATAAAACCGGGGTATGCCTGACAACATCCTTCACGCGCTTGAGCACCTGCGTGTCCGTTTCGCTTCCCGCGGTCAAACCGGAGACGCAAAGCGCGTCGGGCGCATGGTTGAACTCCGTTGTTTTCGCAATTTCAGCGATATCGCGGTCAGCCAGATATTTGGCGGCCTCGGGGACGATGTTAAAAAGCATCTTGATATTTTTTCCGCCGATGCGCTGCCGGTGACGGGCCGTCTCCCCGGCGTTTGTGTTCCAAAGGCCAAAGTCGCTGGCATATACGCCGGAAATAATCTCACGGATGAACTGGCCGCCCACAGCAACGGCTAAATCCAAGGATGCGTTCGGGTCCCACAGGCAATTGACGCCGTAGGGAATTTTGATCTCGCTTTTCAGCTCACCGATCACGCGGGCCATTGCCGCGACTGTGACAGGCTCCATCTTGGTCAGATAAGGAAGGCTGAACTCATTCGAAAACATGACGCCGTCCACACCGCCGTCCTGGAGCGCATGTAAATCCCTGCGGGCGCGGCAAACCACCCGATCCATGCCGCCCATCTCGTCATAATTCGGATCGCCCGGCAGAGCCTGAAGGTGGCACATGGCGATGATCGGCTTCTCAACTTGAAATAATTCTTTCATCCAGTTCATTTTTCGCCCTCCTGATTATCGAGAATTTGACTATATACTTCCAATAATAAACGTTTATTTTGGTTTCTATGTCCAAACTATAACGCGGATTCAATCGATTGTCAATACTTTTTAAGGATTTATTTTTATTAATCCTTAACATTTGAAAATATATTATCAAACTATTGCATTTATAATCATATCGTTTTATAATACCGATAGGAATGAATTTAAGAAAGGGGGGAATTCAATGCTGAAAATACTGCCATCTATTGCGTCGGCCGATCAATTGGCGCTGCGTGAGGAAATCGCCCGCGTTGAAAAATGCGGGCGGCTGCATCTGGACATTGAGGACGGCCATTTCATCGACAATATCACTTTCGGCAAAAAAACCGTCGCAGCCATTTCCCGCGAATTTCACGGCGTTTTGGACGCGCACCTCATGACCACGCATCCCGAAGCATACCTTCCCTGGCTGCATGATATAGGAATGAAAGCCGTATGCGGCCATATCGAGGCGCTTATGTACCCGAAACAATTTCTCAGACAAGCGCGGGCATTCGGGATGCGCGCGGGGCTGGCCCTAAACATGAAGGTACATCCCGAAACGCTTTGTGCTTACTTGGAGGATCTTGACTATGCGCTTGTCATGACATCGGAGCCGGACGCAGGCGAACAAACCTTTTTTCCCTGCGCCTGCAAACGGGTCGCACAAATCCGCAGCCTATTGCGCCCCGAAACAGAGCTTTGGTGCGACGGCGGCATCCAGCCGGAGCATCTGCGCAAGCTGCACATCGCAGGGATGGATACCGCTGTAATGGGACGTGCTGTCTTTTCTGCGGACGATCCCGCCGCGGCCATCAAATTGTATGAAAGGAGCGTTATTTGATTTATGCCAAGCAATCAATTTCCTCTCATTCTGTATGAAAAAGCTCTCATGCCGCACGACTGGCCCCAAATGCTTTCAGAGACGGCGGAATTGGGTTTTGACGGCTTTGAAGTCAGCATCGATGAAAGCGACGCACGCCTGGCGCGTCTGGATTGGACTGAAAAAACCTGTCTGTCCGTGATCCGGGCCGCACAGGATGCAGGCATCGCGCTGCAATCGCTCTGCTTCAGCGGTCAGCGCCGGTTTCCTCTGGGAAGCTCCGACCCGGCGGTTGTACAGACATCACGGTTCATGATGGAAAAATGCATCCGCCTGTGCCAGAGCCTCGGCATCCGTGTGCTCCAGGTCGCGGGATATGACGTTTTTTATGAACGCGCTTCCCCGCAAACATATCACCGCTATATCGATAATCTGGCGGAAATGACAAAAATCGCGGAACAGCATGGCGTCATGCTGGCCATTGAACCGGTGGAAAAGGGAGTGCTTTCCATCCAGATGGCGCTTGAAATCATTAATGCCATCCGTTCCCCCTTCCTCCAGATCTATCCCGACATCGCCAACATGGCGGCCCTGGGGATCGACTATTTTCCGCAGATGGAGGCAGGGCTTGGACATATCGTACAAATACACATCCGCGACGCGCTTCCCAATTATTTCTACGGTGTGGAAATTGGAACCGGCATCATCAATTTCGTGGATACCTTCCGGTTGTTTGACCGGTTGGGTCTGGCCTGCCCCTTAACGCTGGAAATGTGGAACATGGAAAATCCCGCGTATCACGAGGTTTTAAGCAATGCCATGCGCTTTATCCTGGATACATTGGAAGCCTCCAGAATCAATACGGCAGTTCCCCTATTTTCAAACAAGCCCTAGCCAATTACGGAAAAGGATGGTACAATAATGTTCGAACTGGAAAAAAAATCTATGCTTGACGCGGCGCTTGAAATGAAGCGTAACCGCCTGGTCGCGTTGTGCGGCGGCAACATCAGTATGCGTCTGCCAGATGGAAGCTTTCTGGTCACGCCCTCCGGCATGATCTATGAGGAGATGTCCCCATCCGACATCGTCCATATCGATGGCAGCGGGGCAGTACTGGAGGGCTGCCGCCGTCCCAGCAGCGACACGCCGGCGCTGCTTCATATCTTTGCACGTATGCCCTGGGTTGGCGCGGCGATCCATACGCATCAACCCTGGGCAACGGCCGCAGGGCTTGTGACTGATGTTCTGCCGGCCTGCCTTGTTACACAGATGGACGCAAACCGCGGAGACGTGTATGTGGCGCCTTTTACCCCCTCCGGAGAAAAGCGGATGGGCGCCCTGACCGTCGATTATGCGCACGACGCCTGGGCAGTCATTTTGAAGCATCACGGCGTGATGGCCTTCGGCCCCACTTTACAGGACGCGCTTTTTTCCGCTGTTTATCTGGAGGAAGCCGCTCAAACCTATATGATCGCCCGTGCGGTCGGGCCGATTCCAAGTCTGGACCCGGCCCTCGTCGCCGCGGAAACGGAAAGCTGGAACCATTACGGACAGCCTTAAGCGTGCAGGAAGGTCGTTATGAAACAAAAACGGTTTCTGATGGGGATTGATAACGGCGGATCAAATATCAAATGCGCCATTTTTGACCTGGATGGGACAGAGGTCGCGGCCGCGGACACCACGCCGCCCACCTGCCAGCCTCGGGAAGGATTTGTGGAGCGCGATCCTGATGCTGTCTGGAAATGCAACTGCGAGGCCATCGCGGCCGCCCTGCGCGGATCCGGTATCCGCCCCGACCAGATCGCCGCCGTTTCCCTGTGCGGTTACGGCGGTGGAATCTGCCTTGTGGACCGCGACGGCCAGCCCGTCTGCCCGATCGTTGTTTCCACAGATACGCGGGCGCGCCGGAATCTGGAGGAATTATACCGCAGCGGCGCGGCCGGCCGTATCTTTGAGATCACCCACCAATATCCCTGGGCCGGCCAGCCCGCGGCGCTGCTGCGCTGGTTTCGGGAGGAGCGCCCCGCGCTTTTCAGCCGCGTCGCTTTTGCTTTATCCATCAAGGATTATATCCGCGGCAGGCTGACGCATGAGTTCGCAGCCGAGCTTACAGACGCTTCCAATTTTAACCTGGTTGATCCCGCCACCGGATCGTACAGCGAGCGGCTGTTTCATATTTCCGGGCTTGCGGACAGCAAGCGGCTGTTCGGCGCTCCCTTGCTGCATCCTGCCTCTGTGGCCGGGGCCATTACGCAGGCCGCCGCGGAGCAAACCGGTCTGGCCGCAGGGACGCCTGTCGCAGCGGGGCTGTACGACGTATCCTCCTGTGCAGCCGGCAGCGCAGCCCTGGGAGCGGGATCGCTTGCCGTTACAATCGGTACCTGGTCGATGGCCTCCTGTCTGGACACATCCTTTTCAAAGGCGGACGATTCCACCATTGTGACTGCTTCCGCGTTGGACCGCCATTTTCTTTTGGAACAGGGCAGCGCCACAGGGGCCGTGAACTTCAATTGGTACTTGGATCGCTTCATATCCAGGATGTATCCGGGCCGCTCGAAGCGGCAGCTATACGCTCTCTGCGATCAGACGATCCTTCAGCCGGATCCGCAGAATAAAATTCTTTTTATCCCATATCTTTATGCAAGCTGTACACATCCCAACGGAAAAGGCGCTTTTTTCAATTTGTCAGGCCATCACACCGACCAGGACCTGCTGGCCGCTGTTATGGAGGGGGTTCTGCTCTGCGCCAACCGTCACATTTCCCTTTTGAAAAAAGGCGTCTCCACGCCCTTTCAGGCGATCCGCTTATCAGGCGGGATCTGTGCCTCCCCTGCATGGAGCCAGATGCTCTGCGACATCCTGCAAGCTCCGGTTTGTGTGATGGAAGGCTCCCAACAGGGAGCGCGCGGCGCGGCAATGTGCGCTGGGATCGCCGTGGGGGAATTTGACGGCTTTTCCCAGGCCGCCGAGGCAATGGTGCACACAGCATCCGTTCTTTCACCGCGTGCGCAGTACGCACAGCTATATGCGTTGAAAGCCAATATGTACGAAAAAGCTCTGAAAGCACTGGACTATTTTCACGAACAAAATTAGGAGGCCCCATCATGGTACGAATCAGCCGTTTGGAACAAATGAGAGAGATCGTTGATCGCCTTGGTTTTGCCACAGTTAAGGAGATTTCCGACGCTATGGGCATATCAGAGGCGACCGTTCGCCGCGATATCGGCCTGTTGGACAGCGGCGGCACTCTGAAAAAGGTCCCGGGCGGCGTAATGTCCCTGTCCCGCAGTGTGGCTATTGAACCGTCCCTGCACGCCAGAAGCTCCATGAACACCGATGAGAAGGAGCGCATTGCGCGCGCCGCTCTCAACTATGTCCACGACAATGAGCATATTATTCTTGACGCGGGCACGACCATCCTAACCTTTGCGCGCCTTTTGGGCGAGCTTAAAAATTTGACGGTGATCACCTATGATATGCAGATTGTCGCCGAAATTTCAAGGTTTCAGGACATATCGCTGATCATGGCGGGCGGAATGCTCAGGAGAAATTTTGGTTCCTTTTATGGATATTTTACGGAAAGTGTCTTTCGTGAAATCCATGCGGAACGGGCCTTTATTTCCTGTGACGCGCTCTCCCCCGAGCTTGGAATCATGAGCTATACAACCGATGACGTTGGCGTCAAGCGCCAGATCATCAAATCTGCCAGCGAGATTATTCTGCTCTGCGATCATTCCAAGCTGGATGTCAAAACCTTTATGAATATTGCGCCTGTCTCGGCTGTTTCCCGAATTATCGTCGGGAAGGAGGTATCGCCGCAGGCCGCCGAAGCCTTGGAGGGCTGCGGCGTACAGGTCGAGCTTGTTTAAATCCGGGGCTGTTGTATCAACAGGATTGTATCCCTTTGCCGACAAGCGGCCCCCGACTGTTTAAGGAGTTATGATTATGAACGCTCAAATGTATGATTCTCCATTCTGCAACGTCCAATATATTGAAAAGGATCATGTTGTCCTGCTTGCCTGGAAAAAGGCGTGCAGCTTTGGCGACTACCGGTCGCCGTCGCTTTTTATGCTTTGGCTGCTCCAGGAGCATCCGGGCAGCCGTTATGTGGTCGACGCCAGAAATGGGTTCGAGGACGAAAAAGAGGATGTCGTATGGGGGTTTACCCATCTCATTCCCATGATGGCGCAAACCGGCTGCCAGTCTGTGATTTTTATCATGAACCCGGATAACGAAATCGAGGGTGAAATGGATATGTGGGGCAACGAATTTCGCAAATATTTCCAGGTGTTCCGTACCGATTCCTATGAGCAGGCCCTCCTGTGCGGTTTATCCAAATGACTCTCTAAAGCGTTTTGCCGCAGAAAGCCGAATATCCAATTGAAAAGGGCATGGCGCGGATAATATTCCGCGCCATGCCCTTTTTGCTCCTATTCAATCACAGTGTATGCTTCGGCGGCCGTGTCCTTTGTCGCATATTCGCTGACCTTGACGACCTTTACTTTCAGCGGCTTCTGCCCAAGATTGATTTCGATGACATCGCCCTCCTTCACATCGTAGGAAGCGCGCGCAACCTTGCCATTGACCACAATGCGTCCAGCGTCGCAGGCCTCATTGGCAACGGTGCGCCGTTTGATCAAGCGCGTCACCTTCAAATATTTATCAAGTCTCACAAAAAATCCTCCGTCACAGAAACAGACGCATGTATGGCAAAAGCCTGCCGCGAAGCGGCAGGCCCTCACCCCCCTGCATGTGGCTTTTTACCTTACTTGCCGGCGACAGCATCCTTGAGAGCTTTTCCCGCGCTGAACGCAGGAACTGTCGCCGCCGCGATCGTAATCGGCTTCTGGGTGATCGGGTTGATGCCCTGGCGTTCCTTGCGGTGCTTTGTCTCAAAGGTGCCGAACCCGACAAGCGCGACCTTATCGCCCGCTTTCAGTGCCTCGGTGATCGTCTCTACGATCGCGCCGACAGCTTTTTCGCTGTCCTTTTTAGAAAGTCCCGATTTTTCCGCAACAGCGGTAATCAATTCTGCTTTCGTCATTTTTAAAAGCCCTCCATAAAATAAATATATCTTCAGACATTAAATGCCTGGACAAAACGCTCATCGATTCATACGCTTCGCTTCACGCCAAAGCTCGTCCAGCTTTTCAATCGACGAAGATTTCATATCGATCCCCCGCTGTGCAGCGAGCTGTTCAACGTTTGTAAACCGGCCGATAAACTTATTACAGGCGCGGTTTAAGCTCTCCTCCGCGTCAATCCCAGCAAAGCGGGAAACATTGACCGCGGCGAACAGCAGATCGCCAAGCTCCTCGTCGATATGCGCGGCGGCGTTTTCCGCGACCGCCTCCCGCAGCTCGTCCAATTCGCTGGCAAGATCGTCAAGCGCCATCGCGCCGCTTGGATAATCGAACCCAACCTTGGCCGCGCGGTGCTGCACCTTCTCGCTGCGCATCAGCGCCGGAAGCGCCGGGCTGACGCTTCTAAGCGTCTCGGCCGCCGTTTTCTGCCCTTTGCTCTCCTGCTTGATCCGATCCCAGTTAACGAGCACATCTCCGCTCCCTGAAACCTGCGTATCGCCAAATACATGCGGATGCCGCAGGATCAGCTTCTTGCAGATGCCGTCGCAGACATCGTCAAAGCAAAACGAGCCTGCCTCCTCCTCCATGCGCGCGTGAAACACAATCTGCAAAAGCACGTCGCCCAATTCCTCGCGCAGCAAATCCGTGTCCTCGCGGTCAATCGCTTCGCAGGCCTCATATGTTTCCTCAACAAAATTTTTGCGGATGGAATGGTGATCCTGTTCCCGGTCCCAAGGACAGCCTTCCTTGGAACGCAGTATTTCCATGATGCGCAGCAGATCCTCGATCCTGTAGGACGCCTTGCGTTCAAAAGCGGCCGGCATCGGCGCAAGCCCCCTTTTCAAGCCATTTTAGCGGTACTTAAGTATTCTACCCTAAAAGGGACCGCTTTTCAAGTAGCTTTGCAAACTTTTCTCCGCCCGGCAGCATGGTAACGTCCTCCTTCGTTAATGTCCGTGTCAGCAGTACAACCGCCAGATATGTCGCGGCGCCGGCCGCCACCGCTCCCATCGTAGCGATCGTTCCCCCGCAAATCCGCTCCAGAAGGCCGTTTGCGGCCCATGCGGCGGCTCCGCAGCAAACGGCGGCAAAAAGCGGTTTCCCAAAAACAGGGAGCACCCGGATGCGCACGCTGGTCAAATTTACCAACCGGGACAGGCTGACAAAAAGCACAAAACAGTAGCAGACAAGCGTCCCGATGGGCGCGGCCTGTATATTGAGCTGCGGGATTGCAACCAGAACAAAATTAAGCGCCAGCTTCATCATTCCGCCGGCAAACAGCAGTTTAACCGGCAGGTCGGCGCGGCCGATTGCCTGCAAAATGGCATTGACCGGCAGCGAAACCGCCACAAAGATCGCGCTGAGGCCCATAAAACGCAGGGCAGGCGCGATTACAGCCGCCTCCATTGGCTTGGAGAAATATAAGAGCCGCATGACCGGGCCGGCGAGTACGCAGATACCGATACCAGCCGGCATCGCAATGAGCGATGCGATCCGCAGCGCCGACGCAGCGTTCTGCTCAAACACACGACTGTTGCGCGTCGCCCAAGCGGCGGAAACAGCGGGCAGCAGGCTGATGCCGATGGTCGCTGTCAGGGATGGAACCAGGTTATAAACCGGAACCGCAAGACCTGAGTAGCATCCATACAGATATGAAGCGAGCATTCCCTGATCGACGCCGGCCGGAATCATGCCGTCATACATGCCCCAAACAGTTTGCGGCGCGCGCCCGATCGCCGCGGTCAATCGGTTCATCACGGAAATCAGATCTATAAACGAGGTCAGATTCGCGATTACGGACGCAACACAAACCGGGATCGCGATCGCGGCCAGCCTGTGCAGCAGCTCTCCGCCCGGCGCAGGCGGCGGGGCCGCCTTATCCACACGGACGCGCCGGCGTGTCAGCATATAAAGCGAGCCGCACGCCATACTGAGCGTCACGCCCAGGATCGCACCCGCCGCCGCATACGGAAGAACCGCAATCTGCGCCTGCTCGGCGGAATCGCACGGCGCCCCGAATACGGTGCCGGCACGCGCATATTCAGCCATTCCTATGGCTGTCGCCGCGTATGCAAGCGTCAGTCCCAGCACAAGCTTTGCCACTGCCTCTACGACCTGCGAGACGGCCGTTGGAACCATATTCTGCATCCCCTGCCAATAACCGCGCAGCGCCGCCATCACGCAGCCGAAAAGCAGCGCGGGTGAAAGCATACGCACAGCGAGCGCCGCCGGTGGATTGTTGACACGCTGGGAAAACCAGCCCGCCCCAAAATACATCAGAGCGGAACCCACGATCCCAATTACGACAAAAGCGCCTACAGACAAGCGTAGCAATTTTTCCGCGTCGCGCGCGCGTCCCTTGGCGACGCTTTCGCTGACCAGCTTGGAAACGGCCACCGGTACGCCTGAAACAAACAGCGCGTAAAGAGGATAGTAAAGCTCGTAGGCGACGTTGAAATAGCTCATACCGACGCCGCCGAGAATATTTGTCAGCGGGATTTTGAAAAATACGCCGATCAACTTGACAATGACCGTCCCAACCGCCAATACCATTGTGCCGTAAAGATAGCCATGTCCACGGCGCTGTTCCATGTATCCACGCTCCTTAGCTTTCCCCGATATGCGATTCTGTTGACAGAGTCTGCGTTTTACGGCCCTTCCCATGTCAACAGCTCCTATTGTGTCAAAACCGGGCAGAAACATTCATCAAACGCGCGGCTGCCGCCGTGCGTCATTACACTTATATTATCACATGCGCCGCATTATGACCAGCCTGGCCTTGCATTCCCATGGCCAATCCGATAAAATAGATTTATTGTAAGCAATCGACGGGAGGTCTATTTATGAAAAAAATCGGTATCATCTGCGCGATGGACAATGAATTCGCGCTTATCAAGCAGGCCCTGGCCCATGGGCGCACCGCGCAGATAGGACGCTGCACGTTTTACTGCGCCGAATATGCCGGCAAGGACATTATCGCGGCGACAGGCGGCATCGGCAAGGTCAACGCGGCGGCCTGCGCACAGATGATGATTTCCAATTTCGGTGTCGAATGCATCGTGTTCAGCGGCGTCGCAGGCGCATTATCGGACAAGCTGCATATTTTTGATATCATTGTTGCAAACGATGTCATGTATCACGACCTGTTCCCCGCCTCTCTGCTCAGGGACAATTTCCCAAACTGTGATTGTTTCCCCACGGACGCGCGGCTCGCGGAGCTGGCGGAAACCGTCTGCACCGAACTGAGGCTGCATTGTATCCGCGGGCGCGTTGTATCCGGCGACCAGTTCATCACAGATTCCATCGTCAAAGCGCGTATCATTTCCGACACGCATGGCGACGCGACAGAGATGGAAGGCGCGGCGGTCGGACATGTCTGTTACCTCAATAATCTGCCGTTTGCCATCCTGCGCTGTATCTCAGACGGCGCGGACGACAACGGAGAGATGGATTTCGACACCTTTGTCGAACAGGCGGCGCACCGTTGTGCCAAACTGACGTTGGGGCTGGTCGAACGCATTTGAGACAAAAGCCCCTCACGCCGCATTTAAAGCGGCGTGAGGGGCTTTTAGCCATCCTCCTTCAAGGCGTCGTCTTGAGCGTGCTGATCTGCCTGTGATAGATTCTCCGGTACATCACAAGCGCCAGACAAAGCGAAACCATCTCCGCAATCGGGAACGCCAGCCAAACCGCGTCCAGGCTCACAAAGCGCGCCATCACCCAGGCGACCGGCAGCAGTATGGCCAATTGACGTGTCAGGGACATAATCAAGCTGTACATCCCGTTTCCAACCGCCTGAAAGACAGATGACAACACAATTCCAACTGCCGCGCCAAGAAAGCTTAAGCTGATCAGCCTGAGAGCGGGAACACCGATTGCCACCATCGCGCCCAATGACTCCTCCGAGGAAGCGAACATGCCGATCATCTGCGCCGGGAAAGCAATAAACACAATCATTCCGGCCAGCATGATTGCGAGCGCATAGATGCATGCCAGGCGGATCGCTTTTATAATGCGCTCCTTTTTGCCCGCGCCAAAATTATACGCCACAATCGGAATCAATCCGTTCGTCAGACCGAATACCGGCATGAATACGAAGCTTTGCAGCTTAAAGTAGATGCCGAATACCGAAACGGCCGTCTCTGAAAATACGATCAGAATCTTATTCATACCGCCGGTCATAAGCGTTGCGATCGACTGCATGACGATCGACGGGACGCCGACCTTGTAAATCTCACGAACGATGCGCCAATTTGGACGGAACTTCAAGAAATTCATATGTACTTCATGG
>ERZ808041.1196-NODE-1196-length-10970-cov-3.349858_pt1 | contig 10970 bp, 13 predicted proteins | sample MGYA00380192_ERZ808041 | MGnify/ENA primary metagenome ERZ808041 (study PRJEB31490, sample SAMN06133412) | mouse gut metagenome | isolation source: Z1_1 | host: mice | place: China: Chengdu | collected 2015-05 ... | reverse complement strand
TTTGCAGGGGCCCTGACTGAGGATTCGTAATCATATCCCATTTCATCAGCGGCGGCAAGAATTTTATCGCGGGTAGCTTTGGCTGTATAGCCGGTGTCGCTTAAGGCTCTCGATACAGTACCCACTCCGACACCGGCTTTTTTGGCAATGTCTCTCATTGTTGCCATGTGGTGTATCCCTCTTTTCGTGTTCCATATATTAATGCTCCCAGTATAACATAAAACAGACAGCAGGAACAACCGCAAAAAGGAACAAAGAAAGTCTGTTCCATATATACATTATGCTGTATGTAATCCGGGACGGTTTCCGTAAAGGGGAGATGTAAAAAAGAGTGGAGGAGACTGGTGTCCTTGTCAAAAACGCGGAGGGGGTGTAAGATTTTAGATAGACAATATAAAAAGAGAAGAATCGTTTAAGCGATTCGGCATGGAGGTAAAAATGACCAACGAAGAATTGATCCTGGAGGCGAAAAAAGCCAGGGAACATGCGTATACGCCGTATTCTCATTTTCAGGTGGGGGCTGCGCTTGTGACAAAGAGTGGTAAAATATATCACGGCTGCAATATCGAAAACGCTGCCTACACGCCCACAAACTGTGCGGAGCGGACGGCCTTTTTCCGGGCGGTTTACGAAGGGGAGCGGGAATTTACGAAAATCGCGGTGGTGGGCGGCCCGGAGGGCAGCGATGCCGACGAACTGTGCGCTCCCTGCGGGGTCTGCCGGCAGGTCATGATGGAATTCTGCGATCCGGAAACCTTTCAGATCATTCTGGCGGACGGCAGGGGCCGGTGCCTGCAGCGTACCTTGAAGGAAATGCTGCCGTTCGGGTTTGGGCCGGAGAATTTGGGAAATTCGTGATTTTGTCTGTAATTTTATTGATCAGGGCGGTCTTTGCCCTGATCAACTTTCTTTTTAAACAGGATATAATAACAGTTTAATTCAAAATCACTGCAGAGCTTCTTAGACACAGGCAGACATGCCAGCAGCTTTTCTTTCGCTGCAGGATTCTGTAATTCCGCGCGGAGAGCATCCTGTATTCCATTGACGGTGAGGAAATGATGGACTTGTGTCATGGCTGCATCCAGTTTTCTTTTTTCTACAAGAAAATCCATGTCATACCGGGCTTCTGTTTCCCATGCACTGAGCATCTCCGCATGATCGTCGATCCAGTCTGTCAGGATGAGGTTTGCGCCGTGATCGGTGATCATTTTTATAAGTTTTGAGATTTTATGGGTATTGGGAACTGTGATGCCGACACATTCTAATGCACCCTTCAGGACTTTTTCGACAGTCTGCTGCAGATGATAAGCGGCATTGTTGAGGATCAGCTCGTCGTGATAGGCGCTGTCCCAGATCATTTCTGCTGTTTTATAGTCCATCCGCGCACTGCGGAATAATCTGATATCACACATTTTGGTCTCCAATACGAAATTTTCATTTCAGGGCTGCCTGAATAGTTTATATGTTGGTAGAGCTATTTTCGCTCAAACAGGAGAAGGCCGGTTTTCATTATTTCCTGATATAGTCGATTGTCCGGCGGCAGGTTCGTAATAATGTCTGTTTCGCAGTCAAGATCGGGGAAGAAAGCCAGCTTCTGATCGGGGTCGTATTTCTCAATGTAAAGATCGATGTCGCTTGCGCTGTTGCAGTGAAATTCCAGAGAACTGCCGTAGAGGATCAATCTGTGCACATTTTGATCCCTGCGGATCTCGAGAAGTATTTTTTCGACTCTGTGCTGCATCAGAGGGTGAATGCGGTTTGCATTTGGAAAAGTAACTCCGTCCATAACAGGAAAATCCCACATTGTATCAGTGCTTCGCATAGAAACTGCAACCTCCTTTGGTCTCTTATTCTATCATGAGAGCAGTAAAAAAACCAGCTTATTTTAGTCTTCACGTCCTATCATGGAAATACTGAAAGTTCCGGGGAATGGACGTTCCCGTCGTTATTGCGTGACACGCAAAGAGTAAAGTTTCTTCATGCACACCCAGTAATTCTTCTCGCCGGTATAGCGTGCGGCCTGGATATGCCTGTCAAGGATTTCCAGCGGCAGCTTCCAGTCTGAACGGACGCAGCCGAGCAGCAGACAGCGCTTTGCCTCCTGCAGCGTGGAAGCGTCTGCGCCGTTTTGCTCCATTTCAGATAAAAGGCGATCAGCTCTGTCGTCATAGGCAGGATTGCAGAAACTTTGTGTTTCTGCGTCATAGGAAAGCTCAAACAGACGGTGTTCTCCGGCGTCCGGAAGGTAGCAGGCCTCCTCGACGGTTTCCGTGATATGAAGATAGTACAGTGCGGCTCCTGCATCCGTCTCCTTCCGGCGGATGATCCGGCCCAGTCTCTGGATGCGCTGGCGTTTGGTGGAGGTACCGGAGAGAATGATGCCGACGGTTGCATCGGGCACGTCAAATCCTTCGTCGATTGCTTTGCAGGCGATCAGGATACGGATGCTGCCTGTGCGGAAGCGTTCCAGCACATTTTTATTGGCCTGACTTCCCATTTTAGAATGAAGGCGGCCTGCCTTTTCCGGAAAGACTTCCTGCAAAAGACGGTACAGCTCCTCGGCCTGACTGATTCTTTCGCCGAAGATCAGGATCTTCTCGTGAATGTCCAGCTGTCTGACCAGATCGCAGACACAGGAGACCCGCGCGGATGCCAGACAGACGAGACGCCTGCGCTTAAAGGTGAGATTCATATAAGTGGCGGCGGTTTTGCTAAGGGCATTCTTTTTGTTGCCGGCAATACTTTGCAGCTCTTCGAAACGTTCCTTCTGGGTGAGCGTGCGCAGGGCAGGGTATGCTTTGAGCAGTTTTCCGTACAGGAGAGTCATCTGGTCAGTGAATTCTTCGTACTCGTCCCGTTCGTCCGCCCGGAAGGACAGGCTGATGTGATAGACGTCGTAGGGTGAGATGGTATTTCCCGCGGCAGCTTCTTTCATGCCGTAATGGTATATTTTCCGGCCAAGCACGGAGGTGAGACAGCGCTGTGACGCTCCGGCCGGCAGAGTTGCGGACAGACCGAGGGAGAAGAAGTGGCTTTGGTATTCACTTATATAAGGCAGAAATTCAAAGATCAGCTGATTCTGTGCGCTTTCATAATGATGGCATTCGTCCGCGATCAGCAGGATGTCTGCACCCTGCCGTAATTCGGTCAGGATCTGTCTTGCCAGTTCGTAGCGGGCCGAGTTGATGACGTAGATCATATATTTATGGTCGGGCGTGGACTTCGAACCGGCGCCCCGCAGGCCAATATCGTTGCGGATACTGCTACTGTCCGGCAAGAGGGCAGAATGAGGCGCGTTCAGGCCGGCAGTGCCGTTGGCGGCGGCAGAATCGCTGGAGGGAGCAGCAGCCAGATATTCCCGCAGCGCCTGATTCCATTGCCGCATAAGGGCGCCTGTGGGAACGACGATCTTTACGCGCAGACTGCCGTTTAGCTTTTGGTTCAGTCTGTCCATGGCCGACAGGGCGAGCAGTGTCTTGCCGGAACCGGTCACTGCCTGCACGATCCCTCTTCCGTTATGCTCAAACCAGCGTTCCAGGCATTCTTCCTGCCAATCATAGAGTTCTTTGTTCATCGGTTGTTTCTCCTGACTTTTCCAGTGTCGTTTACTATGACTATAGTTTACGTACTGTGGGGCTTTCTGTCAAACAGCGACTGTTTATTCCCGCGAAGCAACGAGCCAGGTAGCCATGCCTGCATGGATATTTGGCGACTGCCGCGAGAATCTGGCGTTATAGTTTGAGGTCGGCTTTGCCGTGAACTGTAATCATTTGGCGAAGGAGGCATAACTTATCTTGATATTGGTTTACTACATATAAATATAATGCTATAATTATACAATAATATTGATATATTAATATACGGAAAAATGCAAAATTACACAGATGCACTGGTTTTTCAACCGGGAGTCTGCGATGTATCGGAATGGAGGAAAACATGATAATCAAGGCTTCGGCATCTTTAAGGAATGATTATACGTCTATTTCAAATCTGGCAAAAGAAACAAAAGAACCTATCTATATCACGAAAAACGGGGAAGGTGATCTGGTACTCATGAGTATTGAGGCTTATGAGCAAAGAGAACAGATGCTGAAACTGCGGGAGAGAGTACTGCAGGCGGAACAGGAGCGGGTGGACGGGATGCCAACACTCAGCATAGCGCAGGCAAGGGAGAAGTTAAGGGAGCGGATAAATGAAATGTAAGATTGAAATACTGCCTGCTGCGTGGGAGGATCTGAAACAGATAGAGGATTGGTATCTGGTACAGTTTGGAGTGGAGACGGCTTTAAAGGTAACAGACAGTATACTTGCCGCGGTAGAGCGGCTGGCGGAATTTCCTGATTCCGGATCCCTGACGCCGGATGCGTGGCTGAATCAAAGCGGATATCGAATGATCATTTGTAAAAAGCACGTGGCTGTTTATCGAAGAATAGAGAATGTAGTATATCTGTATCATATCGCGGACACACAGACGGAGTATACGAAATTGTTTTATTCCTGAACAATATTCGGGCACAGGAAGACGTTTCATAGTGCCAGTCTGGTCGAGTAGACATTTCCCTTACAGGGAATGCCCCTCTACAATTTCCAAGGAGTGAATTTGCGGTCATAGACTGAAAATTTAGACCAATATATCTTAGGGGGTGTTGCATAGGCGGCATCCTCTTTTTTCTTTTTGAAATATTCCCTTAATAAGTTTACAAATTGGTTACATCATTATATGAATATGGATTTGAGCTTCATCCAGAACTTAAAGGCTATGGTGTGCCTGTTATCTTCCTTACAGCAAGAGGAGGAGTGTCAGATAAGGTGAAAGGTTTGACAGGTGGTGCAGAGGACTACATGGTCAAACCCTTTGAAATGTTGGAATTGTTGGTTCGCATTGATAAGGTATTAAAACGTTTTCAGCCGGATGAGCCGGAGATTCATATAAAAGGTGTTGTCATTGACCCTGGGAGGAGGATGGTAACAAAGAATGGGCAGATTCCGTAACAGGGAAGCCGAAGGCTGAACTTTTATGATTTATGTAAGAAATTGTAATAAATGATTGAAAACATACATGAATTCCTATATACTTTGTGTAGTATTTATGTCATAAAAAATAAAGAGTTTTCACCTGTACTGCGGCCGACAGGGCCGGGCTTTCAGTGCAAAACAAACAGGCAGGTGGCAGCGCGGAAATGAGGAAGAGAATGAATTACGAAGAGATGTACCAGAACCTGCAGCCCGACCAGAAAGTCCTGAAGGACTCACTTGCCGCGCTGCAGAAATTTTATAAGGCCGTATGTAAGGAGACGGAGAGCGGCGATGTGAAGAGCCTGCTTCGGGATCTGAACACGATGAAAGAGTCGGCGGATCTGCTGGCCTCGGCGCTTGAGAATCTGGCGGACACGGCTGCGGGTTTTGACGCGAAGACCTATTTCGAGAGCGGTGATTTCGCGGAGCAGATGCTGGCAGCCTGTGAGGAGAAGGGCGTGGATGTGCGCGGCGAGTTTCCGGTTTATGAGATGTTCCCTTACAAGGTGAAGGTGGATGCGGAGAATCAGGATCTCTATCTGGATCGTAAGAAGGTGCAGTGTATGAGGCCGCAGAGTTTTGTCGATACGGTAAAGGCCGGACAGGAGAAGCTCAATAAGGCTTCCTTTAATGCGGCCACTTTTGTCAACGAACTTTCGGATGCGTATGATCTTGCGCTGTTAAAGATGGGCAAGCAGGCAGGGTATGACATGTACCTGAAAAGTTTATATAAGTTCCTGGCGCCCATGAGCCGTTTTCGGAAAGAGTATGATCAGCAGAGCTTCGCCTTCGATCTGGCGAGACTATATACTTCCGGTATAGAAGAGACAAAAAACGGCAGGAGATTTCAGTTCGGGCCGAGCCGTAAGCCGGAGCAGGCCATCCGTATTCTGGATAAAGACGGTATAGAGCAGTTCCTGTCAACCATATGTTTTATTGATCCTGAGAAGGAATAAAAAGATTTTAGGAGGGCGATCATGCCAGAGTACAGTGCAAATCCGGACAACCCGGAATCATATGGATCTCTGCCTGCGGAGCAGCTGACCGACGGGATCGGGTTCCTGGCAGATTTCTGGCGGGAAAAATACCTGCAGGAATATATCCGGAACGGCGGCAGCAAGATCAAATTCGTGACGGGGCGTACCGGCAGCGGCAAGACCCATTTCCTGCGGCTGATGATGGCCGTTGCGCGGGAAGAGCATTATAAGACCGTGTGGTTTTCGGCAAAAGATATCTGGATGCATGATTTTAAAGAAATCTATGTGGAGATATTTCACCAATGCGACCTCCTGTCCTGTCTGGAGGCGGCCAGCGGCAGCCTGATCCGGGAGATGGGTTATGACCCTCAGGATATTCCGGCGGGGATGAAGTTTATCGACTATCTTTCCCAGAATGGCGAAGGCGACGCGGTGACGAAGCGGGAGATACGCGCGCAGCTGCGGCGGTTTTTCCTGGAAAATCCGATGATGGACAACAATTTTGCGCTGGCCTGCAGTATGCTGACAGGCAGTATTTTAGGCTATCCCATTCTGGAAGAGCAGAATCAGGAGCTGCTTTTGTCGTGGCTGGAGGGGGATCGTTCCATTAAACTTTCCCAGCTGCGGGCGCTGGATTTCTATCCGAGCCGTATCACGAAATACAATGCAAGACATATGCTCCGCTCTCTGGCGGAAGTGGTGCGCATGGGCGGCTTTTCCGGCCTTTTTATCGCGATAGATAACATGGAGATCCTGACCAGCCGTTCCAGTCTGGAAGCAGTACATTATACGAAGATGAAAAGAGAAGATACCTACGAGAGTATCCGGCAGCTGATCGACGATATTGACAGCATGAAGAATATCATGTTTGTCTATGCGTTTGACCGGGAACTGATCGACAATGAAAATGCCGGATTAAAATCTTATCAGGCTTTATGGATGCGGATACAGAATGAGATCGTGGGAGAGCGGTTCAACCGTTTTACGGATATGGTGGATCTCGACCGGCTGGCGGCGCAGGAATATTCGCCGGAAGTGATCGTTGCCATATCGAAGAGCCTGGCCGATTTGCAGCTTAACCGCACAGCCGAGCCGCTAACCGAAGAGCAGGCGCAGGAGATCGTATCCCAGGCACGTACGGGTGCGGTGGGTGTTCCGCGCCTGATCCAGACTGTGATGAATGACAGAAGTTTTCATGGGGAGGTGAACACCGGTGTATGATGTAGAAGCCAGACATATTATCGAGGCGCTGCGGTCGGGGATTCCTTCCCGTGCCGTGGGACAGTATTTTTCGGAGGCGCGGCCCAGGATCATGCGGGAGATATCGGACCGGCTGGATCTTGTGTGTGAACAGGGGAAATCGAGCGGCATGATCATCAGTGGCAAATACGGAGAGGGAAAAACACATCTTCTGAATACCGTATTTAATCTGGCGCATTCCAACAATATGGTGGTTTCCTATCTGTCTCTCAGCAAGGAAACGCCCATGGACAAGCTCTATCTTGTCTATCAGAAGCTGATCGGCAATACATATCTGCCCAGACGGCAGCAGCCGGGCTTTATGCATGAGCTGGAGAAGATATCCGCCAACAGCCCGGTGGCCAATGAGATGCTGCTGTATGCGGCCAAGCAGCTGGAGACGGATAAGCTGTATTATCTGTTCCGCTCCTACTTAAATACGGAAGATTCGGATGAAAAGTTTCTGCTGCAGGCCGATTTGGAGGGTGACTTTATCGCCAATGCGCCGTTAAAGAAGATATACAAAAGGATTTTTAACCAGACCGTAAAATATAATGTGAATTTCACAAAGACCAGACACTGCAGGGACTATTTCTCGTTTATGAGCCATCTTTTTACGCAGACGGGCTATCATGGATGGGTGATTCTGATTGATGAGACAGAGCTGATGGGACGGCTTTCAAAGAAAGCGCGTTTGAATGCATATCGCAGCATGGCGAATTTCCTGCTGCCTGACCGGTGTCCGGAATCCACATTCAGCATCTTTGCCCTCAGCGCCTCCTACGCGGAGGATGTGATCGAGGCGAAGCACGAGTATGAGAATCTGGCGATGATCTATCCGGAAGAGCAGGAGCCGGCGAAAACGGTGCTGGATCTTCTGGCGAGAGCGCCCCAGCTTGTGCCGCTGACGCGAGATGAGATTCATGAGATTTTATATAAAATACAGGACTTCCACGGCAAAGCCTATGCGTGGACGCCCAGCCTCTCCATTGATTCACTGGCGGAAGCCACACAGTCGGGCGGCTATCTGCTGCGGACCAAGATCCGGGCGGCCATCGAGTTTCTGGATCAGCTTTACCAGTACGGCAAGGCAGGGAAGACTACCATCAATGAACTGGGAGAAGAGGTGTACACGGAAGATGTGCCGGTGATCGAGGAGTGAACGCCTGCACAAAGCGTTCTGCCTGCAAACAGGCGCCGCCCGTTTTGCTTAGCTCCGGCATTCCCCGTCATGACTGATACAGTTGACCTGTGTTAGAAATCCCATATCATCAAGAGCCTGCAGCAGCGGGTTCTTTTCTTTTGCACGGATCTCGATGATCAGTTCCGTCTCGCCGCTGCGGGTGGAGCGGGCTTTTTCCTTATAAGAACGGCAGTGTCCGGCGAGGGTGTCAAACAGGACATCATAGTCGATCTCTTCCCGTGGGCCGCGCAGCACGAGCAGTTCCGGCGCCTTTGTGCCGGGCAGTCTGTCCAGACCGAAGAGGAGGAGCGTCATCATGAGGGAAAAGACGATCACCAGCGTATAGAGACCGACGCCCGCGATGATGCCGGCGCTGATGGACCAGAACAGGTAGAGCAGATCCAGCGGATTCTTCACCGCATTGCGGAAGCGCACGATGGACAGCGCACCCACCATGCCGAGGGACACGAGCAGATTGGACTGCATGGCGATCATAATGGCGGCCACGATGACGGGCATACCGGCCATGGTGATGTTCAGGTCTTTGGAATAGAAAGCCGTCCGGCTGGAAAGTTTGTAGATCATGTAAATATAGATTCCGGCCAGGCAGGCCAGCAGCAGGATCAGGATGACCGTTTTGGCATTCATGGTGGTTCCGCCGCCCAATGATTCATAGACACTGTTTTTGATGACATCTTTTACTGACATTTCTGTGTTCTTCTCCTCTTTTCATCTTCTGTTCTGTAAGCTGGTGTGTGTCACCGGTTGTTCGTAATTTTTATCCGCAGGACTTGTCCCGCTCAGATTCCCGCATATCGTTCCCGGCACAGCTGGTATTTGGAAAAAGACGTCTGCTGCAGGGTGTTGAGTTCCAGCAGCTGTTTCAGGAAGGCCGGCAGGAACTCGTCGTATTTTACTTCCAGCACCGCGTCCGGTCCCGCCAGGGCGTCGTAGGAGATGCCCGTCGTGCCGAAGCGTTCCGTCTGGCGGCTGGCCCTGACATGCCGGTCCAGGGTGATGCGTACATTGCCGGGGCCGTAGAGGTATGCCTTCCGCTCATAGGCGACGATCACTTTCGGAAGAAGCGTCCGGGTGGCTGCCGCCAGATGAAAAAGAAAGGCGGGATCTTCCGGGGAGACAGTATCTGTCTGGAAACTGCCGACCATAATTTCCCGCAGCATCTCCGGTGTGATCTGCCGGGAGCGTTTGCGGGTCATTGTGTCCAGTTTTTCTTTTACCTCGAGTTTGATGACGGCAAGGGAATCGTTATAAATACGGATCCGGTATTTGTGCCGTCTGCTGCAGCCGTCCCTGACAGCCATCAGGCAGGTATCCGCCGGATCGTCGAAATACAGGCTGTTCACCAGATACCCTTCGTCGTTATGTTCATTGCCGTCCGCCCGCAGTACCCCGTCCAGCCGCCTTTGCAGACTGTACATTTCCCGGTCGGTGCAGCAGAATTTTTCTTCCACACGGTACATTCTGCATCTGCTCCTTCTTTTTTTAGTCATTCTTTTCAAAGACCGCCCGCAGCGTGACATCCCCGTCCTCCAGAGAGACAGAGAGAGATTCTTTGCCGCCTTCCGGGATATCGCCCTGCCAGCCGGCAAAGTGATATCCTTCCCGGGAATGGGCGGTCACCGACAGCGGAAAATCACTGTAATAGTATCCCTCCCATGTACCGCAGTCCTCCAATACAGCCGTGTTGACGGTAATGGTGCCGCCTTCCGGAGTATCTGTGACGATCCGGATTTTGTGGAGTGCTCCGGTCAGTCCGAAGGTCTTCGCCAGACTTTCCATGGCAAAAGGCAGCCTCCCGGCAAAAAATGCATCTACCTGTTCCACATCCGCCTGATAGTCCGCGGCCGTATAGCCGGCATCATAGAAGCACCGGTGGTCTTTCATGATCTGCGCTTCACAGCGGCTGCTCCATTGTGCCAGCATGTCATGCATCTTTTCATAAGAAAAGACAGTGTTTGCGATATCCATAAAGGAAAGGCAGAACCGGCGGCGAAAACCCTCATTGTCCAGCAGGCTTTTGACAATGCCCGGGGTATAGGTGCTGCCGCCGCCTACAATGACTAGTTTAAATGTTTTGTTCATGGTGTTTCCTCCTGATTTTTGAGATATGTTTCTGGCGCCGCATGTATTTTCCTTATATGTTCCTGCTGCCAAACCATTTCTTCTGCTTTAAATTGCTACATCTGTTCCAACGCGTCATCCACCATGGTGCGCATCTTGTTTACACTGAGCCCGTATACCACCTGGACCGCATTGCCTTTTTTCATGATTCCGGCAGCGCCCGTGGCCTTAAGGGTAGGCTCATCAATGAGCTGGATGTCCTTTACCTCCACCCGCAGTCTGGAGAAGCAGTTTTCAAGGGACAGTATATTGTCTTTGCCGCCCAGTGCATTGACAATGATGCGGCCTGCTGCAAGGGGGTCTGCCGGGTCAGGGGAGCCTGAGGCACTGCCTGACTGTTTTGCTTTCAGTTCCTTCTTGAACACTGAGGCATTGGCGTTCAGGTCAATGGCCTGTTCGGAGTCATCATCTTC
>ERZ808041.1193-NODE-1193-length-10998-cov-5.254189_pt1 | contig 10998 bp, 8 predicted proteins | sample MGYA00380192_ERZ808041 | MGnify/ENA primary metagenome ERZ808041 (study PRJEB31490, sample SAMN06133412) | mouse gut metagenome | isolation source: Z1_1 | host: mice | place: China: Chengdu | collected 2015-05 ... | reverse complement strand
CCGCATCAGAGGCATGGGGGTTTAGCGAGGTCCTGACGAGCTTAGCAGCGCGATGCATTTCACAGAGCGGGAGTGTGCTCCGCAGACTTTATCTTCGCCCGCAGACCCACACCACGACAATCTTCCCCCGGGACGAAAGACTTATACCCCTCCCCACCACCCCGTCCGCCGGCCGTACCGGCTGCGTCCTCACCTGCTTAACTAAATCTCTTTTATCAGCACAAGTTTATCCCCAGGCCGAATCTCGTCTTCCGTCAGTCCGTTCGTCTCTTTAATATTATCCACAGTGGTGTGGAATTTCTTTGCTATTTTCCACAATGAATCCCCGGGCTGCACAATATAACCCACAATCCCCGGCATCTGCTGCAGCTTCTGCATATCCAGCGGCTCGACCTTGACCCCGGTTACCACCTGCTCACGTATAGGCTGCAGCACCAGCAAATCCGCCGCGATCACGGCTTTTACCTCGACTGAATCGCCTCCCAGCATGACTGCCGTAAGCTGCTCCAGCCCCAGGTTCATCTGCCAGATACTGTCCGCATTGATACCGTCGGCCTCAGCCACACAGTGGAACGGTACCATTTCGGTTGTAGCTCCTACCGGTTCCGTATCATCGTCCGTCAGATATAAAAGATTCACCTCCAGGACGCCTTCTATATGCAGTCCGTCCTCCCTTGCCTCCGCTTCATCCAGCTTCACGCTGCCGCTGCTGTGGCAAATCTGGAGAATTCGGTCCGGCTTGCTGATTTTTAACTGTTCCGCCACTTTGCATTTGCAGATATTTCTGGTCAGAAGGCGGTCGAAACAAGCCTCCCCCGTATCCAGCACAAGTTCCCGGTTGGTGGAATAGAGATCGCTTAAAAGCTCTACGTTCTCTTCCTTATAGAGCTTCATATCCAGTTCCAGGACAGCGTCCAGTTCAAATTCCCGCATTTCTCCGTCATAGTCCGGTTTCATCTCGATGCCCCGGTGCAGAATCCGCACGCCGATCGCCGGGATCATCTCCTCCTCCGCTTCCGAAAGCTCCACATCCCCCGAAAATGGAAGACTCTCCTCAAGCCACTGAACGGGCGTATGCTCCCCTTCCCCTGCATAGATGATAAATACCATCAGTTCCCCTTCCAGATGGATATTTCCGTCCATAGGGCGGCAGGTAACACCTCTCAGCCTCATCTCATTCCAAAGAATGCTTTCGATATTCGGTTTATTTCCCGACACCTGGATATCTTCCTTAATCCGATGCGTATCTTTTCTGCGTACCGCAATAGCCGCCACATCGATACTTCTCTTTAATACCTCCACCTCTTCATCATCTGTTTCGATATCCACGGCCGCCTCCGCGTCATACAGATTTTCTACCCGCACTTCCAGTGTCACAACCGCCTTGATGCTCAGCTTTCTGGAATTGATCATGCTGGTATTCAAATCCTCAAGCGTCCATGATACCTGGGTATAATCATGTTCATCCAGATCCGGGACGTTGACCGTCTCGTCAAACGGCACTTCACCTCCCAGAGCCTGCAGCCCGCCCTCAGCTTTTCTGTACAGCACACGGAAAGCCAGTTTCCCCTTAATCAGGACTTTATCCCCCTGGGTTCTTGAAGATTCGATCTGGATCTCGCCGTTATCCAGAAGAACCTGGGATACATCGTCCATCGTGTCCGGGACAATAAAATCATCATCCAGCGTAATCTGGGATACCGCATTCCCTTTCTGTCTGTTCATATGTATATTTTTTTTCATCAGCTCCATCATTAATGATCGCACCTGCCCTTTCCATATCTACAACTTTATGAAAGTTTATGCGGACAGACGTGACAATATTCCAAATATGAAAACCGGCGCGGCCAATCTTCCCCTGCCGCCGCAGTGCGATCCCCCGCGGAGCGGTTTTAATTTAACAGGTGAACTTTCCTGTTAATCAGCAAAGAATCTCGTTCACGAGCTTCTCCGCCTGCGGCGGGTCGCTGTGGCGACATGATTCCCCGCCGCCGCAGTGCGATCCCCCGCGGAGCGGTTTTAATTTAACAGGTGAACTTTCCTGTTAAATTAAAAAGCACCGGTTTTCATACCGATGCTTTTCTGCCTGACTACAAATCCGGCCCTTATTCTAATATTCTTCGAGGAAATGATGTCTCTCCCCGTCTTTGACGTATCCGATACAGGCATCCAGGTTAATATTCTCGACACTCTTGAAAATATTCGTCTCAATATGCGGATTAATCCGCCGGAAGCTGTTGATTAACTCCTTCATTTCCTGTCTCTTGGACAGGTGGTTTTCATCTCTCCCCGCGACGGCCTCAGCCGCCTCCGTAAACCGGCAGGCGCACTGGAGGAACCGGAGGCCGTTGTAGTCCTTCCATGCCAGTATATCGGCTTCCTTCACCAGATAAAGGGGCCTGATAAGCTCCATACCTTCAAAATTAGTGCTGTGCAGCTTCGGCATCATCGTATTCACCTGCGCGCCGTAAAGCATACTCATGAGTATCGTCTCTATCACATCGTCAAAATGATGCCCCAGAGCGATCTTATTGCAGCCCAGCTTCTTCGCGTTTGCATAAAGAAAGCCCCGCCTCATTCTGGCACACAGATAACAGGGGGACTGATCCACATCCACTACTACATCGAATATATCCGAGTCGAATATAGTGACCGGAATATTCATGGTTTTGGCATTCTCTTCAATCATCCTGCGGTTGGCCGGATTATATCCGGGATCCATCACGAGAAAATGCAGCCCGAATTCCATCTTCCCATGCCTTAATATCTCCTGCATACATTTGGCAAGGAGCATGGAGTCCTTGCCGCCCGATATACAGACGGCAATATTATCGCCCTCTTTTATCATATCATATTCATTCAGTGCCTTTACAAAAGGACGCCATATTTCTTTGCGGAACCGTTTGATAATGCTTTTCTCTATCTCACGGCAGCGGTCAGGCTCTTTTTCCCTCATCGTTTCATTCCTGGTCTCTTCACTGCATTTTATTGTATCATGCTGATCTTTGTCTGTATTCTGCATAAGCCGGCTGCTTCCTCTAATCCTTCTATCGTTCTGTTTCTCTCTTATGATGCACTCTCAGCTGCTTCGGACGTCCCAGCGGCCCCGCCTGCAATCACAGGAGGTACGGTTGTTCCTGTCGCCTCTTCCAGCGCTTTGCGGAGGACCTCAACTTCTTTCTGAAGCTCCTCCAGCTGCTCCATCATCTTTCTGTTATGCTCACTTATGATTGTTTTCTTTTTTTTCTCAATCGGCACGCCGTCTTTCTTTACCGGCCGGGCCGGAATTCCCACAGCGGTGATATTCTCATCGAGCTGGCGCAGCAGGACGGCATTCGCCGCAATCGAACAGTTGTCGCCGACTTCAAAGGAACCGAGAATCTTTGCTCCCGCGCCGACCGTCACATTATTGCCAAGCGTCGGATGTCTCTTTCCCTTCTGGGTTCCCACGCCTCCGAGCGTCACGCCCTGGTATATCGTACAGTTGTCACCGACCACCGTAGTCTCACCAATCACAACCCCGCATCCATGGTCAATCAATATCCCATGCCCCAGCTGGGCGCCGGGATGTATCTCTATCAAAGTAAAAAATCTTGCCAGCTGCGAAATCAGCCTGGCGATAAAAAACATATGGTGCTTATAAAACCAGTGGGCAACCCTGTGCCAAATCAGCGCATGAACTCCCTGATATAAGAGCAGCACCTCCAGCGCATTCCTGGCCGCCGGATCTCTCTCCTTTACGGCTTTCACATCCAGCCAGATATCCTTAAGAATCATTCTCTCCTACCTCTTTTTCATTCTGTCTCCGCATATGTCCTTCCAATGAGTATCTATGGGGTGAAGTATATCTTATTTTATTCTATGCTGTCAAGTAGCGTGCGCCAGAGCGTGATTGAAAATTCTATGGAGATTTAGTTAAGATGGTAAGGACGCCGCCGGTACGGCCAGCGGACGGGGTGAGGGGGAAATGAGTCTTTCGTCCTGGTGAAAACCAGACCTTGGGGCGGATGGGAAGTTAAAGTCTGCGGATGCGGACATGGTCCGTTCCTAACGCGTCCTTCATCCTCAATTTCACCTCACGTAAAAGACAGAACCGGAAAATAAGAGTTATTTCCGATTCTGTCCATATAAATTTAATCCCTGTGCCAAAGCCTGCTCTGCGGTATGCCGGACGACGGTCCGCCAGGCGCGCCGCCGAATACCGTCCTGCAAAGTCTCACATACTCCTGATATTCCGGATAATCTCCCAGCTCCTTCAGCAAATCGACCATGGAGTTATAATACCAGGCATGCTTATCTTTTTCCTTCACATTGAAGCGCTCCCAAATATTCTCACCCTCCAGCAGATAGTCTCTTGCCGTGCTGCGGATATTGCTGAGTTTGTCCGCCAACGTGAGTATCTTAATCTCACGCCCTGCAGAACGGAGATGTTCAATCGTCCGGCTTTTTCTCTCCATCCATGTTTTGGATTTGTCCTCGCTCTCCTCCGCCACCAGATCCGCAACGTGGCTGCCGAAATGTTTTTTCAGCTCCTCATAGCTCACTCCGGCATCCTCCATCGTATCATGGAGCAGAGCCGCCGCAATCAGTTCGTCGTCATCCGACATCATCGATGTTATAACGGCCGTCTCCAGCGGATGGGTGATATAAGGTATATCAGAACCTTTTCTGACCGCCCCCCGATGCGCTTTTTCCGCAAATTCAGCTGCTTCCCTTATCATCGGAACTCTCCTTTTCTGCACGACCGCGATTGCGCCGGTACCCTAACCGTCATCGCGGACAATGTGTATATCCATCTGGTTAAATGGAATGTCGATTCCGGCCTCGTCAAACGCCAGTTTTATTTTCTCTGTAATGTCCCATTTAACAGCCCAGTAATCATCCGCCGCTACCCAGCCTCTTGCACCGATCATTACCGAGCTCTCTCCCAGGCTGTCTACAAACACCGTTATATCCGGATCTTTCAGAACCGCAGGATGCTCTCTGTAAAGTTTTTCAAGGATTGTTTTTGCTTTCTTTAAATCCGAACGGTACCCGATCCCAACCGTTAAATCGAGCCGCCTTCTTTCCATGGCCGTTACATTGGTGACGGTCGAGTTAGCCAGCGTACCGTTAGGAATTGTAATCGCCTTATTGTCAACGGTCGCCAGAGTAGTATAGACGAGTCCAATCATCGAAACCGTGCCTTCCCCATGGATGCAGACAATATAGTCGCCTACTTTGAAGGGCTTCATCATCAGAATCAGCACGCCGCCTGCAAAATTGGAAAGACTCTGCTGCAGGGAAAGGCTCAGCGCCAGGCTGGCCGTACCCAGAACCGCCAGGATGGATGTCGTATTAACTCCAAGCTGGCCCAGAATAATAAACACCAGAAGCGCATACAGGCTGAATTCCGTCAGGGAGCGCAAAAATTTGGAAACTCCGATTTCCACTCCGGTCCGTTCGAAGGAAGCGCTCATCATTCTCTGTACAAAACGGATTAATTTTCTTCCCGCCAGAAATAAGATAAGTGCTATGAACAGTTTCCATCCCAGAGACATAAGGCTGGGTCCCAGCCCCTCAAGCATCTGCTTTATCATCCCGGGCTTAATCTGACTCAGCTCCGTTAAATCTCTCTCTGCCGCCTCCACTGCATCCGCCGCCGTGGACGCCGCGGCCAATAATATATAATGTCCTGTCATCCAGTATCTACCGCCTTATTTCTTTGTTCTCTTTTTCAGCGGTATCACATCCGCCGGTTTTCTTTCCGGTTCCGCGGTATTTCCTTCTGCCCGGATCTGCGCGGCTTGTCCGGTTTCATCCTGCTTCCCCGGTTTCCCGGCGGGCGCGGCGCCTGCATTGCGGGACGGCTTCTTATTATGGCTCTTATCCGTATTTTTTGCGGAACGCTTTCCCGTGTTCTTGGCAGCCGCCTTCTTCTGAACCGGCTTCACAGCCTTTTCAGGCGTACAACTGAAAATGCAGATACTCATCGGAGGAACCTGAACCGTTATGGCATGCTTCCTGCCGTCGCTGTCTTCCTCCCTGGAGGTCTTCATGCGTGGGTTTCCCTTTCCGCTTCCGCCGAATTTAACGGCATCGCTGTTAAAGATCTCCTTATACTTGCCCTCAAACGGCACTCCCATAATATATTTTTCATGAAGAACCGGGGCAAAGTTACAGATAAAGAGAAGTGTCTCCTCTTTCTTATCCGTTTTTCTGATAAAGGATACAATATTATTAGCAGAATCCATACAGTTAACCCACTCGAAACCATCAGGCTGGTAATCTTTCTTATAGAGAGCAGGGTATGACCGGTACAGATGATTCAGTTCTTTTACGTATTCCTTCATCCTGCCGTGAATCGGATAATCAAGCAGCTCCCATTCCAGCTGAACATTCTCATTCCATTCATCCAGCTGGCCGAAGTCCTGACCCATAAACAGGAGTTTCTTGCCGGGATGTCCCATCATAAAGCCGTAAGCAGTCCGAAGGTTGGCAAATTTATCTTCCAGGCTCATTCCAGGCATCTTTCCTGCCATAGAGCCTTTGCCGTGTACCACCTCATCATGGGAAAAGACGAGGATGAAATCTTCACTGTATGCATACAGCATGCTGAAGGTTAATTCCTTATAATGATGGCTTCTGAAATACGGATCATATTTCATGTATTCCAGGAAGTCATTCATCCAGCCCATGTTCCATTTATAATCAAATCCCAGGCCATCCTCCTTCACGCTTCCGGTAATCTTCGGCCATGCCGTGGATTCCTCGGCTATCAGGATAGCGCCGTCTTTTCTTCCTTTAAAGATTGAGTTCAGATGTTTTAAGAACTCAACAGCCTCCAGGTTTTCGTGGCCTCCGTAGATATTAGCAACCCATTCTCCCGGGTTTTTACCGTAATCCAGATACAGCATGGACGCCACCGCATCGAACCGGATTCCGTCCGCATGATAACGGTCTGCCCAGAACAGCGCATTCGCAATCAGGAAGTTGGAAACTCCCGGTCTTCCATAGTTATATATCAGCGTTCCCCAATGGGGGTGTGAGCCTTTTCTCGGATCCCTGTGCTCATAGACGCAGGTGCCGTCAAACTGGGCCATACCCCAGGCGTCTCTCGGGAAATGGGCCGGTACCCAGTCCAGAATCACTCCGATTCCCTGGCTGTGCATATAATCCATGAAATACATGAAATCATCCGGGGTTCCGAAACGGCTGGTGGGTGCATAATACCCCGTGACCTGATAGCCCCACGAGGCATCCAGAGGATGCTCCATCACAGGCATCAGCTCCACATGGGTATACCCCATCTCTGTCACGTATTCGGCCAGCTTTTTCGCTATCTCACGGTAGTTATAAAATTCCGAACCGGTAATAACATGTCCCGTATCGTCAGTCTTTGTCTCTTTTCTCATCCAGGAGCCGAGGTGTACTTCATAGACAGACATGGGGGCGGTCTTTGTATCGGTCTTCGCACGCTTGTCCATCCATTCCCCGTCGTTCCACTGGTACTCGTTCAAATCCCAGACAACCGATGCCGTATTCGGCCTGAGTTCGGCATAATTGGCATAGGGATCGGCTTTGAGCGCAGGATCTCCGTTTTTAAACTTAACTTCATATTTATAAACCGCGCCTTTTTTAACACCGGGTATAAATATCTCAAAAATCCCGGACTCGCCGAGCTTTCTCATCTGATGCCTGCGGCCATCCCAGAGATTGAAATCACCCACAACGCTGACACGCATCGCACAAGGCGCCCATACTGCAAAATACACGCCTGACGTTCCCTTAACCGTCATCGGATGAGCGCCCATCTTGTTATAGATTCCATAATGAATTCCAGCTTCAAACTTCTTTAAGTCGGCGTCGGTGAACTGGGGCGCAAAAGAGTATGGATCATGGATTTCACCCAGGGTACCATTATCATAAAATACCAGCAGCGTATAATCAGCCATAGTCTTTCTCGGTATCAGCGCCGCAAAAAAACCGGCATCGTCGGCCAGCTCCATCTGATACGTCTTTCCTGTCGATGTTATTTTAACTGTGATATCCCTGGCAGTCGGAATGAACGCCTGTACCAGCATTCCCGCCTCTGTCATATGGGCACCCAGCATGTTGTGCGGATTGGAAGCTTCTGAATATACCAGTTCCTCGATTCCGGCCCAGTCCATCAAGTCGTATAATGCTTTGTCCATAAATACGCCTCCTTTTCTTCCTACCTGTTTTTAAAGTCCCTGTCCTCCCCCCGTTTACGAACAGTTACACTTTATTTCATTCTATCATCATGAATTGAATAATACAATCTTTTTACCCTAATTTTAGAATTGGCAATATAAGGCCCATAACTGATCAGACGGGGCGCTGTTACTAAAACATTAGGAGAATTAGTTAAGCAGGTGAGGACGCCGCCGGTACGGCCAGCGGACGGGGCGGTGGGGTGTGTATATGAGTCTTTCGTCCCGAGGGAGTATTGTCGTGGTTTGGGGCTGCGGGCGAAGATAAAGTCTGCGGAGCACGCTCCCGCTCTGTGAAATGCATCACGATGCTAAGCTCGACAGGACCTCGCTAATCAGCGATGGATTTAGGCGGCATCCGCAGACTTTATCTTCCCCTCCGCCCCAAGGCCAGGTTTTCGCCGGGACGAAAGACTCATATACACACCTCATCACCCCGTTCGCTGGCTTGCGGCGGGTCCCAAGGTTAAAAAAAGATAAGGAGAGGAATGTTTCACGTGAAACATTCCTCTCCTTATCTTAGGCAAAAAACATGGATATAGCATCCAGCAGTTTAGCCGGATTTTCCAATTGCGGCAGATGCTTTGTCTTACTGATAATTGAGGATTCGATTGCTGAGTTATAGAGTTTATATTCTTCGATGTTATCTAAGATATATGGCTCTTCAGCTCCGCCCACAATAAAGATGCTATTGTCAATTTTCTTCAATGCATTGATAATATTGCACTTCGTATATTTGCATTCCATACTTGAAAAGACGGCTTTCGGACATTCTCCTAAATGAGCCGATTCAAAATAATGATCAATATAGAATGGTTTAGCAGAATATGGATTATAAAAGTATTTTTCCTCAAATGCTTCTTCTATAATATTCCGGCTGCTGGCAATATGATATAGAAGAGTACCAACGATTGGCAAATCCAGTATCAATTTATAGAATTTAGCATTTTTTCCAGGTATCTGACTGCAGCTTGCCAAACTGTCCGGATTCACCAGCATTAATTGATCGAAAAGTTCAGGTGAATTATTGCATGCCATAATTGTCAGAGCAGCAGATTCTCCGGTAGCAATAATATTTGTTCTATGTCCGATCTCTGATTTAATAAAATCACAGAGAAGCTGGACGTAGAGATAATTGGTGTAAGTCAGGTTCGGCTTTTCTGAACGGCCGCAGCCAAGTAAATCAATGGTATAAACGGTATAGTTCTGTTTTAATTTATCAACCAGTAAAGTCCACTCGTAGCCGCTGGATGCAAAGTTTAAATCATGTACCAGGAGCAGAGGCCTGCCGTTACCAATCTTTGTATAATGAATGTTACCCAGACGCCATTTGTAACAGAGCGGATGCGGTTCACTCATAAGATTCTTAGAGACGGCAGTGATTTTTATATATTTATTAAAGAGGGCAGTAGCGGCAGCTCCGCCTGCTGACAATGCTAACAATGTCATGATTTTATTTTTTGTATTCATTGATACCTCCTGACAGATAAACTGTAAGCGAATCATAAAAAGCCTGGTGAATATTTATGGGGTCCGCAGGTTTTGTATAACACAAATTATACCACAGATCTTCCCGGATGTGCATTACAATATTCTTAAAGAAAAGACTGTTACATAATATTATACGCACCTTACAGCCTCTTATAGCATGATGGAGCAAATAGTGTAAATTATTTTATAGAGAAATATGGAAATATAAAATTGCATGAAAAGGCACCGGTTTAGTGTGCCAATTGAAAATATCAGCAGTTTTACCAAAAACTAAAATGTTTCACGTGAAACATTTTAGTAAAGAAAATAGACTTTTTTACAGCAAAAAGTAGGAAATAGAAAGCAGATGTGCTATACTATAAAATGACGCGTAAGAGAAATACGTTTTAGAAAGGAAACATCATGGGACGTACAATAGCGATTGCAAACCAAAAAGGCGGGGTCGGAAAGACTACGACTGCGATTAATTTGTCCTCCTGTCTTGCTGAAGCAGGTCAGAGAGTTTTGACAATTGATTTTGATCCGCAGGGGAATGCTACCAGCGGTCTGGGACTGGAAAAAGGCCAGATTGAAGATACCGTATATGAAATGATGCTGGGGGATTGTTCTTTTGAAGATTGTCTGCAGCGTGAGGTCCAGGAAGATCTGGATGTACTTCCTTCAGATTCCAATCTTTCCGGTGCAGAGATTGAACTTCTGGATGTGGAAAATAAAGAGTTTGTTTTAAAAAGCCACCTGGATCAAGTGAAAAACGACTATGATTTTATTATAATTGACTGTCCGCCATCTCTGAGTCTTTTAACATTGAACGCATTAGTGGCTGCAGATACCGTATTGGTTCCAATACAGTGTGAATACTATGCCCTGGAAGGATTAAGCCAGGTTCTGCGCACAATTAATATTGTAAAAAGAAAGATGAATCCTTCTTTGGAGATGGAAGGAGTAGTATTTACAATGTATGATGCCAGAACAAATTTGTCTCTGGAAGTTGTTGAGAATGTTAAGAATAACCTGAATGAAAAAATATATAAAACAATTATACCACGAAACGTACGTTTGGCGGAGGCTCCAAGTCACGGAATGCCGATTAATATTTATGACAGTAAATCGACAGGGGCAGAAAGCTACAGGCTCCTAGCCGCTGAAGTAATCAGCAGAGGAGAGGAACTATAACAGATATAGCTGAGAATGTATAAAATTACATTTGTTACTTCTTCAGTGCGCCCGGCGGCGCACGTCTCTAACCGGTGAAAGTCCGGAATCCGCCCGGTGGTGGGAAGGATATAGCTGAAGG
>ERZ808041.1192-NODE-1192-length-11001-cov-14.274808_pt1 | contig 11001 bp, 15 predicted proteins | sample MGYA00380192_ERZ808041 | MGnify/ENA primary metagenome ERZ808041 (study PRJEB31490, sample SAMN06133412) | mouse gut metagenome | isolation source: Z1_1 | host: mice | place: China: Chengdu | collected 2015-05 ... | reverse complement strand
TAAACACACTCAATTATAGAAGCATAATTCTAACATTTCAAAATTTCCAAATATTTTAGAAGCATTATAGAAGCACAAGCAACATACAATATAGCTTTCCACATCAAAAGGCTTTCGGAGAAATCCCCGAAAGCCTTGATTTTACTGAATAAATTATGATTACTCGATGATAGTAGCAACCCTGCCAGAACCTACTGTACGTCCACCCTCACGGTATTTGAATAGCGTTTTTTGTGGTATTTTCTATGCATTTTATTGCTGAAAACAGCGTAAAATCGTTGTTTTTGTGTAGCGTATTTTTATTTGCATGATTTCTTGGCACCGTTTTGGCACCAAGAAATTATTTTATACCCTATAATCGCTGTTTAAGTAAATCATAAAAACGCTCAACTCTTTTTTGCCGGAAAGTTTCATCATCATAACCTCCTGCCTCTTCATATATTGAACGATATTCTCGATCCACATCCTTGCTCGCCGAAACATATTTCCAAATATCACTAGCTTTTTTTAACCGAGGCCAATCCTCTAAGAACTCTGGCAATCTTACATTCTCTTTAAAAAAAGTCGCCGTTGGCATATTGGCCTGTGCTGCCATTCCGACCTCGAATGGCACCCATTGTGATAATCTCGTTGCTGATGACATAACAACAATAATATCTGTACACTGATTAAGGCTATTGCGTATATGATTCGTCAATTGCCTACTATTCTGTATTACTGATGTATCTAAAACATCAAGATAATAATCAACATTACATTTTTCTAACTCATTCACAATCTGATTGGCAGTAATAGAATCCTCCTGTTTATGAGATATAAATATTTTCACTCCGTTCTCCTTTCCTCAAAGTTTTCTTTTTGGTCAAAGAAAAAATAAGCTAGCACTTTAAACATTGGCATCAATCCATGCCTCTAAAGAATCTTTCCGTTTAGATACCACCTGAATACTTAAATTTGCAATTTCACTACTTGTACTTTCAGTAATTTTTACTGCAACGACTGGTTTCCCTATATCAACAGCAAACTTTATCTCTTCAATAGCCATCCCCGCATTATTTGCCGGACGATTTGAGCATACTACCACGCTAGCATAACGAATCTGTCTTTTTATCTGTGGATCTACATTATATCGTCTATCGATACTATCAAATGGTGAACTACTTGGAACAGAATAATCTCTTACTGCAAATTTTGTTCTGTCTAACAGCGCACTAATCTCTGAATAATCCTCATTGTTCCAACGATGCGGTATAAACACGTTAATCATTTTAATATTCCCTCCATAATCTTATTTAAAAACGTTTATCTTTTGACAATCTCCAATAATGCAATCCTAATGCTGTTAATTTGCATGATTTATTTTCCATTGCCGCAAAATACATATGTTCAGTTCCAACAGGTTCAACAAGACCTACACTTTCAAATAACTGCAATTCCTTAAAAATACTTACATGCATTGGATCAGCATATGGTTCAATTACTTGATGCTCTATGTTCAATGCATTTGTGTATTCATACGATGGGTCTAATTTAAACTCATCTGTCGGATTTTGAAAATATACACTCAACTTCCTAAGAATTGTTTTCTCTACTTTTGCTTGAATTGTCCTTAGCGGTAAAAATTGAAAGATATTTGTCTTAAAAACTGGTCGCTGTTGCCATGCTCCCAATGACTGATCAACAAATGAATATAAACTAGCAGGCGTAATATTTCCACCAATATCTGCTGCACCACCTTTTAGCCCTTGTATCAGCAATTCTGTAAAAACACCATGCTGTATTGCTCCATTTTCAGCAGATGTTTGCCAAGGCTGACTTGCTGCTATTACCGTTACACCTTCTCCTAAAACAGAATTATTATTTAACAGTATTGATTCTCCCATTTTTGCAGCAAAGCAACAGTCTAAAATAATCACCTTATTTTTGCATTTAGAGTTATTCGCCCATGCTAAAACATCGGTCATTCTTACTCCATAATCACTTCCCGAAAAGTCTGTTGTGCAAAGATAACCTCCATCAGTATCTGCTCCATGACCTGAGAAATACAAAAGAGCAATATCATCGTTCCCTATAAACAACTGTTCTATAGCTGCTCTCAACTGTTCTTTTGTGCAACTATCAATAATCGACATCACATCAAAATCAGGTGAGCCATCCCCATTTGATTCGAGTAACTCTTTCATAGCAATCGCATCGTTATCGCACCAATCCAGTTCACAATCGGGATAATTATTTAACCCCACTACTAATGCTTTTCGCATTTTGTACACCTCCCTACGTTTTTAATATCACCTATGATTACTTGTTTCATAGTTTTCTTTATAGATATTCGTGTAATATTTTCTTAATCGTTTCTTGTGCTGTTTTTTCACCTGACAACTCAATTAACTTATTAAAATCCTCAATTTCATCCCCAGTAAAAACTATAGAAATCACTTTCTCTATCCTCCCCGCAACATGTTCATAATCCTCTGGATGTGCCCAAAAACATTTCAAACAAAAACTTTCTTCTTTTTTCTCCCAGTTCTCACAATGCTCACATGTCCAAGATTTTGCCCTATTAGCAGAAGGACTAAGCAACATAAAATATTCTATATCTTTTTCATCATGCTCGCCGCCAATTTCATAAGGAATACGATGGTCTACTTGCAATGTTGCCTCATCCATTTCTTCCAAATATATAAAACATTTTGAACCGTACTTTTCAATTAGTGCCTGTTTCAACGCTTTTGAAAGCACTGTCCTTCCTGCCACTTTTGAAAGAACATTCTTAACATCTTTCGGATCTCCAAATTTATATGCTGCTATACTCCTTCCATCAGCACCTGAAATGCGATATGTAATCAATGGAATTCCATACTCTCTGACATCTCTAACTGCTCTAGGAGGATGGTTATATCCATAAATATCTTTTAATTCTTGAGATGTAATAAAGCCATTCTTTAAAATATGTTGTATTACTGTACGTGGTCTTTTTGCAGTTACCGACTCCAATAAATCAAGAAACTCTTTGGGATACTCCATCATGCCATTGCCTCCAAAAATGATAATTGTTGAGGTAACATATTATATACAGGTATCAATGCCTCACTGACATAAAGCGCTTCAAATGTTATTGACTTTTTCCCCAACAATAATGATTGGCTCGAAACGCCTGCATTTAGCATTACTTTTTTGCAATGTAAACTTTCAGGAAGTTCTTCACCATACTCTTTTCCCCCACAAGTTCCATCATAACTAATAAGATAATCAACACCTTTACGGTTAAGCGTCTCTATTGCTTGTGAAAATTCTTCAAATGGCACTCCTGCAAAATAGCGGTTATCTCTCACATTCGTAACTCCCTGATATGGCGGATCCATGTAAACTAAATCCCCCGGACTTGCCATATCTAAAACTTCATGATAATCCAGTGCAGAAAATCTTGTTTTTCCTTTCAGTAAGTATGCTATCGCATGTACATTTTGTTCCAATGTTTTTGGATTGGTTCCATGTCTGCGCTTATCAGGCGATTGATTAAAGTTTCCTGTTTTACCGTATCTAACTGCACCTTTTACGCATCTTGCCAAGAGATATAACATATTTGCAGGTCTTTCATCACCGTCATTAAATCGCTCTCTGACATCGTAAAAATGTTGTACATGATTTTCCCCATAAGAAAACTGTTCATTCCACACAGTAGAATAATCTTCTACTAACTGTTTCGGATTTTCAATTGCCTCTTCTAATAAATCTACCAATGGCTTATTTACATCATTAATCAAAAAGCTATTAGTCCTTTTTTCATAAGCTGTGGCGATACTAATTGCTGCCATTCCTGCAAATGGCTCAATCAATCTATTAAACTTCTGCGGCATATATTGAAGTATTTGAGGTGCCAAAATACGTTTAGAACCTTGATATTGAACAATATGAGGAATTTTCCCATTCATTTATCTTTCATCTCCTTTTTAAATTCAACTACATCTCCTATGTCACATTTTAACACCATACATATTTTATATAGACTTTCCATTGAGACAAATTCATTTCTTCCCAATTTTGCTAAAACATTAAAACTTATTCCTGCCATATCTTTTAAGTCAGTTCGATTCATTCTTTTATCTATCAAAATCTTCCACAATTTGTCATAGCTGACTGGCATGTCATTTCTCCCAATAATTCTATACTTTCTACTAAGTTTAAATAAGTATAACACATAGCAAATCATATATCAAGATAATCTCACGAAAAGTCAAACTTTTTTCAGAATATATGTTCTTATTCTGAGGGTGAACTTATCCTTATAATATTCTTGCACACCCAATTTTTTATTCGACATTCTGAATACATTTCCTTAATAATCTATTAATAACATGGTGCTAGCACCATGTTATAAAACATCACTAAAGAAAAGGCGGGTTATATCCATCTCCCTTAACGCTTATATTTCTTATTATTGCACAAAACTCTGCTCCAATTTCTCCCTCTGCCCCTTCAACTCATTCTGCTTCTCATACAAGCTATTACGTTCCTCACACAGCTTTTTCATACGTTCTAATTTTTCTCTGACACCCTCTCGGCACTCTGGCTCTATTTGTTTGTATTCCCCTGTCAGACTACGGATTTTATTGTTATTCTCTTTCATCTGCTCTGAAACACATATCCAATCTACTAAATTTCGTGCTTCCATATCCATTTCATAGAGGTCTGTTTGTGTCAAAATTTTCGTGCATAGCCGTACCATTACTTTCTTTTCTGTATCTGTCATACTCTCCCTCAACTTTCATATCTGAAAAATTCTCTCGCCAGTGCTTCCGCCATAGCTTTATTGTATCCCTGCTTTAAATAACCTTGAACAATGTTACCAAACATACTTTTTACCATATCCGCCTCTATGTCACAATAGGCTTGCAGTTCTCCCGACAATGCCATTGCAACATATTCAATCGGCTTGTCATCCAACAACTTATATAGCTTTGCAAGTGATTGTTCTGTCGTGTGCAGATTGGCTTCTATTTCCTCACACTTCAATCGCAAAATATTACCATCTGAATAATAAACCTCTACATAACCGTTATCCATGTTGTACTCACAGCTTATAATGTTTTCAACCGAATACTGTTCGCTCCAATTTCCACTATCTATCATATCAATCCGTCCTTTCTATCTGCTCATCCCATATGCTCTGTTATTCTGTTTCCTGCTTTGTGTAATCCTCTCCTGTTCCCTTGTGTTCATCACAATCGTATCAATCTTATCTTTCCCGATATACTGTTTCACACGCTCAAAATCGTCCGCTTTTTCCTGCAATTGCTCCAGTTTGGAAGATTGCTGGTGTATCTTACCTTTATAGAAATTAATATCCTCTGCCTGCTTTGCGACTTTTACTTTCAACTGCTTAATCTGATCCATAAGATTGACACTTTTTATCGTCAGACTTTTTATAATATCTTTCAACTTTGCCATAAGCGGCATTGCGTGCTTATCCCGATAAGTCTTTGCGCTCATTAACGTACTCGGCTCCGGCAATTGCCATTTGGCATCTTCATCATAGGAATGTATATTTCGTTCCAAGACCACTTTAGAATCAGCCATTTTCTCAATTTCCTGCTGTAACCTTTTCTGCTGCTGTTCCAATGTTTTATTATCAGACATCAGCTTTTCTCTGTTCTTCATCAATCCATCTGTCTGCTCTCTTAATAAATCATTGGCTTCGGCAAGTTTTGTCGTTTCCTGCCTGACAGCCTCATTTTCCAGCTTTATCTTCTCCATTTCATTTTCAGCCAAGACTTGCTGATAAATAATGTGGGATAGTTCCGCTTTATTACTGGATACCGCCTTTTCCAATTTTGCAACTTCTTTTGCCCTCTCCTGTTTTTCAAAGTCCAATACAGATAAATGTTTATTATGTGTTCCCAACTGTTTCCATCGTACTCCGTATCTTTCCGCAACTTTTGAAAGTTCCTGTTTCTCAGACTCTATCCATTGATTCCACTCCGTTGCGCTTCTTGTACCTCCCTTAAATCCCTGCTCTGCCAATGCGCCTTTAAGCGACACTCTCGTATCAAGTCCACGCTTACTGTTACGAATAAAGGGAACAAAATCAATATGAATATGCGGCGTTTCCTCATCCATATGCAGATGCGCTGAAAAAACATAAAGATTAGGATTTCTTCTTTGAAAATCTGCCATAAACTCTGTCAATATTTCTTTTGCAAGGTGTCCCTCTTCGCTTTGAGCATTTGTATCATCTTTATTGCCAATTTGAAGAATGACCTCATAAAATAATTTTTCTTGTTTGCTCTGCCTTATCTTCTCATAATAATTGTCTATCTTCCGATCACTCCGTTTCTGCTTTGCATTATAGCGCTCCAACGCTTCATCAAACAATTCGTGGTATACCTCTTTAATATCTGAATGACAGAACTCCACATTATACTTGCTTCGTTCCTTATCCACATTCTTTGCGCTAAAAGCTCTCGTATTATGATTGACAGAACCTTTCCCCATCATGCCGCTTATAGTTCTTTCCAATAATTTTACACCTTCCTTTGCTCTTTTTATCTGTTATATTTTGTGCCGACAGGCACAGCCTTTGTTACTTTCTGCGAAAGTAACGCAAAAGCACTTTCGACAGGCTACGCTCTATCAAAAGTGCCTTTGCGCCCTGCCGGGAGCTTTTCCGTCCTTACGGACGGGGCGGCTTTACACCGCCTTGTTGCCGCCGCTATCCGGCTTTCTCCCCAACACCGCAACATTGCAATGTCTATGATTTTTGCAACCTTGCAATCTCCAAGAACGCAATTCCAAGACTGCAAAATTCTAATACCCTGCATTGTTGCGCTGTTACCTTTCTTCGTCCGTCAATGTCCGATTTTATCCAGTTCCCAATACCATATGTTGTTTATCCTCTTTGCCCAGACACCTAACTCTTTCTTCGCATTTTCCAGTGTCCGCTTCGATATACCCTGTTCGTCCGCAAGACGAAAAATCTCATTGCTCTGCATGGCATTATTTGTTTCTGCCAGTTCCCGAAGCAACCTCTTCGCTTGTTCCATTTTATTAGCTTTGGGAGCAATGCCGCCTAAAACTTCATCAGCAGTAATCTCATAATCTCCGAGCCATTGAAAACCGTCCTCCGACAATGCAAATGCTTTCGGGTGTCCGAACGCCGCAAGGTTGTTTTTAATCTGCACCACAGCCCTTGTATTTTCCTCCCCCTCTACTCTGCCGACCAACAAAACACTTCTAGCGACTGCAAAGAAATCAATCGACCCCATGCCCCGGTATGCCGCCTTATTTCCTGCCGCCTTGTTCATGTGACCGACAAGGACAATCGCACACTGATATTTCTCTGCCAGTGCCGCTAATTTCTTTGTCATATCCCTTGCTTCGTTTGCCCGGTTCATATCCATGCCGCCGCCCAAATAGGCTTGTATCGGGTCTAAAATCAACAGCTTTGCACCTGTCTTTATAACAGCCTGTTCCAAGCGTTCATCTATCATAGAAAGTGATTTTATCTTTTCATCAATGACCGATATTTTCTCACAGTCTGCCCCTGCCTGTTCTAACCGGGGCTTTACCGTATCGGCAAGACCGTCCTCCGCACTCTGGTAGATTACATTCAAAGGCTCCGTAAGTTCCATTCCACCGTCTAATCCCTCTCCCTTTGACAGCTTCGCCGCTATATTCAGTATAAATGTTGTCTTTCCATCACCCGGATCGCCTTGAACAATAGTCAGCTTGCCATAAGGTATAAACGGAAACCATAGCCAAGAAACTTCCTGCGACTGTATCTCCGACAATTTAATCAACTGCAATTCTGTTTTTGTTTCTTCCATAAGCCCTCCATTTCTGAAAAATCGTTGTCACTGGAAGAAACCTCTGCTATACTTAAATTGTGAGATTGATAACAGAGGTTTTCCAGTTATCACAGCCCTAACAGTTGCCGCTGTCGGGGCTATTTCCTTTTTCATTGTCAAGTAAGTCTGCCACTCTCCGTTGCTGATTAGGATATAAGTGTCCGTAGGTATTTAGTGTAATGCGAATATCCTTGTGCCCTACTCTCTCTTTAATCAACAGCGGTTCTATCCCCTTATTGATTAAGTACGCCACATGGGAATGTCTAAGGTCATGTACCCGGATATTCTTTACTCCGGCTTTTGCTATTTGGCGTTTCATTTTATGCTGTACTGCTTCCTGCACGATTGGGAAAAGTCTTTCATCGTCCGGCATACCATAGTGACCGTCAACAAAGTCTTTAATCTCCTTTTTCAAAAACTCCGGGATTTCAACCGTCCTTACCGACTGCTTTGTTTTCGGTTCTGTAATAACGTCCTGCCTGCCAGTGCGATAATAAGTTTTAGTAATGCTGATTTGGTTATTTTCAAAACTTATATCGCCTTTTGTCAAAGCTAATAATTCGCCAATCCTACAGCCCGTCCAAAAGAGGATTTCAAAGATTAAATAGTATCGTGTTCCCGGTTCTATCGTCTGAATAAATCTCTGATATTCCTCTGTTGTCCAAAAGTCCAAACTCCTTGAATCGGAATTTCCCATGCGCTTCACTTTCTTACACGGATTTGTGTGCAAATCATAAATGCGTGACGCATGAGTAAATATACAAGTCAACTGATTTTGTATCATTCTCAAATAGCTTTCCGAAAATCCCTTTGTCTGCATTTCGTTCTGCCACTGTATAATTTGTGAAGCGGTAATCTCACTCAACATCTGTTCGCCAAAATATGGAATAATGTGCTGTTCCATCATATACCGTTTATTCTTCATGGTGCGGTCTTTTAACTCATTCTGCTTATCCTCAAAATAAACTTCCATAAATTCACTCAACTTCATATCCATGCTTCGGCTACTGCTTAATTTCTTTTGCCGCTCATATTCTAACGCTTCTCTTTTTGTTTCAAATCCTCTCTTTCTCCGCTTTTTCTTCTCTCCTTTTGCCGTTGTTTCAAACCATTGTGCCGACCACTTTTTCGTGTCTTTCTCCTTATAAGCCATACTGTCATGCTCCTTTCCTTAGCTTATTGATAACTCATAACCGTACATTTTCTTTGCCCAAAACGCCCTCGGAATACGTCCTGCCATTGTAATATATCCTTGTCCTGCAAGTTCCCTGTTCAGTTCTTTTACAATCTTGTAGGCATGAGATTTTGAACAATTTAACTCTTTGGCTATATCTTCCGCACTCATCATATAACGGTAGTTTGCCACACGTTTGTCCTCCTTTCCCCTTTTAGAAATTCATTACGCTATTTGTATTTCATTATTGTACGAATTTCGTATATTAATAGTAACACCATATCCAAATATTGTCAATACTTCGTAAAAGTATTTTTACGAACTTCGTATTTACATTTTTTCTATTTTTCTCTTTTATGTTTTTCGTATATGTGGTATGATGTTAAATAGGATTTATGTTTTTCGTAATTATTCAACATATGAAAATAGGAGGTCACTATGGGCGATGGAAAAAAGCTGAAAGAAATACTTGATAGTAAGAATACAAATGTCCGTCAGATTGCAAAGGCTACGGGAATTAGTGCTACAACACTATATTCTATTATACAAAAGGATTCCAATATCCGATTTGACTTTGCCTTGCGGTTGGCAAACGAATTAGAAATTGATGTGAATGAGATATGTGCCGCCAGTCCGTTTTCCGGTGCTATTACCGAAGAAGAAATATACCCCACGCTTCCCAATGGATTAAATGGCGCACTTGACGGAAATCGGGTAAAGACCTATCTGAAAAATTCCCTATATCCGCTTATGTATCTGTTTGGGAAAAACAGTATGCCCGATGTGGATAATCTGTTGACTTCATTTTATCAGCTAGACGATGAAGCAAGAAAGGAAGTAGTGGAAACAATACAGTTCAAATTACAATATCACAAGGACAAAGAACGGGCAGAACAGGTAAAGCAAATAAAGGGTTGGTAAAAGCAAACTCCGATGAAAAATGGCACCAAATTTCATCGGAGTTCTTTTTACGGCACCGTTTTGGCACCGCTTACAACTTTTTTACTGTTGCAAAGTTTCAAAAAGGGCTTCCCGATTTCTCGGAAAGCCCCATAAAATCTAGCTATTTTACTAATGAATTCGCAAGAATTCTATTTACTCAATAATCGTAGCCACACGGCCAGAACCTACTGTACGTCCACCCTCACGAGCTCTCGGAAATGAAATCTGAATGTTTTTACTGCGTTTTCCCGCTTGTTTTTCTTTATATTATCCGATTTATCCCTACGTTTTTACTGTTCTGAAAAATTTTAGAGCCAAAATAGAGCCAGTGGCAAAACACCGATTTTCTTCTTATCCACCCTTATTACATGGTGCTAGCACCATGTCTTTTATATTATTAAAGGAAAATCTAATAAACATTCTATTTGCATACAAGCTGAAATTCACTCCTTTCCTAAAAATAAAATAGTTCTTCAAACTTTTTATCTAATGCGATACATAGTACCAGTGCCAATTTAGCCGTTGGGTTAAACTGTCCTGTTTCAATAGAACTAATCGTGTTACGAGATACACCAACCATTTCTGCCAGTTGACTTTGTGATAACTTCCTCTCTGCTCGTACTTCTTTGAGATGATTTTTTAATATAAGCTTATCTTCCAAATCATCACCACCTTATAAGATCGTAGATGACACAATCAAATCATAGATATGCCCTATAGAGCATGCAGATACAAATATCGTGTAAGCGATTGCCATCACAAGTTCATGCTTACGACGCAGTTTTATATATTTCACCCAAAATGTTGTCATATTTGCACTGAAAACAAGTGCCCAAATACCCCAATTTGTACCACCACCGACAAATATCTGTACGACAAAAAAGATTGTTGCAAGAACCATCATTACTATGACTGCACTTGTACTAGCCTGTTTCAAAACTTCTTTCTCATAGATGTCCTTATTTCTGTTTTCCGCTCTGCTTTTCTCCAATATCTCTTCCTTGTTCATATAAAAACCTCCTAATAGAATTACCAAGTTTT
>ERZ808041.1189-NODE-1189-length-11090-cov-4.724326_pt1 | contig 11090 bp, 8 predicted proteins | sample MGYA00380192_ERZ808041 | MGnify/ENA primary metagenome ERZ808041 (study PRJEB31490, sample SAMN06133412) | mouse gut metagenome | isolation source: Z1_1 | host: mice | place: China: Chengdu | collected 2015-05 ... | reverse complement strand
GGCAGAAACGGTCAGGCTGTGGCTCTCAACAACAAGGTTGAGGGCTGCAAGCCGAAGGACATGATCGGCATTCCGTGGATGCTGGCTTTTGCCCTCCGCGATACCGGATGGTATCTGCGCAACGACATCATCTGGATGAAGGATAACCCCATGCCGGAGAGCGTCAAAGACCGCTGCGCCCGCTGCTATGAGCATATTTTCCTGTTCTCCAAGTCGAAAAAGTATTTCTTCGACTACAAGGCAATCTCCGAGCCGATTGCCCCCGCAACGGCAGAACGCCTCAAGCGCGGCATGAAGGGCGGCAACAAGTACGGCAAGCCCGTTCCCGGTCAGCCTCAGCCGCAGTCCATCAACCGCCCCCGTGAGCATGGCGAGATCAAGGAAGCAGACATCAATCCGCTCCGCAACAAGCGCGATGTCTGGAAGATCAACACCGTCCCTTTCAAGGGCGGTCACTACGCCGCCTACCCTCCAAAGCTGGTGGAGACCTGTCTTCTCGCCGGTTGTCCAGAAGGCGGCGTTGTGCTTGATCCCTTCATGGGAAGCGGCACAACCGGCATGGTTGCCGCGCAGATGGGGCGGCATTTTGTAGGCGTAGAGCTGAACCCTGAATACACCGAGCTTGCCTACAAGCGGATTGGAGGTGAAATCTGATGTCCAAGGAACCGGAACTCAAAGCCCGCGACAAGGTAGTCGTGCGGATGACGCGGGAGGGCGCGGTTGAGGAAAACCTGACGGCTGGCACCGGGCAGAGAGTGTCAAAACGGCTGGAAGATGCAGAGCTGGTCAAGCCGGTTGAGACAGCCGTGCCTTCCGAAGCTCTTTCACCGGAGGAACAGAAAAAGGTGCAGATGCGCCGTCAACAGCGTCAGTTTCAGGTGGAACACGCCGAGGATACCGACACACAGCCGCCCTCGGAAACGTCCGTCACAGAAGAGAAAAGGGCAGAAAATCCACCCCAGAATGTACCCGAACCGCTGCCCGTGTCAGAGACGCCGTTCAAGCCTCCAACTTTAGAGCAGCACAGCGTTTCTTCTCATACCGGCACGGTGATTGCCGAAACGGTTGTCACACACAAGCTGCGCAAGACCTCGGCAGTGGAGGCAGTGGATGCGGATGCCGTTCTCTCCCAAGCGGCAGAGACTTCCTCCGCAAAGCCGGTCTCGGACGATGCCGTCCCGCCCACGAAGCGGATGCAGAAGCTCGAAAGGAAGTCTGAGAAGGCACATGAGCGTCTGGATGCTGCCCGTGAGAAGCTGCCCACGCACAAGGTTCTCAAGAAAGAGCGTGTCTTTGATGAAGAGACCGGCAAGGGCAAAACACGCCTTCATTTTGAGGGTGAGCTGAAAAAGCCCAAGGGCAAAGGCAAGCTGCAATTTGAGGCAGATAAAACCGTCCGCAAGGTCGGGGACACCCTCGCTTCCGGCATTCATGGCAAAATCCATGAGGTCGAACAGGAAAACTCGGCGGTTGAGGCGGCGCATAAAACGGAGATCGCCGCCGAGACTGCCGCTCGACATTTCCGTCATCATCGGGAAAGCAGCGTCAACAAGCCTTATGAGAAGGTCTCCAAGCTGGAACACAAGGCGGATGCTGCTGATGCGAAGCTCCAATATGAAAGAAATCAGCAGGAGCATCCTGAAATGAAGAAGCAGAACATGAACAAGCACTACCAGAAGCAGAGCATCAAGAAGGAATATGCCGCCGCTCGAAATGCCGGGTCTCAGACCGCTGGGACTGCCACAAAGAATACCGGCAAGAAGCTCGGTGAGAAGGCGTCCGACAAGATCAAGGAGTTCTTTGAGAAGAGCAAGAAGGTCTTTATCTGGATCGGCGTCGGGCTTGCCCTTCTCGTTTTGCTCGGTGCCGGAATCAGCTCGTGTTCGATGCTCACCTCTACCGGCTCGTCGGTTATCGCTTCCTCCTATCTCAGCGAGGATGACGCGATGCTGGGCGCAGAAGCGCGGTATTGCCAAATGGAGCAGGAGCTGCAACGCTATCTCGACACCTACGAAAGCACTCACAACTATGATGAATACCACTTCGATCTGGACGATATTGAGCATGACCCCTATGTGCTGATCTCCATCCTCTCGGCTCTCCATGAGGGCGAGTTCACGCTGGATGAGGTGCAGGGTACGCTCCAAATGCTGTTTGAAAAGCAGTACATCCTCACCGAAGAGGTTATCGTCGAAACCAGATACCGCACGGAAACCGACACATGGACGGACGCGGACGGCAACACGCACACGGAAACCTATCGCGTCCCGTATGACTACTACATCTGCAACGTGAAGCTCGAAAACTTCAATCTCTCCCACGTCCCGGTCTACATCATGTCTCAGGAACAGCTTTCCATGTACGCAACGTATATGTCGGTGCTGGGCAACCGCGAGGATCTGTTCGGTGACTCTCCCTATGTGGACAAGTACATCACAAATCCGCCCGCTGACTACGATGTCAACCCGGAATACCTGAACGATGAGAAGTTTGCAACGCTGATTACCGAGGCGGAAAAGTATCTCGGTTATCCGTATGTTTGGGGCGGCTCCAATCCCGACACGTCCTTTGACTGCTCCGGCTTCGTCAGCTATGTTCTCACAAACAGCGGGCTTGTGAACACCGGGCGGCTGGGCGCACAGGGGCTTTACAACATCAGTACGCCGGTTTCAAAGGCGAATGCACAGCCCGGTGATCTCATCTTTTTCGTCGGGACGTATGACACCCCCGGTGTGTCCCACGTCGGCATTTACGTCGGTGATGGGGTCATGATCCACTGCGGCGATCCCATTCAGTACACATCCATCAACTCTTCCTACTGGCAGCAGCATTTCTACGCCTTCGGAAGACCCGCCTATTAAAAGAAAGGAGTTTTGCATGAATCCCAAGTATCAGAAGGTCCTCTCTGACATTGAGAAGGCTGAAAAGAAAAAGACCGAAATCGAAGGACAGCTCAAGGAGCTGTACGACAAGAAGACAGAACTGGAAAACCTTGAAATCATCAATACTGTGCGCTCTATGGTGATGGACAAGGATCAGATTATGGCGTTCCTGTCTTCCATGAAGGGCGGCACCAAGCCCGCTGAAAATACGGAGGTAATCGACAATGCGTAAGAAGTTTCGTTTTCTGACCGTCCTTGCGGTCTGTGTCATGGTTCTGTCCTGCTTCTCGGTGACGGCGTTTGCCTACGCCGACGATACCGAACAGAACCTTCCGGTTACGGAGGCAACTCAGCCGGAACAGCAGCCTGAAACCACTCCCGCACCGGAAAAGCCGAAGGGTGAGCCGATTGACGATGAGGGCAACGCCTACACCCGTGACTTGCTCTATGACAAGGCAGCCAACAAGCAGTTCATCACTATCCAGACGAAAAGCGGCAACACCTTTTTCATTGTCATCGACTACGATGCACCCATCAACGAGGATGAGGAACAGTATCAGACGTACTTCCTGAACATGGTCGATGAGAGCGATCTGCTTGCGCTGCTGGATGATGACACTGCGGCGGCTCTGACCACCTGTAACTGCAAAGAAAAATGCGCTGCCGGTCAAGTCAATACCGACTGCCCGGTCTGCAAGACCAACATGAGCGAATGCACCGGCACAGCCCCCGCTACACCTGAGCCGGACAAGGATGCGGAAACCGATGCCCCCGCCCCTAAGCCCGAAAAGAAATCCAGCGTCGGCATGATCCTCGTCATCTTTGCCCTTGCCGGTGCTGCGGGTGCAGCTTATTACTACATCAAGTTCGTCAAGGGCAGAAAGCCCAAGGATGAAGACATGGACTTCTTCGACGATGAAGGCTACGAGGAAGAGCCGTACATCAATGAGGATGAAGAGCCGCAGATTGCGGAGGATGTTGAAACGGATGGTGATGAAGATTGATCTTAGTTATTGCTGAAAAGCCCAGCGTTGCCCAGTCCATCGCAAAGGTGCTGGGCGCAACGTCCCGAAAGGACGGCTACATGGAAGGCGGCAATTACATCGTTTCGTGGTGCTTCGGTCATCTGGTGGAGCTGGCAGACGCCAGCTCCTACGATGAGCGGTATGCCAAGTGGCGGTATGACGATCTGCCCATTGTTCCGGAAAACTGGATGTTTGAGGTCACGAAGGACAAAGCACAGCAGTTCAAGGTGCTGTCCGCTCTCATGAAGGACAAGCGCGTCACCGAGCTGGTCTGTGCAACCGATGCAGGGCGCGAGGGTGAGCTGATCTTCCGGCTGGTCTACGACAAAGCCGGATGCACCAAGCCCTTCAAGCGTCTGTGGATCAGCTCGTTGGAGGACTCCGCTATCAGTGAGGGCTTCCGGCATCTCCGGGACGGCAAGGAATATGACCGTCTCTATGATGCGGCACTCAGCCGCTCGAAGGCAGACTGGATTGTCGGCATTAACGGCACCCGCCTGTTCACTACGCTTTATCACAAAAAACTGGTGGTCGGGCGCGTCCAGACGCCGACCCTTGCAATGCTGGTGGAGCACGACGGTAAAATCTCCACGTTCCAGAAGGAGAAGTATTTCAACGTCCACGTCGGCAAGGGCGATCTGACCGCCGATCTGGAAAAGGTCAAAACCGAAGAGGAAGCAAAAAGAATTGCGGCGGCTTGCGAGAAAAAGCAAGCCGTCGTTTCTTCTCTCAAGCGGGAGACGAAAACCGTCAATCCTCCGAAGCTCTATGATCTGACCACCTTGCAGCGCGAGGCTAACCGCTACTACGGCTTCACTGCCCAGCAGACGCTCGATCTCGTCCAAACGCTCTACGAAAAGAAGCTCCTGACCTATCCGCGCACGGACAGCCAGTTCATCACGGATGATATGGAGGACACCGCCCGTCAGGTCATTTCTATTGTCTGCCGCCAGCTTCCGCTTTTCTCCGGCGTTTCGGTTACTCCGGACATTGCCCGCGTGACCGACAACAGTAAGGTCACGGATCACCATGCCATTCTCCCGACCGTCCAGCTTGAAAAGCAGGAGGTTTCCGCGCTTCCTCAGTCGGAACAGAAAATCCTCAACCTTGTCGGGATGCGCCTTCTGTGTGCGACCGGCGAGAAGCACACCTACGCGGAAACGCAGATCACGCTCTCCTGCGAGGGCTACGAGTTCAAAACCAAGGGGAAGACCGTCGTTCAAAACGGATGGAAAGCCATCGAAGAGCTGTTCAAGGCTTCCCTCAAGACGAAGGAAAAGGACGATCCCATGAAGTCCCTGCCCGAAGTCCATGAGGGTGATGTTCTGGATAGTGTGTCCGCCAGCGTTACGGAACACTTCACGACGCCTCCGAAGCAATACACGGAAGACACGCTCCTGTCTGCGATGGAGACTGCCGGAAACGATCAGTTTGACGATAACACCGAGAAGAAAGGTCTTGGAACACCCGCGACACGCGCCGGTATCATTGAAAAGCTGGTAAAGTCCGGCTTTGCTGAACGCAAGGGCAAATCCCTCATTCCCACAAAGGACGGCTGCAACCTCGTCTGCGTCCTGCCGGAACAGATCACTTCTCCCAAAATGACGGCGGAATGGGAAAACACGCTCATGGAGATTGAACGCGGCAATGCGGATGCGGACGCCTTCCTCAGCGGCATTGTCCGGATGACCGGGGATCTCGTGAAAGCCTACCCGTTTCTCTCCGATGCCGAAGCCCAACGTTTCGGCACGGGTAAGGAGGAAATCGGCAAATGTCCTCGTTGTGGATCTCCGGTCTATGTCGGCAAGGGCAATTTCTACTGCTCGAACAAGGAATGCTCCTTCTGCCTGTGGGAAGACAACAAGTTCTTTTCCAGCAAGAAAAAGAAGCTGACCAAGAAGATTGCAAAGGAGCTGCTGGACAAGGGCTGGTGCCGCGTGACTGGGCTTTACACGCCGAAGAAGCCTCAGCTCTACGATGCGGTGATCCGTCTGGATGACAGCGGCGGCAAATACGTCAGCTTCAAGATGGAGTTTGACCGATGAACCGTCCGAATTATGTTGCCTCTTGCAGCGGAGGCAAAGACAGCGTGGCGACGCTCCTGCTGGCTGCACAGCGCAATGAGCCGCTGGACGAGGCGGTTTTCAGTGAGGTCATGTTCGACAAAGACACAAGCGGCGAAGTCCCGGAACACCGGGACTTCATTTATGACCGGCTCAAGCCCTTCTGCGAAAAGGAGCTGGGCATCAAGTTCACCATTCTCCACGCGGACAAGACCTACGATGACGTATTTCATCACGTCATCACCCGCGGACCGCACAAGGGCGAGGTTCGCGGCTTTGCATGGGCTGGTATGTGTGCAGTCAATCGTGACTGCAAAATCCCGCCCGTTCACAAGTACAATGCCGCGCTTTCTCCGAACACCGTGAGCTATGTCGGCATCGCAAAGGATGAACCCAAACGCCTTGCACGTCTGGACGGTGTGAAGAAGGTCAGTCTGCTTGCCAAGTACGGCATGACAGAGGCGGACGCCTACAAGCTCTGTCAGGAACATGGGCTGCTTTCCCCAATCTACACTCACTGCCGGAGAAACGGTTGCTGGTTTTGCCCCAATGCAAGCGACAAAGAACTGCTGCACATAGTCACAAATTATCCGGAGATGTTTGACCGGCTGATTGAATGGGAGAACGAGGATAACATCTTCCATCGTCGGATGACGCGCAGAGAAACCCCGTCTGAGGTAAAGGCTCGTTTATTGAGCAAATCCCAGACGGGGTTTTCTTCTCCCAAAAGCAAATAAGAAATGGAGGTTTGAGATGGCTGAAAACAAAAACGCACAGCAAGTCCGCGAAATCACGGACAAGCTGGAACAGGGCATCAAGGAGCTTTTTGAATCCGAGCGGTTCAAGGAATACCTCCGCACGATGTCCAAGTTCTACAACTATTCCTTCAACAACACGCTGCTCATTGCGATGCAGAAGCCGGAGGCAACCTATGTTGCCGGTTATACCTCGTGGCAGCGCAACTTTGACCGTCAGGTCATGAAGGGTGAAAAGGGCATCAAGATTCTTGCACCCGCGCCGTACAAGTCGCAGGAAGAGCGCGAGAAGATCGACCCCGTGACGCAGAAGCCGGTAATCGGCACGGACGGAAAGGCTGTCACGGAGACGGTTGAGGTCCTGCGTCCTGCCTTCAAGGTGGTGAGCGTGTTTGATGTCTCCCAGACGGACGGCAAGGAGCTTCCGGACATCATCGTCGATGAGCTGAAAGGCACCGTCGAAAACTACGAGGCGTTCTTCGATGCGCTCAAGCAGGAATCTCCCGTCCCCGTTTCCTTTGAGGATATTCCGGGCGGGGCAAAGGGATTCTTCTCGCCGGTTGAAGGCCGCATTGCCATTCAGGAAGGCATGAGCGAAATCCAGACGGTCAAAACCGCCATTCACGAGATCGCCCACGCAAAGCTCCACGCTGTCAAGCCGGACGAGAAAACCGCCCCCGAAGATAAGAAGGATCGTCATACCAAGGAGGTTGAGGCAGAGAGCGTTGCCTACACCGTCTGCCAGCGTTACGGCATTGAAACCTCGGACTATTCCTTCGGCTATATCGCCGGTTGGTCATCCGGCAAGGAGACCAAGGAGCTGAAAAGCTCTCTGGACACCATCCGCATGACGGCGGCTGAGATGATCGAGGGCATTGATGCCAAGCTCAAGGTGCTGTTGGCGGAGAAAGCGCAGTCCGCCGAGCAGGAAGTCGCTCCGGAGGAAAAATCGGAAGTCCCCATTTACCGCGAGACGGCGAATTACGCCTATGAAGCCGGTGAGATGGAGCCATATCGTGCTTCTCTCGCCGCAAACGTGGAATGCCGCCGTGCGATTGAGGCGGCAATCAGTTCTAACTACGGAGACAACCGGCTGGATGCGGATGCTGCCGTGAAAAGCGTCCTTGAGCAGTTCTCTCCGGAGCGCGTCCGGTATGTCCTCGCAAACACCATTCAGCAGAAAGACTTTGACGGGCGCATTCCGCAGCCCCTCAAGGAATGGGCAAAGAGCGTTGACGTCTGTCCGGAGAATGCCTCCCGCTTCCTTGTAGATAAACCAAATCCCGGACTGACAGCACTTTTCGTCGATGCGTTCCGCCAGCAGACCGAAGCTCAAAAGGAAGTCACTTCTGAGAAAACAGAGGAAAGAGACCCTGAGGTTGTTGCGTGGGAGAACGATGAAATTGCCTCTATTGAGGTAAAAACCGTGGAGGTCAAGTCTCCCTTTGCTCCCTCGCCGGAGGAAGCAGTGCAAGCACCGAAAGCACACCGTCTGACCGCCGAAGAGAAGGAGATCAAAGCTGCCGTCATGGACACACTCAAGGGGCAGATTGCCTATAACAACGACGGAATGCGGGCGTCCTATCGCGCCTCTAACCATTCCTTCAATCTGCTGGCACGGAACGGCGTCAAAATCGAGGGCAACACGGTCACGCAGAACGGTGAGCCGCTGTTCAAAATCCATCGCCGTCATGCAGCGCGGAAAACACAGGGCTGTTACCGTGAGCTGATGCCGACGCTGGAATACGTCAAGCAGGAGCAGAAGCAGGAAAAGCCCTCCATCCGCGATCAGCTCAAAGCTGCCGCGAAAACGAAGCCGGAGAAGAAGTCTCCGGTCAAATCCAAAACGCACGACATGGAGTTGTGAGAAAGGAGACGCATGAAGAAATGCACAGACGTTGACATCGTTGCGGAGCTGCAGAAGCTCGTGGACAGTCATGTAGACAGCTACAAAGAAGACTTCGACATCGACAAGCGCATCATCCGCCGCGCTGCCGAAAGCCGGAATCCCGGAGAGAAAACGCTGATGTGGTTCTGCCGTCCGCATGGAACACACTGCCTCAATGAAAATCAAGTCTTTATTCAGGGAACGCGGGATCACAACACCTTCCGTTTCTATGCGGAACAGACCTACGACGAGTGCGTTGCCCGCGTCATTGTCCCGAAAACCGTCAAGCGCGGCAAGGTCTTCGGAGACGTCTTTGAGATCAACTACCGGGAACAGGCGGCAAATGTGGCACAGAACTCGGTTGCGCCGGATCATGACCGGCTGACCTTCGCAGATGGCTATGTGCTGGACGCCCCCTGCCGCAGCAGCTTCGATGCAGCAATGGCTCTGATCGGTGAGCATGGCGGCGTCAAGACCCACCAGACGCTCCCGAAGGACGCGGATGCTCTGGCAGAAGTGCTGTCCAAGCAGAAAACCCGCCGTGACAGACTGCCGGAGGCAGATAGGACAGAGGTGCTTTCGCCGCTCCCCGTCGCAGAACTCCGCAAATATGAGGCAGTCAAAAAGGCTCATCCGGATGCGCTGGTCTGCTTTGCTCAGAACGGCTATTTTGAGCTGTACGGCAAGGACGCAAAGAAAGCCGCGCCGCTTCTCGGCACAAAACTCCTTGAAAAGAAGGTGCGCGGCAAGCCTTCCGTGCCGGTTACTGGTTTCCGTGAAAGCGCATGGGTAGCCGGTTCTCATAAGCTCTGGAAGTCCGGCGTGGATGTCTTTCTCAGCAAGGACGGCGAGACCTTCAAGGAACTCAAAGCCGCAGATTACATTCCTGTCGGCGCGACGCTGAATGTGGATGGCATCAAGTGCAGAATCGAAGCGGTTGATTTTGCCGCTGATGAAGTCCGGCTGACGAACATCGAGGACAAGAACCGCCCCATCCGCTTTTCTGAGACCATCCAGTATGTCCGCTCCTATGTGGAGGATGCCGGGACTGCCATCTACGACACCATCCCGAAGAAGCCCGCTGCCCGTGAATCCATCCGCGACAAGCTGAAATCCGCGCAGAAAGGACAGCCGCCCCACACGCCGAAACCGCAGAAATCAAAAGGAAAGGATATGGAACTCTGATATGAAAAACTTTACCGTGGAAGAAATCAACCTGATGTGCTGCTTCAACACGTCCAGCCGGAAGCGGCTGATTGACGATATGAAGAGCGTCACTCTGAACGACGTGGACGGTGAGATCGCAGAGCTGATGTACAAAACCGTCCGGAAGCTCGAATCCATGAGCGACGCGGAGTTTGAGGAACTGTATATCATGCCGGACGGCATGGTAGATGACTGAAAGGAGGATGCCTATGCCCGTATTAGACGGTGATTTTGAAGCCTTCGTCACGAACCTTGGCAAGTACAACGAGGGTATGCTGGTCGGTGAGTGGGTGAAGCTGCCCACCACCGAAGAAGAGATGCAGAAGGTCTTTGAGCGCATCGGGATCGGCAAGCAGGACGAGTTCGGTCAGCCCTATGAAGAGTGGTTTATCACCGACTACGAATGCCCGATCTACGGCGTGCAGAAGATGCTTGGCGAGTACGAGAGCCTTGATAAGCTCAACTACCTTGCCGCTTTGATTGACGAGCTTTCCCTGAGCGATCAGGAAAAGCTCGTTGCCATTATGGAAGCCGGTTGCGATGAGGTCAGCGACATCGACGATCTCATCAACCTGACGTTCAATCTGGACTGCTACGACATCATGCCCGGTATCAACGACGAATCCGATCTCGGCTATTATTACGCCCACGAAGCCGGTATTTACTCTGAAAAGGATCTCGGTCCTCTGGCAAATTACATCGACTATGAACGCTATGGGCGCGACATTGCGATGGATGAGCAGGGACGTTTCACCGATGAGGGCTATGTCCGCGTTGCAAGCGAACGCTGGGACAGGCAGTTTAACGGTGAGATTGATGATATTCCCGACGAATATCGGATCACCGGCTCAGGGGAAGCCGCCGAGCGTGACAGCACTATTGCAGTTCTCGTTGTTGAGCCGGGAAAGGAGCCTTATGTGAAGGAGATTGACTCCGGTCTGGAGTCCTTGCAGCATGAGGTCGGCGGCTGCATCGAGGCGATTTACCCCTACGAAGACCCGGTTGCCTTAGTCTGTAATGAGGAAGGCAAGCTGGAAGGTCTGCCCCTGAACCGCGCACTGCGGGATGAGGACGGTGACATCTACGACGTTGTTGCCGGACCATTCTTGGTAGTTGGCTTGACGGATGACAGCTTCGGCTCTCTGACCGTAGAGCAGATGCAGAAGTTCTCTGACCACTTCAAAGTGCCGGAACAGTTTGCAAAGCTGGGCGATAAGATTGTGGCGATCCCCATGATCTCGAAGGAGCAGCAGAAGCAGGAAGCTACCGAG
>ERZ808041.1187-NODE-1187-length-11119-cov-12.256656_pt1 | contig 11119 bp, 11 predicted proteins | sample MGYA00380192_ERZ808041 | MGnify/ENA primary metagenome ERZ808041 (study PRJEB31490, sample SAMN06133412) | mouse gut metagenome | isolation source: Z1_1 | host: mice | place: China: Chengdu | collected 2015-05 ... | reverse complement strand
AAAATCCATGCAAAATCGCCTTTGGCGATGGATTTTTGCTTGCAGCCACCACGTTGTTTTACGGTATTTGCAGCAAAATGCAAATACCTATCTGAACTGTTACAATATGCTTACTGTTCACACTCAATGTCATACAATTATCAAAAAACACAAAGGATCGCTACTATGGAGAAAAAATTATATTCGTGGCAGGAAGACTGTCTAAAACGCTGGTTTGCCAACAAAGGCCGCGGAATGGTACAAGCTGTAACCGGTTCTGGAAAAACACTTCTAGCATTGACCGCTGCCGACCGTCTAGCTAAAACAACCCATCTGGAGCTGCGCGTCAAGATTGTTGTCCCGACACGAACACTTATGCATCAGTGGTATCGTGCCATAAAAGCCTATTATGGTGAAACACAAAAAAATTTTATTGGTCTGCGCGGAGGCGGTCACAAACCCCCCGTCGATTGCCAATATACGATCTATATCATTAACTCTGCGCGCTATGAACTTGCACGCCAAATTTTATCAGAATTGCGCAGTGAAAAAGCAGTCCTGCTCATTGCAGACGAGTGCCATCACTATATCAGCGAACAAAATCAACTCATTTTTGAATTTATACCACATATGCAATCTTTCGGAGACCATTTTTTCTCACTTGGATTATCTGCCACCTTACCTTCCGGTCACGCGGGGCGAGAACTTGCAGCAGCACTTGGACGCAAAATTTATACCTATGGAATAACCGCCGCAACTGCGCGCCACACCGTTTGCCCTTACGATATTTTTCATATTGGACTTTCTTTTCAACCAGAAGAATCCGCTGCATACGATGAACTGACGGAGCGCATGTTAATCCTGAACGCCCAATTACTTTCCCACTATCCATCTCTTAGGTCGCTTGATCAAAAAGAATGTTTTGAATTTCTTCGCATTCTCTCTAGTGACAAAGATAAACAGCTTGCCAATATCGCTCGTCAGTATATGAGTTTAACATTCATTAGAAAAGGACTTGTCTGTATGGCTTCACAACGCCTTGACTGCGCGCAGGATTTAATTCGACTTTTAGGTATCCAGCAAAAAATTCTAATCTTTAGCGAGCGCATCCTGCAAGCCGAAACACTGTATAAACTCCTAGAAAACCAATATTCTGGAAAAGTAGGACGCTACCATTCTAAAATGGGACCACAGGCAAATAAAAATGCTTTAGAACGATTTCGTCTGGGCGATATCCGTATTTTAATCGCATGTAAAGCCATTGATGAAGGCGTTGACGTTCCTGATGCAGCAGTTGGCATTATCCTATCGGGAACTGCGGTCCAGCGCCAGAGGATTCAGCGCCTTGGACGAATCATTCGGAGAAAAGAAGGAAAAGAACAGGCACTTTTATACTATCTACATATTATAGATTCCTCAGAAGATTTTTGTTTTCTTCCAGATTCAGGACCAGCTCGTATCCTTGAACTGAGCTACCAGCCAGAAAACAGCAGTTTTTTGAATGTTCTCTACGATAAGAAGGCATCCGCACTTATCAAACAGATGTCCGATACAGGGCTCTCAAAAGAAAAAATCCAAGAAGCCAAACAATGTCTGGCACTTGGATCTGTCAGGACAGACTGGATGTCCGAAAAAAATATTATGGAACTACATATTCAAAATGCAGCGTCTAAACGTCAGAAAAATTACTGGACCTGTATGAAGAAATTGGCAGAATTATCTTAAATAATTCTGCCTACGACACTTTATAATCAGATACTTTATATTTTGTAAAAAGGGGTTGAAGCATTATCTTTTTCATAAAATACGCTCTATATAGGCTGCCATCTTCTCCCGAATTTTTGCAAACTGCGCATTAGTTTCTGAAAGCTCTGACTGAAAATTCATCAGTTTGTCCAGATATCCCTGCTCGTACACAAGCTTACGGCTAATCGGATAAACTAACTCATACACAAGTGAAATATGTCCAACCAAATGGTCAACAGGTGTTTTTTTCAGACTCCGAAGCACCGCATGTTCTTCAAAAAAAGCCTGCATTACTTCCTCTGTCACTTTACAGTGCTTTAAGTCATAAGTCGTCACATTGTAGATCTCCTCAAATGGCACAATAATATTCACCTTTAAAATATCTATCTTGTCTGCATCGCGAAGCAAATCTGCAAATTTTTTCTCTCGTGCAGTATAACTTGCAGGCACGCGGTACGCACTGTGACAGCGCACCGTTTTTTCAAGCAGTTCATCCTCCGAAGTGTCCTCGACATAATCTCTAATCTTTCCCTCTTGAAATAAAATATCAGCACCAAATTCTGCATGATCTATGGACTGTGCATCTATAAAAGTACCATATCTTTTTAGCTGTTCAAAGCGTCCAACATCATGCAGCAATCCCGTCAGCCACGCCAGTTCTATCTCATTTTCATCAAACCCTGACTGTGTTGCAATCTGTTGGCAAAGTCCGCACACTCTATAAGTGTGGTCAATCTTCAATTTTACTTTTTCGTCCGACACATCATAGTGTGTCGTGTACTCCCGAAATGCATTTAACGCCTTTTGTCTGTCAATATTCATTTTAATACACTTCTTTCTTTAATGCCTCTATTGCATCCCGATAAACAGCTTCCGTTCTGTCATCAAACAACACCCACAGAACGGCATCAAACAAATCTTGATTTTCCTTTAAATATTGTTGCACAGTTCCCACTGCAATCTTTGCTGCTCGTTCCACTGGAAATGCATAAATCCCTGTTGATATGGACGGAAATGCAATTCTTCTAATCTTATGCTCTGCTGCCAATTTAAGTGAATTACGATAACAGTTGGCAAGTAACTCGTCCTCGTTATAGCTTCCTCCATTCCATACAGGTCCAACAGTGTGGATAATATACTGACAAGGAAACCGATATGCCTTTGTTATCTTTGCTTGTCCCGTCTTGCAGCCGCCAAGCAGCCGACACTCAAACAATAACTCTGGTCCCGCCGCCCGATGTATCGCCCCATCAACACCTCCACCGCCAAGCAAACTGCTATTTGCCGCATTTACAATCGCATCCACGTTGTCTATTTTTGTAATGTCTCCCTTTAAAAATTGTATCATAAGATTCTCCTAACTCAAAATTACGATTCTATTATCCAAACCTTTTATCCAAATATCCGCTACTGTTCACTCCGTTCCAGTAACAGGTAAAAATCCATGCAAAATTTGCTTCGCAAATGGATTTAGAAATCTGAGTATCCCAAACTTTCCAAAATCGCTTCTCCATCTCTGATTTCCACCTCGCCAGTATTTGTTTCCTCACAGCAATTTTCAAAGACATACCTTATCACCTGTGCTGCAAAAAAAGGTCTGCACAAGTTCATCACAATCTGTTCTCCTCGATATTGACAAACCGTTCCTTCATAAGCATAAACATCTAAATTCATTTGTGGCTCATACTTTGTAAAATATACTCTAACTTTTAATCGCTGATTTTCTTCTGGCACAAACAAATAGTAGGAATATGGATAGTTTACAAAATCCATATCATTATAAAAATAATTCCATCGAAACGCCTTCCCATCTACTACAATATTTCTTAATTTTCCCCGTTTCATTCAACTTTCTCCATTTCATATCTTTTAAGGACATTCCTTCTAATAAAACTTTTATTCTTATACCAAATATCACACATATTCTTTTATCACGTCATCACTCCAAATATGAGCTTCTATATACCGTTCTGGTCCATATTTTCCATCATTGTTCCAATCTTGTGGATATCCGTATTTCGCTATCATTCCTAAAATTTCATCATATGTATAAAGTTTTTTACGATACTCCTTACCATTATTTACTTTTGGGCTGAAAGTCGGGTGAGAATCTCCATATGTAAAAGAGATAGTACTTTTATCAAATTGGTTTATCTCAATTTTAATAAAAGCACTGTTTTCAAACCAAGACGCCAGCCAAGGACTATGTTCAACCACCATATAATGCGGCGAGTGTCTTTGTATATTACCACCTTTTTTCATAAACTCACATCTTAAAATATCCTCATAATGATGTCTTAATTCCATATATTCGGTCGTTCTTTTAGCACATTGGGTGTCGGGTTTTCTTGAAGCAATATCTTTTAATATTTTTCTTGCTTCTTCTATAGAAACATCTGACAAATTTTGGAATGGTTTCATGGACGCATCATAATAGTGGTATAAAAACATCTTTCATTTCCTTTCAAAAAAATGCAAAACTTTTAGATTTGATGCAAATCAAAAACTTGACTGCACAATCGCTTCGCTAACTGATGATTGTGTGTAATAACCATAATCCCTATGTTGCGTTTTTTTACCTCATCGCATACCACCTGCCAAATCTGTGCCTGTGTAATAACATCTAACATAGTGCTCATCTCATCACATATCAAAAAGGACGCCCCACTCATCAGTGCACGCGCAACACAAAAACGTTGCAACTCTCCTCCAGAAAGTTCTCGCGGAAAGCGTTCTAACCATGCTTTTTCAATCCCAAGTGAGACAAGAAGTTCCTCCGTAATCTGCCCACTCTCCTCAAGCACTTTGCGCAACCGCCAGCGCGGATTAACCGCCTGTTCTGGGTGCTGATAAATCAATTGCACTGGACAAATGCCCTTTTTGGGAAGTGGTTTTTCACCCAGCAAAATCTCACCTTCCACAGGTGTTAGATATCCTGCAAGCAGCATTGCTAAAGTAGACTTTCCTGCCCCGCTTGGCGCAGACAAACCGACACATGCTCCTTGTTCTACACAAAAGTTTAGATTTTTAAAAATCCATGGTTGATGTTTTCCATATCGAAAACTTATATTTTTTGCTTCAAGACGCATTTATACAGCCTCACTTTCCCAATGATTGAAGCATTTAGGAACAGCTCCTTATTTTTGAAACATCTCTGCGCAAAAACATCGCACTTCTCCGCCGCGCAGCATTCGCAATGGTGGAGATTCTAGTGTACATTTTGGCATACTGTAACTACATCTTGGTGCAAACAGACACCCTTTTGGCAGATTTCCAGCATAAGGCTGGAAACCAGCAATCGGTTCAAAATCATTCTGCGGCAGCGCGCGCCAAAGCGCTTTACTGTAAGGGTGACGCAACGCTTCTGGTCCCGCCTGAAAATCCTGTGCACTAGCAGTCTCAACCGTCGTTCCAGCATAAAAGACTGCTATTCTATCTGCAAAAGTAAATGCAAGGTCAATATCATGCGTAATCAAAAGCACCGCTTTCTTGTCATTTGCCATCTCTCGAAACATCTTGAGTGTCTCCAACGCCTGTTCCAGACTCATGCCTGGCGTCGGCTCGTCAGCAATAATCAATTGTGCATCTGTAATCAATGCCGTGGAGACCAATACGCGCCGCGCCATACCACCGGAAAGTTGAAATGGATAACGTTTTTCTATATTCTCTGACAACCCAAACCTTCTAAAAATTTTTCGTCTTTTTTGTGTGGGATATGGTTTTTTATGTCCGTCTACCTGTGCTCCTGTTCGCATTAGCGGGTCAAGAAATTCTACGGACTGCGGCACCAATGCAATCTCAGTTCCCCTCAATTGCTTTTGCAATTTAGACGTCAACACCTGCCCATTATAACGCAGTTCTCCAGAAACAGTAGCATTTTCTGGCAAAATTCCCAAAATTGCTGATGCCAGCAGACTTTTTCCCGAACCAGATGAACCAGCAATCGCTAGGATCTCTCCGGCATGTACTTTTATATTTAATTCTGAAATAACTTGCAATGTTTTTTGTCCAAACATACTATCATACATTTGAAATGAAACAGATAAATTATTGACTTCCAAAACTGGAAGATTTTGCTTATTATCCATAAATACCTCAAAACGAAATTCTAAATAGACCCCACATTATTCCTGCGCATAAAACGGGTCAATCACTCTGCGCAATTGCTCTCCCAATCGATCTATCAACCAAACCATCAACACCAAAACCACTCCTGGAAACACTGCCATCCACCACATTCCTGATGACAAATAAGTTATACTCTCTGCCAAAATAATACCAACCGCAGGCTGTTCCGGCGGCAACCCGTATCCCAGAAACGAGATAGATGCCTCATGCAAAATAGCATGAGGAAACATCAAAATCAACCCTACGAAAAACTGTGGTGCCAAATGTGGCAATAAATGATGAATCAAAATCCATCTGCTTGATTTTCCCAAGCGGCGTGACACCGCAATATAATGCTGGCTGCGCAATTGCAATACTTCTGCTCGTATCAGCCTTGCAAGACTCGTCCAGTGTGTCGCCGCAATACCAGCTAACAGTCCTTTAAGCCCCCTTCCCAAAGCAAAGGAAATCAATATGATAAAAACCGTGTGCGGAATCCCCATCATCAAATCAATCAGCCAGTTTATCACACTGTCCAAGAAATGGGAACCCGTTGCTGCCGCAATGCCAATCAAAATTCCAATTACCGCGCTAATGCACGAAGCCACAATCCCCACCGTCACACTGACCGACATCCCTTTTAAAGTGCGCACTAAAATATCACGTCCCAGATTGTCTGTACCAAACAAATGCTGCCATGATGGAGGTTGCTTGGCATGAGCAAAGTCTGTCGCAACCGCATCCTGCGGAATCAATATACCAACTCCATAAATCATCACGATCAGAAAAAATAAAATAACTGTCAGCACAAAGGCTTTTTTTCGTCCATTTAAACGTTTTATCTGCAATTGCTGTTTCCATTGCTGCCAATGAAACACCCCTTGTCTTAACTTTCTCATGGCTGCGCCTCCCTAATCTGAGGATCAATAATACCATACAACAGATTAGCAATCATATTTCCTACGCAGACAAACAGTGTCGAAAACAATGTAATTCCCAATAAAAGCGGCACATCCGAATTAAGTCCCGCCGCAGAAACCGCAGATCCAAGCCCTGGATAAGAAAATACATTCTCTGCAAGCACTGAACCGCCAAAAAGTTCTGCAAAGGAAGCAAACTGTAATGTTAGCGCCGGCAAAAGCGTATTGCGCAATCCATGACGAACAAACAGTGTCCATCCACACTCCCCACGCGCACGCGCAAACAGAACATACGCGCTATTCATTACATCTATCATCTTCTGTCTTGTATGAAGTGCAATGTTAGAAAAAGACATTAAACTCAATGTGAATGCTGGTAATGCTAAATGATACAAACGCTGCCATATACGCACTTCGCCATTGCGCAGTCCGATTGGTGTTGAAAATCCAATCGGAAACCAACCTAATTTTACCGAAAAAAGCAATAAAAATACAAGTCCCAGCCAAAAAGTTGGCACACTACTCATAAAATAACAGAGCTTTTGGAACAATTTATCTTGCCATTTGTCCTGATTCATTCCCATAACACAGCCCAATGAGAATCCAATAACTCCCGAAAATACCCATGCGCACAACATTAGAGCAAGTGAATTTTGAAAGCGCTCTGCGATAATTTCAATCACAGGTCTGCGATACAGCAGTGATATGCCAAAATCCCCGCGAAAAAGCGCACAAAGCCAGCTAAAATATTGTGCAACCGGCGGTTTATCAAGCCCCCAATACACTTCAATTTCAGCTCGCTGTTCCTCTGAGACAGGTCCAATTCCCATAATATACTGCTGCACTGGGTCAATTGGTGAAGCACTTACCAGCGCAAAAGAGATAATACTAACTGCAAAAAGAAGTGATAACATTCGTATACTATTTTTCAAGAATAATATAACAATTCTTACAGCCGTGTTTTTCACGTCGATTCACCTCACTTCTGAAACAAATATCATATCCACCGCCATGTATGCAGATTCTGCAAAAGTGGCATAGAAGCGCCATGTGGGTGAAGTTGTTGCCTGCCAATATCCAATCCATCACGCACATAATATAAATGGTCTACATTGACAATCCACACCCACGGGCAGGTACCCTTCATGCATGTGCCTGTCTCACCATTCCACTGTGCAAGTTGCCAATTTTTATACGCATCTTCTGTCGTCAATGCTTCCATAGCCGCGGACAAATAAGCGTCCGTTTTCTCTAATTGATACCCTTCTGGATTGTAAAAATCCTCCCGAAATGCACCTTTGCTGTAATACAGACAATAGCTCTCATAAGGATTTGCCGCGCCCCAACCCATCATAACGCCATTGGAAAACATACGCTTCGACAAGTCGTCCCAACTCGTTCCTTCCACTATAATTTGAATGCCAATTTGTTTTACCTGCTCCGCAGCCGCCATTGCGACTGCTTGACGAACAGAATCACCACTCGGATACAAAACAGTAAACTCTGCCTTAATCCCATTCTTTTCCACAATGCCATCTCTGTCAGAATCCACCCAGCCTGCATCGGCAAGCAATTTCTTTGCACGCTCTACATCCGTCTCAATCACCACTTCTGGATTGTTCCAGGGCATTCCATCATTTTCGGAATAGCAAGGTATCCCAAACCCATTTAGCGCCACTTTGGCAACCAATTCTCGATCTATTGCATAGGCAATTGCCTGACGGATTTCCAAATTGCAAGTCACATCATTTCCAATCGGATATCCACCTTCTGTAACATTTCCCTCATTGGGCAGTATCGGCAGCGTAAAACCACGGTTATCCACAGAAGTGACACGTGTCAAATGATAGCCTGCAATCTCTTTGTCCGCAAGTGTTGCCGCCGTCAATGCCACGTCAACTTGCCCCGCCTGCACTGCCGCAAAAGCAGCATCCTCCGCCATAAAAACAATCGTTACTTTTTTAATAGAAGGAATCGTTCCATAATAATCCTCATTCGCCTCCAAAATCAACTGCTCTTGTGGGTTCCACTGAACAAATTTCCACGGGCCAGAACCGACAGGATTAATTCCATAATTCGCGCCATATGCATGTTTTGGGACAACTCCCACCGACGCAATCGTATTTAGAAAAACAGAGGTTGGTTTTGACAATGAAAAAATGACAGTCGTGTTATCTTTTACCTCCACTTTTTCCAGAAAAGTTAAATCAATAGACGCCTGTGCAGCCTTCGCCGTCTCAAAAGTAAATACCACATCCTCCGCTGTGACTGCCTCCCCATCCGTAAACTCTGCGTCATCACGCAGCTTAAATGTCCACATCAATCCGGTCTCATCAATGCTATAATCAACCGCCAAATCGTTCTCAAAATGCATTTCCTCATTATATTTTATAAGTGTACTCTGTATTAGCGGAGTATTGCCATGTCCCCAACCCTGACATGGGTCCAATGTAGATGGCTCTGTGGAAATTGCAACGACAACCTCCTCGCGCTTTTTACTGCCATTAACTGTTTCTGACGACACTACACTATGCTGTGAAGCACAGCCAAAAAGCGTACTCATTGTTATCACGCCAAATAATATCCAGTGAAATAAATATTTCTTTTTCTTCATCAAGATTCCTCCCCATGTGCAATCGAGTAGAGAAGATTTATCAATTTATCTTCCCTCGACCCGTGCGCCGCCTTAGCGGCATATTTCCTCTGTATGAGTCGCGCATAAAAAATTTCAGCACAACATCTTCTAAGTGTCGCACTGAAATTCATTATATCTTATATTCACTTTTTTCGTAAGCTGGGGGAGGGGTTATTTTTTTATTGCTGCCAATCACTTCATGTAACAGTTCAGATACCTTCACTGTTACGGACAAAACTCCATGCAAAATCGCCTTTGGCGATGGATTTTTGCTTGCAGCCACCACGTTGTCTTACGGTATTTGCAGCAAAGTGCAAATACCTATCTAAACTGTTACCACTTCATAACAATAAATAATACACCACAAATTTCTAATCACAATCCCAACAATAAAACACCTTGCTAAAATCCCGCCTGGCGAGCGCCTCACTATTGATAAAGAAATTGGCCACACCACCATCCGCCCAGCACACATAGTCTTCATCGTCTGTCATCTCCGAATGAATCTGCAACAATACTGTATCGTAATACTTCGCGTTTTTTCTTGGATCAAACTGTACAAAAAATGGATAGCCCAGCATATTATGCCCACAGTATGACAATTCGTTATCCAAATCCCAATAATCCTCATTGGTAAGAACATCAAAAGCCCTCTTTTTCCCAATATCTTTTCCCTTTAACTCCTTGACTGCACTCTGAAACAGCTTGTTAAAACGCTTGTCAGTGGTACTCATATAGACCTCTTTCGGTGCAATTTCAATCCGAAATGGTTTCCAGACAGGCGTAAACTCCTCAATCTCTGGGTCTGTTGAAACAGGAATATGCAACGCTAAAATCTGTTCTTGTGTGACAGTGTAATCCACCGTTTCATGGTATACCACACGAAACATTTCCTGACTGTCTGGCGTGTCACCATCATAGCCATATGTATAGTCACAATCATCAAGCGCGATAAAAAATTGCAGCATTCCCTGTTGTGGCAGGCGTTGATCTACCGTTGTTTTGTCAAAATTAATCTGCGCAATTAATATCATTTTTTTGCCTGTCTTGTCCTCGGGATATGCCATTTTCAAATCCCAATAAGGCAAACCGCCAAACTTGCTGTCAAACAAATTTGGTGCAATGTCCTTTTGCAAAATCAGCGCATACGCCATTGTCTTGGTTCGTTCTTTAATATATTTCGCAATTTCTTCGATTGGATAGTCATAGGCTGTCGTCTCATCAAATTCAATCTTTGCGTTAAGCATATCCAAAACCTGTGTATTAACAAGGTTTTGCTTTTTCGGCAGCCGAATATAAGTAAGTTCCGTAAGCTGTGCTAAAAGCGCACAGTTCGTAAAATTTGTCTGTACCAAATCCAGTTTTTTTAATTTTGTACATTTTGCAAGAAAAGAAAAATCTTTTATTATGAGTGGATTTCGCGTATTCATTGTCAAAGTACGCAAATTTTCCATCTCTTCAATAATTGAAAAATCGTGTTCTTTTATCTGAAACTTATCAGCATATGGTGCTATCGCCGCATCTGTCAGCTCTAGCCTCTTTATTTTCTTTACATCATACCTCCCATTGCTGTTCCCTTTCATAATTGCTCCCATAAGATATGGATCAATCGTTTTCTTATCCTGTTGCATAAAACCGCCCCTCTCTTATCAATCGGTAGTGTCAAGTCTACCACCATGTTTTTTTGTTAAAAACCTTATAAATTCAAGAATTTCACCACTTTTTCAAAAGA
>ERZ808041.1185-NODE-1185-length-11140-cov-4.816234_pt1 | contig 11140 bp, 6 predicted proteins | sample MGYA00380192_ERZ808041 | MGnify/ENA primary metagenome ERZ808041 (study PRJEB31490, sample SAMN06133412) | mouse gut metagenome | isolation source: Z1_1 | host: mice | place: China: Chengdu | collected 2015-05 ... | reverse complement strand
TGTTTTCTCGCCCCATTGCAATTATAATCTAAAATAGCTTTTTTATGACGAGGAGATAAAGTGATGAAGAAAGTTGTCAAGTTTGGGGGAAGCTCTCTGGCAAGCGCACAACAGTTTATAAAAGTCGGAAAGATCATTCTTGCGGACGAGAGCCGCTGTTATGTGGTCCCGTCGGCTCCGGGAAAACGGTTTGACGGAGATACCAAGGTGACCGATATGCTGTATGAGTGCTACTATTCGGCTGCGAACGGAGAAGACTACAGCGGGATGTTAAAGCAGATCAAGGCGCGGTATAATGAGATCATCGGCGGACTGAATCTGAAGCTTTCTCTGGACGGGGAATTTGAAGTCATTGCTGAGAACTTTGCAAATAAGGCGGGAAGCGACTATGCGGCTTCCAGGGGAGAGTATCTGAACGGTATTATCATGGCACAGTACCTGGGATATGAGTTTGTGGACGCGGCGCAGGTGATCTTTTTTGACGAGGAGGGCAATTTCGACGCGGACAGGACCAACGAAGTGCTTTCCGCCAGACTGGCGGGCTGTGAGGCGGCGGTGATTCCCGGCTTTTACGGCGCGATGCCGGACGGCTCCGTGAAGACATTTTCCAGAGGGGGGTCGGATATCACCGGTTCCATTGTGGCCAAGGCCGTCAAAGCGGATGTTTATGAGAACTGGACGGATGTGTCCGGCTTTCTGATCGCAGATCCCCATATTATCGAATCCCCGGAGTCCATCGACGTAATAACCTACAAGGAATTGAGGGAGCTGGCATATATGGGAGTGCCCGTGTTGCACGAGGACGCGATTTTCCCGGTGCGCCAGCAGGGTATCCCCATCAATATCCGCAATACCAACGCGCCGGAGGACGACGGAACCTGGATTGTGGGCAGCACCTGTCAGAAATCCAGGTTCGTGATCACCGGTATTGCCGGGAAGAAGGGCTACTGCTCCGTTAATATCGAAAAGGATATGATGAATTCAGAGATTGGCTTTGGCAGGAAAGTGCTGCAGGCCTTTGAGGACAGCGGCATTTCCTTTGAGCATATGCCCTCCGGTATTGACACGCTTACGGTGTTTGTCCATCAGGACGAGTTCATACACAAGGAGCAGAAGGTAGTGGCGGCGATTCACCGCCTGGCGGAGCCGGAATCCATTGAAATTGAATCCGACCTGGCTCTGATTGCCGTGGTAGGCCGCGGCATGAAGTCCACCCGGGGCACGGCGGGCCGCATTTTTTCCGCGCTGGCCCACAACAATATCAATGTAAAGATGATAGATCAGGGGTCCTCGGAACTGAATATCATCATCGGCGTGTCGAATGCGGATTTTGAGACGGCGATCAAGGCAATTTACGATATTTTTGTGTTGATGCAGATTTAGAAAACGGTCTAGATGTTTTTTGTGTCGATGTGGATTTGGAAAAAGCGGATAATGTGGAGTTATTTTAAAAAGAGGGACAGCGTGCCGGGAGGCATTGCCGGCTCTCTTTTTTTACAGAAAATGGCAGAGACAAATGCGTCGGATACAGTGGAATTGTGCGGCGGTTTAAGCTAAAATAAAAGTAATCTGCATAAAGGAAAAGAGAGCCTATGAACCCGAATCCAGCGAAAAGACCAAAGAAGAAAAAAATTGTGAAGATTATTTTCTGTATCCTGTTTCTGACCGCTGTACTGTATGTTATGCTGGTCAACTTTCTTGTCAGCGCGGCGCTTGTGCCGTCCTTTATGGAGAAGCTGGAGGCTTTTGAACGGATCACGGAAGAAAGCTATGCGGCGCAGGTGCAGACCTCGGACATACAGGTTAACCGTCAGCTGGCATTAAATGAGACGGCAGCGTGGCTTAAGACGGTCTCGTCCAATCGGATCTCGGTAATGAGCGGGGATGGTTACAGACTGGTGGCCAGCGAATTCTTGACCGGGAAGGACAGCCATGTCTGGGTGCTCATGCTGCATGGATATACAGGCTGGAAAGAAGAAATGTATCCTTTTGCACGCTGGTATTATGAAGAGGGATATCATGTCATCGTGCCGGATCTGCGCTGTCAGGGAGAGAGCGAAGGGGATTTTATCGGAATGGGCTGGACGGATCACTATGACTGTATGCTGTGGATCGACTATATTCTTAAGCAGGATCAGGAGGCAGAGATCGTGCTGCACGGTCAGTCCATGGGAGCAGCCACGGCGCTGATGATGACGGGAGAGGAGGAACTGCCGGATAATGTGATCGCGGTGGTCTCGGACTGTGCCTATACGGATGCCTATTCAATGTTTGGGGAGAAGATAAAAGAATGGTTCGGGCTGCCGGCATTTCCGCTGGTGGATTCCGCCTGTCTGGTCCTTAAGCTGCGGGGCGGCTATGAGTTGAAAGACGCGTCGGCGGTCAATGCCGTTGCAAAGAGCCGGGTGCCCATCCTTTTTATCCATGGGGAGGACGACGCCATGATCAACGTGCAGATGTCAAAGGATCTGTATGCGGCGGCGAGCGGCTATAAAGAGCTTCTGATCGTTGAGGACGCCGGACATGCGCAGGCACAGGATAAGCAGCCGGAGCTGTATTACGGGACGATCCGGGCGTTTCTGCAGAAGGCGCGTTTTGACTGGCAGCAGGTGAACCTGGATGATTGATAATTGACTGTGAATAACTGGAATAAATACCAGAAATGTGATAATTTGTTGCTTTTATAAATAAATTGCAAAAATAAGAATTTTTTTGAAAAAATGTGTTGACAAATGGAAATAACCTGCTATAATAAAATCATAAACAAAACAAATTCAGATAGATAAAATAAAGCAAAGGAGGTACGGTCCACCGAAAACATAACCTACAATCCATTTTAAAGTACAAATGAATAAGGAACCAATGACAAAGCAAAGAAACGTAGTCGAGTACATGAGAGAAAGTAACGAGTCGCAGAAGAGAAAGAGAAGAAGTTAAGACGTTACGGTATATGCATACGAAAGAAAAGTGGAAAGAGTACGAAAGAAGAGAAAATGGAGGTATGGGCCATTGGATAGCGTAGCATAGAAGCGGGTATTAATTCTCAGAGGATTAGTACCCGCTTCGACGTGTGACGGACTGCGGATTTGAGATTGTATTGGTAGTGGTGGTTTTGGGTGCGGTGTATCGAATTGAAATTGACATAAAAAGAATATCGAAAAATGTAAATTCGGGTAGCATATTTCCCGAAAATAAGTTATAGTATACGGGAAAGACATGGAGGAACAGCATGGGAAAATTATTTGGCAGAAAAAAGAAATACTCGGATGATGAGTACGAAGATGAATTTGAAGATGATGAAATGGAAGACGATGACGATCTGGATGATGAAGAAGACTCGGACGACGATCTGGATGATGATTCGGACGATGAAGAGATAGATGATGACGACGATTCGGATGACGATGAAGAGACAGACGACGATGAGTCGAATGAAGAAGATTCAGATGATGACGAGGACGATCCGGATGATGAAGAGACGGATGACGGGGATGAAGAAGATGACCCGGAGGATGACGACGAAGAGGAAGATGAAGAAGAGGATGAAGACGATCGGCGGGCTTTTCGGCGTCGTCGGAGAGTCCGCAATCAGATTATCGCCTATTCGGTCGTATTTGTATTCTTGGTCATGGTGCTTGCGGGATGCATATCTGCAGGCCGGGGCATAGCAGGTGCGATCAGTGCAAAGAGGCAGGCAGAGGAGCAGGCGAAGCAGCAGGCAGAGCAGGAGGCACAGGAAGCACGTGAAGTCGTGATCGATGCCCCCGAGGTGATAGAAGAGCAGCCGGAAGGAGAGTCTGAGGAGGAGTATTTGCGGGAGATTATGGATGCCTGTCTGGCGGAGATGCCGCTGGAGGATAAAGTGGCTGGGCTGTTTATTGTGAGACCGGAGGCGATCACAGGCGTCTCGACCGTTACACAGGCCGGCGACGGGACAAGAGAAGCGCTTAATACGTATGCGGTCGGCGGACTGGTCTACTTTGAAAAGAATATCCTGAGTAAGGAACAGCTTACGGAGATGCTGGCCAATACGGTTTCCATGAGCAGGTATCCCATTTTCTTGGCCGTGGATGAGGAAGGCGGTTCGGTCAGCAGAGTGGTTGAAGGCGGCATAGGAGTGACTGCGGTGGATGATATGTCTCAGATTGGGGCAGCGGGTGATACGACACAGGCCTATGAGGCAGGGACGACGATCGGCAGCTATCTCAAGGAACTGGGATTTAATCTGGATCTTGCACCGGTGGCGGATGTGGCAGATCCCGGAAGCAGTGAGCTGGGCGACAGAGTTTTTGGAGCGGATGCCCAGATGGTGAGTGGTATGGTTGCCAGTGTGGTTGAGGGGATCGAGAGCACCGGCGTAAGCTCCTGCCTGAAACATTTCCCGGGAATCGGCGGGGTGGAAGGTGATACCCATGACGGCAGAGCTGAGACAGCCAGAACACTGGATGAGATGAGGAGCAGCGAGTTCCTTCCGTTTAAAGCCGGTATTGATGCGGGGGCGGATTTTGTCATGGTCAGCCATGTGACCGCGGCCGCGGTGGAAGACGGGACGCTTCCGGCGTCTTTGTCCAAAGCGTTGATAACGGACACGCTGCGCGGTGAACTCGGATTTCAGGGTGTGATCATCACCGATGCGCTTGATATGAGTGCGATCACACAGTATTACACCTCGGAGGAGGCAGCAGTGAAGGCGCTTGATGCAGGAGCGGATATGCTGCTTATGCCGGAGGATTTTGAGGCGGCCTATAATGCGGTTCTGACGGCCGTAAAGGACGGCACAATCCAGGAATCGCGGATTGATGAATCACTGGAGCGTATTTATCGTGTCAAAGCGGCCGAGAAGCTGCGCCAGATGCAGAGTGAAGGCTGAGTGCCGCAGGCTTTTTCAGTAGGTTCGATGAGAGCGTTGTACTGTGGTCGGTGAGGGTAAATATGATATGGGATCGAAGTGATCAAGCGGTTAATATGGTCTGTGTTTAACACGGATATGGTGGAAAAGGTAGAGGATGTCAGTAGAATTTTAAGTTGTGTCAATTCTGTGAAATGTTTGTAAATTCAAAACAATTTAAAAAGATTATTGAATTTTATAAATTTCAAAAATTTTGTTGACAAAGTGAAACCGATATAGTATAGTAATACTTGTCCGAGGGATACATAAGAGATAAAGTAAAGCCGGACAAGTGATATGCGCGAGTGGCTCAGTTGGTGGAGCACGACCTTGCCAAGGTCGGGGTCGCGGGTTCGAGTCCCGTCTCGCGCTCTTCTTAATGAAGCGGAAACGTTGATAAATAGAGGGTACTGAAAAAGTCTGATTCTTTTGAAAAAAGAATTGGGCTTTTTTCAGTGTTGGCATTATAATAGAAGTATGGGGAAGGAGGATTCCGAAATGCTAAAAGATAATTCGCAGTTAAAACTATCCTTATCACCATATCAGGGGATTTACGATGCAATCATTCCTGCTGATCATCTTTTGCGGAAGATGAAAGAGAACATCGATTTCAGCTTTATAAATCCAATGTTGCGTAAACAGTATTGTGAAAATTTCGGACGCCCGGCAAAAGAACCGGAGATGATGTTCAAACTGCTGTTCTTGAAAAAACTGTACGACCTGTCCGACGAAACCCTGATCAGCAGCGCCCAGACAGATATGGCATATAAATTTTTTCTGGATCTGGAACCGGAAGCGAAAATGATTGATCCCAGTCTTCTCACAAAATTCAGAAAAACCCGTATTACAGAAGATATCCTGGAAGAGATGTTAAGAGAAACAATTCAGCAGGCTTTGGATAAAGGCCTGATAAAATCGGGAACCATTATCGTGGATTCCACCCATACAAACGCATCTGTCCGTGCGAAATCCCCTACACAAATTTTGCGGGACATGAGTAAACAGCTCCGAAAGGAAATTTATAAAAATGCCTTTGAATTATCGGAAAAATTTCCCGAAAAGCCATCCCTGGAAGCCGGACTGGAGGAAGAGATTGCATATACGAAAGAACTGCTAAAGGCTCTGGAGGAAGATGTCGCGACCTGTGGCAACGGGAAGATACAGGAACTTTCCAGGAAAATGAAAGAGCTGCTTGAGGATGAAAAGATCAGGGATATACGTTCAAAGGATGACAAAGATGCACGGTTTGGACACAAAACTCCAACAAGCACATTTTACGGATATAAAAACCACCTGGCAATGACAGAAGAGCGCTTGATTGCGGGGATAAGCGTAACTCACGGAGGTGCGCCGGACGGACAGGAATTACCTGGGCTGATAGAAAAGGTACAGGGAAACGGGATAGAAGTGACAGAAGTGATCGGGGATATGGCATATGTCAGCGATGATAATCTGGAAGCCTGCGGCGAAGGGATCTCATTGATAGCGCGCACCAATACGGCTGTAGCAGCGGCTGCGAACGGGAAACTGGACGAAGGATTCTGTTATAATAAGGATGCCGGGATGCTGCAGTGCCCTGCCGGAGAGCTTGCGATGCGTGTAGAAAAGAGAGCCGCCCAAAACGGAAATACTTATTTGAGGTATATATTTAGCAAGGTCAAATGCCGAAAATGTCCGTTAAGAGAAAGCTGCCGTGTAGGGAAAGGGAAATCAAAGGAACGGAGTTACAGCATTACCCAGGCAAGCGAAAAGAACCTGGAACGGCTTAAATTTGAGGAAAGTGAATTTTTCAGGGAACGGATGAAGATCCGGCATCGGATTGAAGAAAAGAATGGGGAATTAAAAGAGGCCCACGGATTGCGCAGAGCGGATTCGAGAGGGTTGTTTGCTATGGAATTGCAAATGTATTTTACGGCGTTTGTGGCTAATAGCAAGAGGATCATGAGACTGACTGAGCTGGCTACGCAATAAAGTGGTATTCTCTTTGCATGCTTTAGGGTGAATTTGTGTGTAGATGCTGTTTATATAATAGAAGAAAGAAAACTCCCGCTAAAAAAGTGGGAGTTTTTCAGTGTCCTTTTGAAAACAGGTTTTGGTGTATTGCCACGATTAACATTTGCATATATAGTAAACGAAATTTCTAATGTCGCTAACTATAGAATGCAAAGCCTGTGCGTATTTCTGAGGCATGAAGCGTAACCGGCTTTTTTAGTAAGATATTTTTTAGATAATAGTTTCTTGACGGTACATGAAAGAAACTGGTATGGTGAAAGAAAGCTATGAATTCCATGCTACAGGAGAGAATGCAGCGCTGGCCGCGGTGATAAGAGGATAAAAGATGATCAGGCAGACAAAGAGGAAGGGAACAGACTATGAGAGCGATCGGAATTGATATCGGAACGACCAGCATCTGTCTGGGTGTTTATGAGGAGGAGACGGGGAGACTGTCGGCGGTGCGTCAGGAGAAGAACCACTTCCTCGAGGGCACGTTTCGGCAGGATCCTGACAGAATTTATGCGGTGGTAAAAGAGATGCTGGACAATTTCCTGCAAAGCGATGACAGTACCGACAGACCTTCGGCGATCGGCATTTCCAGCCAGATGCACGGAATTTTGTATGTGGACAGGGCGGGACGGGCCGTTTCTCCCTATTATACATGGAAGGAGGAATCAGGGAATGGGACCTTCGGAGAGGAGACTTACGCGTCTTATCTGTCCCGTGTGACAGGCTGTGAGATGTATACCGGTTACGGGAGCGTGACGCATTTTACTCTGCAGCAGACGGGGCAGATTCCGGCGCAGGCGGTGTGTCTTGCCAATATCGGGGACTATATAGCCATGCGGCTGTGTGATGCAAAGGAACCGGTGATGAGTCCTTCCATTGCGGCCAGTCTGGGTGGTTTTGGCCTGCAGGAGCGGCGTTTTGCTATGGAAGCCCTGGAGAGAGCAGGGGTGGCAACGTCTTATTATCCGCAGGTGAGAGCTGCCGGGTTTGTTCTGGGAGCGTATGAGGGGATTCCGGTGACCTGCGCCCAGGGGGACAATCAGGCGAGCTTTTATGCTGCCATAGGGGAGAAGCAGGATGCGCTGAGCGTTAACGTGGGGACCGGATCCCAGGTTTCTTTGTTCCACAGAGAGCTGGTCGAAGGAACGGAGGCGGAGATCCGACCTTTTACGGAAAAAGGATTTCTGTATGTACAGGCTTCGGTCAACGGCGGCAAAGTGTATGAGCGGCTGGCGGAATTTGTGAAAGGCACGGTGTTCGCGGTGACGGGGATCGAGACGGATGTCTATGAAAAGCTGGAGGAAGCGGGAGCACAGGTGCCTGCAACGGATCTGCGGATTACGCCGCTTCTCTACGGCAGCCGTCAAAGGCAGTCGTCTGACGAAAGTGCGAAGCGGCCGGCGGCCGAGAATCTTACGCTGGGAAGAAACGCCGGGCGGCCGGCGCCCGAGAATCTTGCGCTGGGAAGAAACACTGGGCGGCAGGCGCCCAAAAACCCTGCACCGGGCGGCAGCATGACTGGGTTGACAGCCGGGAATTTCACGCTTGGACACATGGTCAGGGCCTACGTGGCGGGGATGGCGCTGGAGCTTTACCGGATGTATGAGCAGCTGCCCGAGGTGCTGAAGCAGGGGAAAAGAGAGATTATCGCCAGCGGAAACGGCATACGCAAAAACAGGCTGCTGCGGCAGGAAGTAGAGCGGCTTTTTGGACTTCCAGTCAGATTCCGGGATATTGCGGAGGAGGCGGCAGCAGGCGCAGCCATGTGGGCTTTGGCGGAGGTCAAAAGGCATGAGGAAGAAGAAAGGCAGTAGGAAGAGGACAGGCAGTAGAGAGATGGAAGGCCGCTGTTGCGGCAGAATGGAGGATGGTTAAACATGAAGATCAAAAGAGCGGCCAGCATTCCGCTGATCGTGAGCGACCCTTATTTTTCGGTCTGGTCACCGGCGGATGCCCTGTACGAGACGGATACGGCGCATTGGAGCGGATGCAGGCAGAAGATCAGAGGTTATGTGACGGTGGATGAGGCTGTTTATTGTTTTTTGGGCGACAGGGAGTTTCATCAGGTTATTGAGCAGAAATATGTGGATGTGACGGCCACGGCCACAGAATATTATTTTGAAAATGAGAAGATCGGGCTTACGGTGCGTTTCTGTTCGCCGCTGTTGCTGGACGATTTCACACTTGTGTCGAGACCATGCGCTTATATTGACCTGACAGTGCATAAAAAGACGCCGTGCAATGTACATACAGATTTTCTTATTTATTCCGATCTCGTGCAGCGGGGAGATGACAGGCTGGTCGGGGGCAGCAACCGCAAGGCGCAGGGACAGGACAGGGCGGCTTTTGGCTACGCCTTTATGGGACGGGCGGCACAGCGGCCTCTGGGAAACAGCGGTGATAATATTACGATCGACTGGGGGTATGCTTATCTGGCTTCTGACGATGAGAAGGCGGTGCTCACCTATGATGGGGGAAACCGTGTGATCGGTTGCCGTATGGATTTTGCCGGGGAGCAGGAGACGAAGGGCATGATCGTTGCTTACGATGACCTGCTTTCCATTAACTATTTCGGGGAATGGCGAAAGGCTTACTGGACGGAGCGCTACACGGATATTCTCGACGCTGTCGGGGCCGCTTTTTTTGACAGAAAAGAGGTGCTTGTCAGGGCGGCGGCGCTTGACGGGGATCTTTTTCAAAAGGCCATGGCTTTTGGCGGGGAAGACTATGCGTTCCTGTGCTGTTTAAGTTACAGGCATTCGATCGCTGCGCACAAGCTGATTACGGATGAAAACGGAGAGGTGATCTTTTTATCCAAAGAGAATGACTCCAACGGCTGTATCGGTACGGTGGATGTGAGTTATCCTTCGGTGCCTCTTTTCCTGCTGTATCAGACGGAGTATGTGAAAGGGATGCTGCGCCCCGTGTTCCGGTTTGCGGCCTGTGATGTGTGGGAGTATGATTTTGCGCCCCATGACGTGGGACGATATCCTTATGCCTGGGGTCAGGTTTACGGGTTGAACAAAGATAACAGGAAGGGGGATTTTTCCGGGGAGAGCGGGGACGTCTTTCCGCCGTTCTATATGTATCCGCAGGGGAGTGAGGTTTATGATCTCAGGGACCAGATGCCGGTGGAGGAGTGCGGCAATATGCTGATCATGACGGCGGTGGTCTGCCTGCTTGACGGCAGCGGCGATTTCGCCGTGCCCTATCGGGAGACGTTGAAGGCATGGACGAAATATCTGTTGGAGTTCGGCGCAGATCCGGGAGAACAGCTTTGCACGGATGACTTTGCCGGGCATCTGTCTCATAATGTCAATCTGTCCGTGAAGGCGGTGATGGGAATCGAGGCTTACGCCAGACTGGCGGCTCTCTGGGGAGAGGAAAAAGAAGCGCAGGAGTATCACGGGCTTGCCGCAGCTATGGCGGCAGACTGGGAGAAACGGGCAAAGGCGGAGGATCATTACACGCTTGTCTTCGGCAGTCCGGAGACGTGGAGTCTTAAGTATAATCTGGTGTGGGATAAGTTCTTCGACAGTGGTCTTTTCTCCGGAGAGGTGTACGAAAAGGAGCTTGCTTATTACGTGGAAAAGGTGAACGAGTACGGTACGCCGTTGGACAGCAGGCAGGATTATACGAAGAGCGACTGGATCCTCTGGTGCGCGGCCATGGCCGGAGACCGGGAGCAGGCGGGAAAGCTGATCGCTCCGGTGGCGCATTATCTGGAAAAGACCACGACCCGCTATCCTTTCGGCGACTGGTACGAGACGGTGACGGGAGAATACTGTCACTTTAAGGGCAGGAGCGTGCAGGGCGGTATCTTTATGCCGCTGCTGATGGAGGGCAGAGGGTGAGAAGAAAAGACTGATCCAAAGAACAGGGCAAAAACGGCAGACTACTTCTTATTGACAAAAGTGTCTATAAGGAGTAGTCTTTATTTATACGAAGGAAGACTACATAGAGTAGTATTGGAAGCGGGGAGGGTATCTGTATGGCACAAATACAACTGGGCGTGATCGAGGCGCGTTTTGCGGATATGATCTGGGAGCGGGAGCCGGTCAGGTCTTCCGAACTGGTAAAGCTGGCGGCGGAGGTCTTTCAGTGGAAAAGGACGACTACCCACACGGTGCTGAAACGTCTGTGTGACAAGGGGCTGTTTGAAAACAATAAGGGAACGGTCACCTGCCGGATCACCCGGGAGCAGTTTTATTCTCTGCAGAGCAGGAAATTTGTGGAGGATTCTTTTGC
>ERZ808041.1181-NODE-1181-length-11227-cov-4.543498_pt1 | contig 11227 bp, 10 predicted proteins | sample MGYA00380192_ERZ808041 | MGnify/ENA primary metagenome ERZ808041 (study PRJEB31490, sample SAMN06133412) | mouse gut metagenome | isolation source: Z1_1 | host: mice | place: China: Chengdu | collected 2015-05 ... | reverse complement strand
TCCCAGTTGGGGCTGCTGCGGAGCATGTGGTGCAGTGAAGGAATCATTCTGGCGGTGAACGCCGCGGTTTGCCTGTTCGTTTGGTCGGTTTACCGCAAAGCGTGCGTCCACAGGCCTTTGGCTGGCTGAGCGCGGCCGGGACGGAGCAGCAGAAAAGGAGGATTTGCCGTGCGTGTCAAGGAATATTTACGGCGCAAGGTAGCGTTTTTTGCAAGCGTTATTGAAATCGCCATTTCCATCATCGTGCTCATCGCCATTGTTATCGCGGGTATACAGGTGGTGCGCGAGGTGTTCAGCCTTGCGGGCGATCCGAAAGCCCACGAGGGCTTTACAGTGTTTTTGGGCCACGCGTTCAACCTGATCATCGGCGTGGAGTTTATCAAGATGCTGGCAAAGCATACGCCCGGCTCCGCCATTGAGGTGCTTCTGTTCGCCATCGCCCGGCAGATGGTGGTGGAGCATACTTCGCCGCTGGAAAATCTCATCGGCATCGTCACCATCGCGCTGATCTTTGCCATCCGGAAATTCCTGTTCGTGCCCTCCTTCGGTGAGCACTCTGCGTTTCATGAAGAGGAGGAGACGCGGGCCGGAGCCTTAAGCGCTGCCGGTGCGCCGCGGCGGGAGTGATGGAACGGAGCGCGGCGCGAAAAGGCCGCAGGCCATCCCGTCTCCGGCCCGGCACCGCCGATTGCAGATACGGAAAAAGCCTTTGCCCCGGGACGCAATGTCCGGGGCAAAGGCTTTTTTGCAAAAATGGGATGCGGAACGGGCTTATTCTTTAAAAGCCCACAGGCGCTGCCCCAGATAGTTGCAGGCGGTAAAGATCACCTGCGCTACCAGCATGGCGATGCGCGCCTGCCAGTCTGTGGAAACAGCGGGAAAGAAGCGCCCCATGAACATCGGCACCAGAAAATCCGAAAGGCCGAAGCTGATGAGGTAGCACACCGCGATGACCACAGAAAAGCGCACGGCGCTTTGCAGCAGAGGGGCCTTGCTTTCAAAACTGTATTTCCGGTTGAAGATAAAGCTGAACACGCTGCATACGGTGAACATCAGCGCGGTCGCGCCCCAATAGCCCAGCGCGCCGTACAAAAGCTGGCTGCCGACCATGCTGACGAGTGTGTTCAGCCCGCCGATGATAAGAAAGATCAGCAGGCTCCTGTCCCAGAAAAACGAGAACAGTTTTTTAAACAGGCGCATCTCAGTCCACGACCTTCACACACTTCATCACAACGGGCGTTTTGGGCTTGTCGCGGAAATCCGTGGCGACGGACGCGATCTCGTCGACAACGTCCATGCCTTCCACCACATGGCCGAAAGCGGCGTAACTGCCGTCCAGATGCGGCGCGTCGGCATGCATGATGAAGAATTGGCTGCCCGCGGAGTTGGGCATCTGGCTGCGGGCCATGCTGATGACGCCGCGGGTATGGCGGATGGGGTTTTCAACGCCGTTTGCGGCAAATTCGCCTTTGATGCCATAGCCCGGGCCGCCCATGCCGGTGCCCTCGGGACAGCCGCCCTGGATCATGAACCCCTTGATTACGCGGTGAAAAATAAGGCCGTCATAGTATCCCTTATTAACCAGACTGATAAAATTGTTCACTGTATTTGGGGCAATTTCCGGGTAAAGCTCTGCTTTCATGGTGTCGCCGTTTTCCATCTCAATAGTAACGATTGGATTCTGCATATTTATTTCCTCCTAAGATTTTCTGCTCTTGTCCTATAAGTGTAGCAAAATGCAGAAGATTTGTCCAGACTTTAACCAATACGGTACTGGTTGGGTGAAAGTCCGGTCTCCCTTTTGAATATGGTGCTGAAATAGCTGAGGCTCTGAAATCCTGTCTTCTCAGATATCTCAGCCACAGTCATAGAGCTGCTTTTGAGAAGCTGCTTCGCATTATCGAGTCTCACCTGCTGAAGATACTGTACAAAGTTAATGCCGAAATATTTCCGGAAGCTGCGGCTGAAATAAGAGGGGCTGTATCCGCAGATAGATGCGACCTTATCCAGATCGAGGTCCATCATATAATACTGTTCGATATAGGCTTTTGCAATATCCAGTACGCCGCCCCCGTCTGAAAGCGCCCTGATCCTGTTTATGGCAAATTGAAGAAATAACTGCATCTCTCCCTTGATATCCTTTACTGTCGCAGCCTTAAAGATCCGGTTGACCACATTGATAAGGCTGCCGGATATTTCCGCCGCATCGATTCCAATCCGCATGCAGTACTGGGCCGTCTCCGACAGAATTGTAACCGCCAGAGATTTTACATAGGAGGCCCCCATGTTCCGGCTGATTGTAAGATTCATAAAACGTTCCAGAACACCTTCCCCGTATTCTTCGTTTTTGAGGCTGACTGCAATAATCAGATCATGGCTGAACTGCTCTGATTCGGAGGCCCCCTCATCCCCGTATACGGGAACCGACTGTCTGTAATGAAGCACCTGTCCCCTGCCTTTCTGGAAAGAGTGTTCCAGGGCGCGGAAGGACTGTTCATAAGCCCTCCATAAAAAACCCTTCGTATCGCAGAAGCTGCTCACCCCGATTGATACGGAATAGCCCGTCTCCCGGATCAGATGGTCCTGGATCATTTCAGCGCAGGCAGTGGCGTAATCTTCAGCCTGTTCCCCTTTTCTGCCGCCGCAATCCAGAACCACAACCACCTTGTCCGTTCCTATCAATGTCGTGGCAATTCCCTTCATCCCCAGGCGAAGCACTTCCCGCGTCCTGTTCAATAGATTCCGCTTCATCTTGTAGCGGTATGAATTATGGTGGTGCTCACAGATTGTCCAGAAATCATCATAAACAATGGTCAGAATTATCTGGGGGTTTATTTCTATCTCCATCAGGCCGAACATGGGCTGAAGTTTCGTCAGTCTTTCCAGATGACCGTATATTAAATCGTGGATATATTCCATGGACAGGATATCTTTAAACATCTCCGCCGCCGGAAGCTCCTCCTCCCCGTCATGCCCGTGCAGGAAATAAACGCCGTCAATATATCCCTGCCAGGCATAGGGAAGCACCATTCCTGCCGGAGCCGCCTCCATCATCATGATAACACGGCACCCCGGATTATTTTCCTTCACCTTCTGAATAAAGTCATTTTCAATATCCTGCTGCCTGAGAAAAAGAAAGCAGTCTCCGGGGCCCCTGCTCAGTGCCAGAACTTCTTCCCGGTTTTTTGCAAGCTCCATATCAGGCAATTGTCCCGCTGCCGGATTGTTTTTATCTAACAGACAAATACTCCTCATTCTTTCCTCCAAACGGTATTTAAAATTATTATTGCTGCCTTTTCTTCAAACTATAATATAATCTAAAAACATTGTCAATTTTTCACTTATGTCAAAAAAATTAAAATGGAGAACAAAAATGTGTATATATAACGCTTTATCCTTTTACTATAATAAAGACAAGCTAAGCGGCCGCTTTGCAGGTAACGGAACAGAATGAAAAAGTCTTAGGAGGTGCTATATGAAAAACACTCCGGAAGTACCGGAAAACACCACAAGCCCAGGCATTAAAGCCAAGTTTGTCCTGCTCAGCCTGATCGGAATTTTTATGTTTTTTGTCCCTGTCCCGTCAAACGGAGCCACCACAATTCCCATTGAATACCTGGTGAGCTTTCTGACCGGCCACTTTATGGCGGCAGGGCGATTATATGCGCTGGCAGTCATTCTCATCGCCACTGCCATGCCCTTCATAAAAAAGACCTGGAACAAAGACGCCATCACAACCATTTTCACTTTTACAAAAATACTGGGAGCGGTATTCACGGTAATCGTCTTTTCCGGCGTCGGACCTGAACCGATTATGAGAGCGGATCACGGGCCCTTCCTCTTCGAATCGCTGGCAGTCCAGGTGGGAACTCTTATTCCAATCGGCGCCATCTTTCTGACCTGTCTTATGAATTATGGTTTTATTGACTTTGCCGGCCAGTTCCTCCGCCCCCTGATGCGGGCAGTCTGGAGGACCCCGGGGCGCTCGGCCGTCGACGCCGTGGCCTCCTTCATGGGAAGTACGGCTGTGGGAATGCTGATTACAAATGAAATGTACAAAGAGAGGAAGTACAACACGAGAGAAGCCTCTATCATCGCCACAGGATTCTCCACAGTCTGCGTATCATTTTTTGTTATTGTTGCAAAAACAGCAGACATCATGCATTTGTGGACTCCGTTTTTCTTCATATCACTGATTGTCACCTTTGGCGTCACAGCCATTGTAGCCAGAATCTATCCTCTGTCTTCTAAGCCTGAGACCTATTATCAGGAAAAAGAGGGATATCCGGAAGAAAAACTGGAGGGGAGCCTTTTGAAAGCCGCATGGAACGAAGGACTCCGGATCTGTAAAGATGCCGGTCCTGTACTTCCGAACATTCTTAAAAACATTAAGAACTCGTTTGGACTGGTGTTTGAGGTGCTGCCAAACTTCATGTCAATCGGCCTGGTGGCGCTGATTCTGGCAGATTATACGCCTGTGTTTGACTGGCTCGGCTATATTTTCTACCCAATTACGCTGCTGCTTCAGATCCCGGAGCCTCTGCTTGCCGCTAAAGCGACCTTCCTCGGCCTGGCGGAAATGTACCTTCCCGTCCTGGTCGTCGTAAATGCGCCGGAGCTGACACGTTTTATCATCAGCGTCATGAGTATCACCCAGGTTTTGATGTTCTCCACGACAATTCCCTGTGTTGTGGCCACTGAAATTCCTGTTTCCATCAAGGATATGGTTATCATCTGGCTGGAACGGACCATCCTGTCCTTCTTTATCATTGTGCCGATATCCTGGTTAGTCTTTATGTTGTAAATGCCGCGCTGCGGCCTGTTAAAAATAATCATTCACGGAGGAAAACAATATGTTCTACGAACCATCAAAAAATAATCACGGCTTATCCAGAAACCCGTTTAAATCCTGTACCGTTCCGAGAGTCATCGGATGGATCTCCACAAAAAATCCGGACGGCACCGATAACCTGGCTCCCTACAGCCAGTTTACAAATCTTACCTTCGATCCGCCGCTGGTCATCTTTTCCGCCAACCAGAATGTGGTGGATGATCGGAAAAATACGGTAAAAAACATTGAGCGCACCGGCGAATTCGTCTACAATATGGTATCGTACGATTTAAAGGACGCGATGAACCGCTCTTCCATCTTTGAAATTCCGGAGGGAACGAAAGACAAGTTCGAGTATTCCCAGGTTACAAAAGCACCTTCCGTACTGGTGCAGGCCGCCCGTGTTGCCGAATCTCCGGTTCAGTATGAGTGTAAATACGTTCAGACAATCCGCATCCCGGGCAAAGACACACTGGCCACCGTGGACTGTATTATCGGAGAAGTAATCGGAATACATATTGCCAACGAATTCATTCTTCCCGACGGAAAGGTGGATATCTGCCGCATTAAGCCGGTGGCCCGGCTCGGATACTTCGATTTTACCGTGGTCAATAATTCCTTTGAGATGGCCCCGCCCAAAGTCAGCCCTGAAAAACAGATCCTGGTGGACAAAGGTCTTGAGGGGAAGGTTTAATCAGAGAATCTATAACCGTCTGCCGGTTTCAAGTCGGCAGGCGGTTTTTATATTGAACAGTCAGCTTTATTACCCGGATTTTGAATTAGATATTCGACGCCAACTCCTTGTTTTTATGGTATAATGACTGCAAAGCAGTCATTATACCGCGCATAAACGGTTTCTGCGTTCACCGCAGAAATCCGGCGCTGATTTCCGTCGGAGACTCCATGTTCCTTAGGGAACATGGTATAATGACTGCAAAGCGGTCATTATACCGCGCATAAACGGTTTCTGCGTTCACCGCAGAAATTAAATTATCAAAAGGAGGGCGTTACATATGGGAGAAATGATTCCGTCATACGACAACACAAAATTATATTTAAATAAGGAGACAGACATGGATTGCAGGGCTGTCGCCGTCATTGTCCACGGACTGTGTGAACACCAGGGCCGGTACGACTATTTTTCCGGGCTGTTCCACAAGGCCGGAATCGGCACCTACCGCTTTGATCACCGCGGCCACGGACGTTCCGAGGGAGAGCGCACCTATTACACGGACTTTAATGAACTGCTGGATGACACTAACGTTGTAGTCGATTTGGCGATTGCCGAGAATCCCGGCGTTCCCGTATTTCTGATCGGCCACAGTATGGGCGGCTTCACTGTTGCCCTGTATGGCGCCAAGTATCCGGACCAAAAGCTGCGCGGCATCATCACAAGCGGAGCCCTGACCAGGGATAACGGAAAACTTATCACCGGTATTCCGAAAGGAATGGATCCCCATACACAGCTTCCAAACGAACTGGGCGCCGGCGTTTGTTCCGTCCAGGAGGTTGTGGACTGGTACGGAAAAGATCCTTATAACACGAAAACCTTCACAACAGGTCTGTGTTACGCCATCTGCGACGGCATCACCTGGTTTGAAAACAGCATCAAAGAATTTAAATATCCTGTCCTGATGCTACACGGAGAAAAAGACGGCCTTGTAAATGTACAGGACACCTATGATTTCTTTAAAACCGTTCCTTCTTCCGATAAACAGATGAAAATTTACGGCGGTCTGTTCCATGAAATATTCAATGAATATTGCAGGGATGAGGTGATCGGAGATGTGATTGGATGGATAGAGCATCGCACACGATAACATGCACGCTCCGCGCACAGGTCACCGCCATCAATAAATCCGGCAGCAAATGCCGGCCTTATGTATACAATCCGGTTCAATTTTTCTATTTGAAGAATTGCCGGATTGTTTTTATTTATCAGGAATATTCACCTGTTAAATAAAAACCGCTCCGCAGAGTAACGAATAAAAATCGAAAAAAAGACAACAATAACCGTAAAATTTGAGGAAGGATCGCTCTGAAGAAAGCGTTTAAATCTTATGAAAAACAAAAAACCGCACTATGCCTGGATCATTCTTCTGGGCGTTATCCTGATCCGCGGCTTTGCCGGAGGAGGAATCAATTCGGTCTCAGGGCTTTTTCTGTATCCCGTGTCACGCGATATCGGCGTTGGAATAGGGACTCTGTCCATTTATTTAAGCATCACTTCCATTGTCATGGTATTATGGCTTCCGCTGGCAGGGCGGCTTATCAACCGGTATGACGTCCGGCTCGTAGCCGCAGCCGGAGCCGTTCTGCAGGCGCTTTCTTTCATGTCCTTCGGGCTTATGAATTCGGTCTATGGCTGGTATCTGATGGCGGTTCCTTATGCAATGGGATCCACGATTCTGGTAAGTCTGCTGGGGCCAATCCTGATTAACCGCTGGTTCGCAGGAAATACAGGAATGATGCTGGGACTTCAGATGGCCTTTGTCGGCTTATTCGGCTCCGTTTTTCAGCCTGCTGCCTCAAAAATAATATCCGTTCACGGCTGGCGCGCCGGGTATTTATTTGTCGGGGGCGTTACGCTGACTGCCGTTCTTCTTTCTTCCGTTCTCTTTCTGCGAAACAGGCCCGAGGATAAATCCACGTCTCCTTACCGGACCGGGACACAGGCTGACAGGAGCGCAGGCCGGAAGGAATCTGATTTAGTGGAAATACCGGAAAAAATGGCTTTGCACTCGGCTTCCTTTTATTTGCTGCTGTTCTTTATGATTTCCATTACCGGTATTGGCGTTTTTACACAGCATATACCTACCTACGGAGCATTACTCGGCTACACCACAGCCGAGACCGGCAATGCCCTTGCATACGCTTCCATCGGGAGCGCGGCCGGTTCAATCGCAATTGGAGTAATCAGCGACAGAATCGGCAGCCTGAAGACGTGCTACGGCGTTCTTGGAATCGGTTTTTTGGCAATGGCCGGCTACCTGCTCAGCGGCAGCAGTCTCCTCCTCTTTCGCATGTCCGCCTTTTGCCAGGGATTAATCAGCGCCGGTATCATGGTCCTGTCCCCTATTCTGACGCTGAGATTCTACGGCCGGAAGGATTATGAAAAAATATTTGCCAAAGTCTCCATGGGCGCTCCGATTGCCTCAGTCATCCTGATTCCCGTCTACGGGTTTATCTATGACATGACAAACAGCTACCGTTTTGTCCTGCTCCTTATGATCGGTCTGCTGTCGGCTGCTCTCTTCTGCATCAGTGCAGGCTGGAAATACCGCTGTACCCAGGCCGGCTGTCCTGTTATATGGAAAAACAGGCGCTGAATGAGCAGAATCAATGCGATGGAAATTGGGGGAGTTTCCTTCCGTCGTTCATATTTCGTTCACAAATCATTAAAAAACCTTTTACACAATTAACATGATTTCTTCATCTTTCCCCCATATACTTAAACCATAGCAATTAACAATGCTTACAAGATTTTTTTCATAATATCGAGCTGATTTAAGTATCAGCTCTCCTCCCTTTTTCAAATATCAAAAAGCCTCTCACTGCTGGAGAGGCTTTTTTGTTGAAGTCGGTGACCTGTGCGCGCAGCGTGCAGATTATCGTTTGGTCTGGCTTTCGAGTCTTTATCTTTTCTTATCTTTTTCTCCTATTTCTCAACGGCGCCTTCACTTCTCTTGATAAAAGCAGAATGCCAATCAGGTTCGGAACCGCCATCAGTCCGTTAAATACGTCGGACAGGTTCCAGACCAGCTCCAGCTTCGCCACACATCCGAAAAACACCGCATTGAGATATACGAATCCGTAAAAGCAGAGAAACACCTTTCCTGCGCCGGTATGCTCCGTCAGATAGGCGACTGCCTGCCTGCCGAGGTAAAACCATGCAATGATGGTGGCAAAAGCAAACAGGGCCATAGATATAGCCGTCAGATAGCCCCCCGCCGCACCGAAACACTGGGAGAAACAGGCCGCGATCATCGCGCTTCCGTCCGTCTGCCCGTCTGCGTAAAACATGCCTCCCGCCGCACCGCTTTTTCCGGCAATACAGAGAATTACAAGGGCCGTCAATGTGCAGCTGATGATTGTATCGAAAAACACTTCAAATATAGCCCACATTCCCTGTTCTTCGGCCGTTGTCTCCCCGGCCGCGCCGTGCAGCACCGCCAGGCTTCCCAATCCGGCTTCATTGGAGAATACCCCTCTTGCCACACCGTAGCGCATCGCTTTTGACATTCCGTACCCTGCTGCCCCTCCGGCGGCGCTCTTAAAGTTAAATGCCTCCCGCACAATCTCGCTGAACACACCCGGCACTTTATCATAGCAGCTGAAAATCACAATACCGCATAAAAACATGTAAAGGCAGGCCGAAAACGGTACCAGCCTGCTGGCAGCCTCCGATATTCTTCCGATTCCGCCGAAAACCACCGCCATCGTGAGAACCGTTACCGCAAGCCCGGTAATCAGGGGCGGCAGGGAAAATGCATAGGTAAAGCTGTCTGAAATCGAATTGGCCTGAACCATGCTCCCCATCCCCAATGACGCCAGGACACAGAAGAACGCATAGAGCAGCCCTATACCTCGGCTTTTTAAGCCCTGCTCCAGATATACAAAAGGACCGCAGATATACTGTCCGTCCGTCCCCCTGTATCTGTATCTGATTCCAAGATACGTCTCTCCATAGGCTGCCGCCATCCCGACAAAGGCAGACACCCACATCCAGAATACTGCGCCGGGACCGCCTGCAGCGATAGCCGTCGCCACTCCGGCAATGTTTCCCGTTCCCACGGTCGCCGCCAGGGCCGTACATGCCGTCGCAATTTGTGATTTTGCCTCTTCATCCCTGTTTCCAAGCGTTCCTGCCGTAGATTTCCACCAGTACCTGAAATGAAAAATCTGAAATCCCTTTAATTTGAACGTATAAAAGATTCCCGTTCCTAAAAATAACAATAAAAGCCATGGTCCCCATACGAGATCATGGATCACCTTTACACTCTCCATCCTGCCGCCGCTAATTTTCCATTCTCTGTATCTTTTTATTCTTCTTTCCAGCTCCTTATGCACAAACTCTATCGCAATCCGTTAAGGAATGTGGTATACTATGAATACTTAGCAAAATGTGAAAGACGCAATCCACTGCTTTTCACTCACCGCGAATAATTGAAAATAAAAATGGAAGAGGGTATTATCATGCCAGGTTTTACTACCCATTATATATTCGGAATGAAAGCATACAATGATATGCCGAACTCTCAGTTAAAGCATATCGTAGCCAAATACCGCTGGCTTTACCAGCTCGGCCTCCAGGGCCCCGACATTTTCTTTTACAACATTCCCATTCTCCGTCATCAGGATTACAGGAATGTCGGTTCTCACATGCATGAACATCAGGTCAGCCAGTTTTTCGACTGCTGCCTGCGCCATATCGGCCTGATCAGCTCGAGACAGCAGAAAGAAGAAGCTGTCGCCTACCTTGCCGGTTTTATTAACCATTATATTGCCGACTCTATCTGCCATCCCTTTATCTACGGCAGGATCGGCTATGACATTAATGAACCCTCGACGAAGAACCACGGCCTGCATGCGGCTCTGGAAAATGAGCTGGATGCCATCCTGCTGTGGAAATATAAAAAGAAAAAACCGTCCGAATTCAATCAGACGGCCAGTATCTGTTTAAACGGCCAGGAGCTTCAATTTATTTCCCATTTCCTGGCATCCTGTATCAATGAAACTTATTACCCAATCACATACCGCAATAATTTCCAGGTGACACCGGCCATGGTTCACCGTTCCGTCTGGGCCATCCGTTTCGGCTGCCGCACCCTGGCCGATAAATCGGGAAGGAAGAAAAACAGCATTGAATTTGTTGAATCCCTGTTTTTAAAGCAGCCGGTTGCCTCCGCAAAGCTGGTGACCGATACGATATCCAATTACCGCAACAGCTGCAACCTGGATCACCAGCCCTGGTGCAACCCCTGGAAACGTTCCCTGGCCTCCACAGCTTCATTCGTGGATCTGTTCCATCAGACACTGGCCAAGTGCAGCAATGTATATTATCTGTTAAATAACTGCATTACAAGCCCTGTTTCACTTGATAAACAGGATCTTTCCCTTTTGATGAATGAACTCGGCAACTATTCGTACCACAGCGGCCTGCCTGTTTCCTGAAACAGGCGGGTCTTTTTTGCGTACTACCTGCACGCTCCTGCACAGAGCGTGCAGGTTATCGTTTCATAGGACAGACTCCCTGTAAAACGGAAAAAACAGGACGGATATCCGGCTCATACCCGGTTACCCATCCTGTTTTAATTCTTGGTTCTATACTGAATGTTGGGGTGTGCTGAAAAGCACACTTCCAACATTCTTTTCGTTGTAATAAAATACATCTAT
>ERZ808041.1177-NODE-1177-length-11315-cov-4.143620_pt1 | contig 11315 bp, 8 predicted proteins | sample MGYA00380192_ERZ808041 | MGnify/ENA primary metagenome ERZ808041 (study PRJEB31490, sample SAMN06133412) | mouse gut metagenome | isolation source: Z1_1 | host: mice | place: China: Chengdu | collected 2015-05 ... | reverse complement strand
CACCCTGGTCGCAATTGCTGTAATTTTTTCCTCAATGCTTTGTTCCACATCATACAGCGGAGCATAGCTGTTTTCCTCTGCACAAAGCTCCACCAGCTGATTGGCTAGATCAAGCGCGCCTTCTCCGCCCTTTGCCCATACCTGAGAAAGGCTCATCGGATGCTGATGCTCTTTACACCAGTTCTGCAATGCTTCCACCTCTGCAGGAGTATCGCTCGCAAATTCATTGATTGCTACGATATAAGGCAGTCCGAACTGCTTTACTGTATCAATGTGCTTTGCAAGATTTTCACACCCTGTCAGCATCGCTTCCACATTTTCATCCTTCAAATCCTCATATGCTACATTGCCGTGCTGCTTCAAGGCACGAATGGTTGCTACAATTACCACTGCATTTGGCTTCAGCCCACCGAAGCGACACTTGATATCCAGGAACTTTTCAGCTCCAAGATCAGCACCAAAGCCTGCCTCTGTCACCGTATAATCCGCAAGCTTCAGACATGTTCTTGTCGCAAGAATGGAATTACAGCCATGAGCGATATTGGCAAACGGACCGCCGTGAATCAGTACAGGATTATGTTCCAGTGTCTGTACCATATTCGGCTTGATGGCATCCTTCATAACCATTGCCAGAGCCCCTTCAATGCCAAGATCCTTTACATAAATCGGCTCCTTCTTTGAATTAAATGCCACCAGCATATTGCCGAGGCGTTCCTTTAAATCCATTAAAGATGTGGATAGACAAAGAACTGCCATCACCTCACTGGCCACCGTGATATTGAAGCCGTCCACACGTTCCACACCATTCGCCTTCGGTCCCTGTCCGATCGTAATGTGACGCAGCGTACGATCGTTCATATCCAGACAGCGTTTCCAGACTACCTGTCTCGGATCAATCTGAAGGGCGTTGCCCTGCTGGATATGGTTGTCCAACATGGCTGCCAGCAGGTTATTTGCCGACGTGATGGCATGGAAATCTCCGGTAAAATGAAGATTCAAATCCTCCATAGGCACCACCTGGGCATATCCTCCCCCTGCCGCGCCTCCCTTGATTCCAAAGCAAGGGCCAAGAGAAGGCTCGCGCAGGGCAATGATTGCCTTCTTATTAAGCTTTGCCAAAGCCTGCCCCAACCCAACCGTCGTCGTGGTCTTCCCTTCCCCGGCAGGGGTCGGGTTAATCGCCGTCACCAGCACAAGCTTTCCGTCAGGCCTGTCCTTGATTCTTTCCCACACTTCATCGGAAAGCTTGGCCTTGTATTTTCCGTAGAACTCAAGCTCATCCTCCCCGATTCCTACCACCTTCGCCACATCTCTGATGTGGGCCATCTGTGCCTCCTGTGCAATCTGGATATCTGTTTTCATCGCATTCCCCATCCTTTCTTCTGTCTGCTGTTTATTGTGCTTCACTACTTGATACAAACTGGTCGAATTCCTCCAAAGCCATCAAAACCTTTCTGGGCTTGGTTCCCTCCTCAGGCCCTACGACCCCTGCCTCGGCAAGCTGGTCCATGATTCTTGCCGCCCGGTTAAAGCCAATCTTAAACGCCCTTTGCAGCATCCCGATGGACGCCTTGTCCTTATCGATGATCAGCCGCCCTGCCTCCATGAAATAAGCGTCGTGGGCATCCTCCTCAGGCGGGGCGCCAGGCACAGGTATACTGCCGCCCTGGTTGGTGTTCACATGGTTCACCACTTCCTCATCGTATGTAACCTCTTCACTGTTTTCCTTCAGGAAATCTACCACCTCCTGAACCTCTTTATCCGAGACGAAAGCCCCCTGTACCCTGGCAGGCTTCAAATACCCCGCAGGATAGAACAGCATATCGCCCTTTCCCAAAAGTCTCTCCGCCCCGTTCATGTCGATAATCGTCCTGGAATCTACGCCCTGTGACACGGAAAATGCAATACGCGACGGCATATTTGCCTTAATCAGACCAGTGATAACGTTGACTGAAGGTCTCTGAGTCGCAATAACGAGATGGATTCCCGCTGCTCTCGCAAGCTGCGCCAGACGGCAGATCGCGCCCTCCACCTCCCCTGGGGCGGTCATCATCAGATCCGCCAGCTCGTCCACAATCACAATAATCTGAGGCAAAGGCTCTTTAGGCGCACCGTCCATCGACGGCATGGACATGATCTTCTCATTATAGCCCTTCATGTCACGCACGCCGTACTCCGCAAATTCCCGATAACGCCGATCCATCTCCGCAACCGCCCAGTTAAGGGCGCCTGCCGCCTTCTTCGGGTCCGTCACCACAGGAATCATCAGATGTGGAATCCCGTTGTAGACGCTTAACTCCACCACCTTGGGGTCAATCATAATCAGCTTGACCTCCTCCGGCCTTGCCTTATATAAGATACTCATAATCAGCGTATTGATACACACCGACTTTCCTGAGCCGGTCTGTCCGGCAATCAGCACATGGGGCATCTTCCCAATATCCGACACCACGGCCTTGCCGCCGATATCCTTTCCCACGGCAAACGAAATCTTTGACTGGCTGTTCTGGAATTCCGAAGACTCCAGAAGATCCCGAAACATGACCGGAGAATTCTCCTTATTCGGCACCTCGATTCCCACCGCCGCCTTGCCGGGAATCGGCGCCTCGATACGGATATCCGCAGCAGCCAGATTAAGCTTAATGTCATCAGAAAGCCCTACAATCTTGCTGACCTTTACCCCCATCTCCGGCTGCAATTCATAACGGGTGACAGATGGGCCGCAGCTTACATTAGTCACAGTAACCTTAACCCCAAAATTCTGTAAAATCTGCTGAAGCTTCATGGCAGTCTCCCTGAGACTGGCATCTGACTCGCCCTTCTTACGTGTCCCCTTCTTAAGCAGGGAAACAGGCGGCATCCGGTATTCCTTCTTAGGCTTCTGGTTCTCGCAGGCTATGGCGGAAGCGAAAGCCTCCGTCTCCATGGCGGCGTCCTCCTTCCCATTCCTCCTCTGCTTCTTCACCGATTTTCCTTCCGAAGCCGTCTCTAAAGGCTCTGCCCCTTCTTCAGGCATTGCCCACGCCTCCTGCTGCTTTGGCGCACCCACGTCTACGGATACCTCCGGCTTTTCCGTTCCTGCCATGCCGCCCTCCAAGGCATCCTCATATCCGTCGCCGCCCCTGTTAATGACAAACTCCATGGCCTTTTCAGGCTCATTCTTTTTCTGTGGCTCTGCCGCCTGTGCTTCAACAGGCGCCTCCTGTATCTCCGTATTAAAGGAAACGCCCTCCACATGCCTGTCGCTTCTCTTACGGGGCTTTTTCGCCGCCCCCTTCACTGCCTCAATGGCGCCGGTCTCCCTCATCCTCCGGCGTTCCTCTGCCATTTCGCGCCTGCGCGCGGCATCCTGCTTCGCAATGTCTATGGCCTTTGTGCTATGGCTCTTGACTCCTTTAAGCGCAGACTTCCCCGTGATGATCACCAGACAGATAATCATCAGAATCACGTCCACCACATAAGCGCCGGCAACCCCAATGGCCGGCGTCAGGATACCTGAGAGCAATCCGCCCAAAAGCCCTCCCTTTTTGTCAACCAGTTGAAGAAATGTACAGGCAAGCGCCATAAGGCAAAGCATTGCCCCCACCTTCACATAGGCGTTGGGGTTCCCTCGGTTTGATATGATAAATGTCACAGAGCCGAACAGGACAAAGGGAAGCACAAACGCAGTCCATCCGAAGATATCCTCCGTCAGTCCTGCAAGCATCTCCCCCACAAAGCCGCCGAAGCCGAAATTACTGATCATCAGCAGGATACTTACGGCAAGGGTCACCCATATGGTGATCTCTGTCCCCACAAAGCTCGTCTCTGTATTCTTCTTTTTCGTCTGTTTCCTACTCCCCTGTTTCTTTGCTTTAGCTGCCATCATACTCTCCCCCTTATTCTGGCAAAATAATGCAATAATAGTATAGCATTTTTGAAAAGGGCTGTCATTACCTATTTTCACTCTTTTTCCCGCGGCACTCGTCAATCATTTCGTGCAATTTATTCAATGCGTCGCTCATTCCGCCCACTTCATCGATTAAACCCTCCCGGACAGCGTCCTTTCCCTCCAAAAGCGTTCCCACATCCTTAACAAGCTCTCTCTGGTTCAACATCAGTTCCTCGATCCGTTTCTGGGTCATATGGGAATGGTCCGCAAGGAAGCGGGTAATCCGATCCTGGGTCTTAATCATATTGCGAAGGCTCTGGGTGATTCCGATAAACATACCGTTAGAGCGCACAGGATGGATAATCATGGTCCCGCTTGGCACGATAAAGGAATACTTTGCAGAGACAGCCAGGGGTCCTCCGATAGAGTGGCTGCCGCCAAGCACCAGGGAAACCGTAGGCTTACTTAAAGAAGCAATCATCTCCGCAATGGAAAGGCCTGCCTCCACGTCTCCTCCCAGGGTATTCAAAAGAATCAAAAGCCCTTCGATCTCGTCGCTGTCCTCCACCTCGGCAAGCAGGGGAAGCAGATGCTCATACTTTGTGGCCTTGGCATTGCCGGAAACCGCCTCATGCCCCTCAATCTCCCCGATGACGGTCAAAAGCTTAATCTTATGCCGGTTCTTGCTTCCCTCCAGGTTTACGCTTCCCATTTCTTTGATTTCTTCTCTTTTCTGTTCTTCACGTACTTGGTCTGACATAAAAAAACACCTCCATACATATTTTCCTATCCTTCATTAGTATGGAAGTGTTTTACAAATCTTATACCTGTTCTAATGCCTGAGAAAGATCTGCTATGATATCGTCAATATGCTCAATCCCCACGCTGAACCGGATCAAATCCGGCTGTACGCCCGCCTCAAGCAATTCCTGGTCGTTCATCTGCCGGTGGGTATGGCTGGCAGGATGAAGCACGCAGCTTCTTGCGTCCGCCACATGGGTTACGATGGCAATCATCTTAAGGCTGTCCATCATCCGGACCGCCGCCTTCCTTCCGCCCTTAAGGCCAAAGGTAATCACCCCGCAGGTCCCCTTTGGCATATACTTCTTAGCAAGCTCATAATACTTGTCGCCAGGCAGAGACGGACAGTTCACCCAGGCAACCTTCTCATGGTTCTGCAAAAATTCTGCCGCCTTCCTTCCGTTTTCACAGTGCCTCTCCATACGCAGGTGCAGCGTCTCAAGGCCGATATTTAACAGAAATGCATTCTGGGGCGACTGAATAGAGCCTAAATCCCGCATAAGCTGTGCCGTAGCCTTGGTGATATACGCGCCTTTGCCGAACCGTTCTGTATACACAATCCCATGGTATGTCTCGTCCGGCGTCGTAAGCCCTGGAAACTTCTCCTTATAAGCCTGCCAGTCAAAATTCCCGCTGTCTACAATCGCGCCGCCCACACAGGCAGCATGGCCGTCCATGTATTTGGTGGTGGAGTGGGTCACAATATCCGCCCCCCACTCAAAAGGCCGGCAGTTCACAGGCGTTGCGAAGGTGTTGTCTACGATAAAAGGAACCCCGTGGGCATGGGCCGCCCTGGCAAACTTCTCAAAATCCAGGACCACCAGGGCAGGATTGGCAATACTCTCCCCGAACACAGCCTTGGTGTTCTCCCTGAAAGCCCCGTTAAGCTCATCCTCTGTACAGTCTGGGTCCACGAAGGTAGCCTCCACGCCCATCTTCCGGATGGTGTGGGCATAAAGATTATAGGTTCCCCCATAAACGGCAGACGCACATACTACATGGTCGCCCTTTTCCGCTATATTCATGATGGCATAAAAATTCGCCGCCTGCCCCGAAGAAGTCAGCATAGCCGCCACGCCGCCCTCTAAGTCGCAGATCTTCGCCGCCACGGCGTCATTGGTGGGATTCTGGAGACGCGTATAGAAATACCCTGATTCCTCCAAATCAAACAGACGCCCCATCTGCTCGCTTGAGTTATACTTAAACGTAGTACTCTGGCAGATGGGCAGCACTCTCGGCTCGCCGTTTTCTGGCGTATATCCTGACTGGATACATTTGGTTTCTGTCCTATAATCACTCATATCGGCTTCTCTCTCCTTTGTTCAATATCCTTATTCATCCCAGTTATGGTACACATCCTGTACATCGTCGTCATCGTCCAGCATATCCAGCGTCTTCTGGATATTGGCAATGTCCTTCTCATCCGTCAGCTCTACATATGTCTGAGGAAGCATGGTAATCTCTGCCGCAGCCATCTTGATTCCAGCCTCCTCAAGAGCCACCCTGACCGCGCTGAAATCATCGGGAGCCGTCAGAATCTCAAAGCTGTCCTCCTCCTCAACGAAATCCTCTGCGCCTGCGTCCAGAGCCGTCATCATCAGCTCGTCCGAGTCGCCTTCATATTCCTCCTTGTCCACCACAATCTGTCCCTTCTTGTCAAACATAAAAGAAACACATCCCGGCGTACCCACGTTACCGTTTCCTTTGGTAAACGCATTCTTCACGTTGGAGGCAGTACGGTTCTTGTTGTCCGTCAGCGTCTCCACGATAATCGCCGTACCGTTAGGCCCGTACCCCTCATATGTAATATGCTCATAGTTGGCGGCATTGGCGTCGCTGTCCGCCCGTTTGATATTGCGGTCAATGGTATCGTTGGGCATATTATTGGCCTTAGCCTTGGCAATCACGTCCCGAAGCCGGCTGTTGTTGGCAGGGTCCGCGCTTCCGCCCTCTTTTACCGCCACGGCAAGCTCTTTCCCTATCTTCGTGAAAATCTTTCCCTTGGCGGCGTCATTCTTCTCCTTTTTATGCTTGATATTCGCAAATTTTGAATGTCCTGACATAATTATTCCCTCTCTCTAATTCTAATCTCAATTATTCTATCACTCTTTCCACCGTTTTTCAATCCTAACCCTCTGGATTGTGTTATTATCCACCAGCAAAACCGTAAAACGATATCCCTCATAGTCAACCACGCACTGTTCATCCTCTGTCGGAATCCTGTCAAGCTGCTGAATCAAAAATCCATTCAGCGTCTCGAACTCCTCCTTCTCAAACACAATGGGCAGAATGTCCTCCAATTCCTCAAGATCCACCATTCCGTTTACCAGAAGGTTCCCGTTCTGAAGCCTCCGGATACGTTCGTCCTCCTCGTCATGCTCGTCGAGGATATTTCCCACGATCTCCTCCAAAATATCCTCCATCGTCACAAGCCCTGAGGTCTGTCCGTACTCATCCACCACAATGCAGATATGGTTCTGGTCCGCCTGCATTTCCTTAAACAACGTATCAATACTCTTGGTCTCCGGTATAAATGCCGCAGACCTTATGTAACCCGTCAGGTCCTTAAGGGGTATCCCCCTTAGCTTCTCATCCAGATAGCAGGACATTGCCTCCCGCAAGTGTATCATCCCTATAATCTCGTCAATGCCTCCCCTGCAAATGGGATATCTGGAAAAATTCTCCTGAAGCATGAACCTAAGCGCATCCTCAAGAAGCACCTCACCATCGATGGTAACGATATGCTTCCGATGCGTCATGATGTCCTTTGCGTCCTTATCCAAATAACGGATGATATTGTGGATCAGTCCCGCCGCCTCCTTCTGGGCGCCCTCATCCAGCTCATCCTCGCCTTTTAACAGATGTTTCATCCGTTGGAACAAACTGCCTTCTTCCATAACCGATGTTTCTTACTCCCTTTCTATTTTTGAGCACATTATGTATGAAGCTCAAAACTGACTTTCAGCGCTTCATCTACTCTGTTCATTATCTCCTTATCCAGATGGCACACCAGATCCCGAAGCCGCTGCTTATCGATGGTCCTTACCTGTTCTAAGAGCACCACCGAATTTTTCACAATCTGATACCGCCTGGCATCAATCTCCACGTGGGTCGGCAGCTTCGCCTTATTCATCCGCGACGTAATTGCGGCGCAGATGACCGTCGGGCTGTGCCTGTTTCCCACGTCGTTCTGTATAATCAGCACTGGCCTTACGCCTCCCTGCTCAGAGCCCACCACAGGGCTTAAATCTGCATAATAGATATCTCCACGTCTTACCTGCACACTTTCTCACACTCCGATTTCTTAAAGATAAGATGAGTATTTCCATCTTTTATCGGATGTATTCTATCTTTTATGCAAAATAATCCATCTGCTCTACTACTTTCCCGTGACGCAGAAATTCCCGCGGAACCCGTTTGCCGAAATTGCAGATAAACTCATACCTAAGCTTCTCTGCCAGCTCGCTTAAGCCCTCCACGGTGACACATTCACCGCCGTTTTGTCCTATCAGCGTCACCAAATCACCGAATTTCACCCCGTCAATCTCCGTTACGTCCACCATAAACTGATCCATGCAGACACGCCCAAGAATCGGCGCCTTTTTTCCGTGAATGAGCACATAACCCTTGTTTGACAGACTTCTGGGGTACCCGTCTCCATAGCCCACCGGAATGGTAGCAATTCTGGTTTTCCTGCCTGTGACAAAGGTTCCGCCGTAGCTTACAGGAGTTCCTTTATCCACCCATTTCACATGCACCACATGGCTTATAAGCTCCATGGCCGGTCTTAAGGGAACCAGCTCTTTTTTCACCTCATCGGAGGGATAAAGCCCATAGGTAGCGATTCCCGCCCGCACCATATCAAGCTCTGCCTTACGCAAATCAATGATTCCCGCGCTGTTGGCACAGTGATAACAGGACGCCTTAACCCCAAGGTCAAAAAGTCTTTCCTTCATCCAAAGGAATTCTTTAAGCTGCCTGTTTGCATCCGTCTTGTCAGTCTCATCCGCCCTGGCAAAATGGGTGTACATGCCTTCAAGCACCAGATTCGGCATCCGGCTGATTTCCAGAATTTTTTCAATGCTGTCCTCCTTCACTGGAAATCCCAGACGTGACATCCCTGTATCGATTTTCAGATGGATGTACGCCTTCCTCCCCATCTTCACCGCAAAGTCAGAAACGTTTCTTGCCGTCTCACTATCGTAAACAGTCATGTGTATCTCATGGATGAGCATCTCCTCCCACTGCTCAGGGAAAATACATCCCATCACCAGAATCGGCTTCTTAATCCCGCCTTTACGCAGGATCATCCCTTCGTCAAGGGCTGCCACGGCATAGCCCCAGATATACTCCTTGTCAGAGAGAAATCTTGCAACCTGTAAGGCGCCATGCCCGTAACCGTCAGACTTGATTACGGAAAGAATCTTCACCCCTTCGTCAAGGTTCCTTCTCATCATCTCCATGTTGTACTCTATTGCATCAAGGTCGATCCTTGCACAAACTCTGCTATAATTCTTCATCTCCTGCCTCCAATCTCTTAAATGCCTCACTCAGATATAATAGCAGATCCTGAGCCATTACGCTATAACTTCCTTTCACCTCCCTGGCATAATCTCCCGCCCTGCCATGGAGATAGACGCCAAGCACAGCCGCGCTGTGGCAGTCCATGCCCTGTACCATAAGGCCGGCTATGATACCTGCCAGGACGTCGCCTGAGCCTGCCTTGGCCATGGACGCATTCCCTGAACGGTTGACGTACATCCCATGATTGGGGGAAGAAACAATCGTTCGGGAATCCTTAAGGACACAGGTACATCCTCTGCTGTCGGTATAGGCGCCAAGAAGCTTCATACGGTTTTGTTTCAGCTCCTCCACACTTCCATGAAGTAAACGGGACATTTCTTTCATATGGGGCGTCAGTACAAGCTGTCTCCTTGGCTTCTTCTCCCTGGTGCCAACTGCCGCCCGCTTTTTTCCATCTTCTGAAGGCTCCAGATACTCCTCATGCTCTGCCAGCAGATTGAGTCCGTCCGCATCCACCAGACACGGCGTCTTCCCCTTCTCTAAGGTTGTCTTTAAAAGCTTACAGGAAATCTCGCCAGTCCCGATTCCCGAACCGATGCAGACTGCGTCCGCCCAGGAAAGGAGATTTTGAACCTCCTCCTCCCGATACTCCGTGTAAGCAGTAATAACCGCCTCCGGCAGAAGCTGCTGTAAAATCACCCGATTATCCTTGGGAGTATAGATTCTAACCAGCCCTGCGCCCGATAAGTACGCAGCCTTGGCACAGAGAAACGCCGCGCCGGACATACCCTTGCTGCCTGCGATTACCAGAAGCTTCCCGTAAGTCCCTTTGTTAGAATCCGCCCTGCGTGAAGGCAGCAGCCTCCTTAAATCTCCCTGGCCGCAGACATAGGCCGGACTTTCCTCGTTTAAAAGCCTCTCCGTATGGATTCCGATATCCGGAACAAACACCTTCCCCGCATATTCCCGCCCTGGATACAAGACAAGCCCTAACTTTTCCAGTTGAAACGTCACGGTTACATCTGCATGAAATCCAATGCCAAGCACCCTGCCCGTATCTGCCGAAATCCCTGAAGGCATGTCAACGGCAAACTTCACTCCCCCTGCCTCGTTCATCTGGGTAAGCAGGGTATTGTATTTCCCCTCCAGCTTCCGGTTAAGCCCCACGCCGAAAACAGCGTCTATGATGATACTATATTCAGAAGCCGTGTATTCGTTGCATATATCACCACCGATTTCTCTGTACCACTCCATCTGCTGTCTCGTCTCCTCAGTACAATGGGCGGCATTACCCACAAAGCAGACCACTGGCCTAAGCCCCTTCTGCCAGAGAAGCCTTGCTATGGCAAACCCGTCGCCGCCGTTATTACCTGAGCCGCAGACAACACAGGGATGAGACAAATCAAGCCCCTCCGCCTCCATTACCTGTACGCAGGATGCCGCCGCCCTCTCCATCAACTTAAGTGAAGGGATTCCCACCTCTTGTATGGTATACAAATCCGCCCGCTTCATCTGGGCAGCGTCCACCAGATACCGCATGTCTTACCTCCTGTCACATAAAATCAATAAACTGTATGAAAAATACTTTGTTCAAAGTCATTTCCATACAGTCCTTAAAAATTACTTTTTGTGTTCCTCATTGAAACGGTTAATCTTATAGGACAACTGCATCAAGCTCTCCGACAGATGTACATTCTCAACAATGACATGCTCAGGCAGATTCAGATCCGTGTGTGCAAAATTCCATATCGCCCTCACACCGTTGGCAACCAGAAGATCCGCCACCTCAATCGCCTTGTCCTTTGGAATGGTAAGAGCCGCTATCTCCACCTCATTGTCCTTCACAAACTCGCCAAGCTCATCCATCATCCGCACAGGAACCCCGCGGATTGTCATGCCCTGAAGCCTTGGGTTCACATCAAAAATCCCCTTCAGAAGGAATCCCCGCTTCTCAAACGCCGCATAATTGGCCAACGCCTGTCCCAGATTACCTGCGCCGATAATGATCATACGGTGATCCTCCTCCAGCCCCAAAATCTTGCCGATCTCCGTATATAGATACTTAACATTATATCCATATCCCTGCTGCCCAAATCCGCCGAAATTATTAAGATCCTGC
>ERZ808041.1176-NODE-1176-length-11335-cov-4.218156_pt1 | contig 11335 bp, 8 predicted proteins | sample MGYA00380192_ERZ808041 | MGnify/ENA primary metagenome ERZ808041 (study PRJEB31490, sample SAMN06133412) | mouse gut metagenome | isolation source: Z1_1 | host: mice | place: China: Chengdu | collected 2015-05 ... | reverse complement strand
GGTCTAAAGCTGACTGTGTATCAGTAATCACCGTCTCGTCACTGGAAACAACTGCAAGATTAATTCCATTTCTAGTCAAATGTTCAATATTCATAATCATAACTCCTAACTTCATTTGCAGTACAAATTCCAGTTGAGTACAGATGATAACACAGGCGCCCCCTTTTGTCAAGCGGCAAAAGGGCGGCACGCCAAAAGCGCCGCCGCCCATGCAAATCCTTCATATAAACAGGTCATGCCTTCCCTTCCAAAAGGGCAGCCTTCCCCCGCCTACTTCAACAGTACAAATACAATCAAAGCCGCAACAATCACAATGGCAATGGCAAGAATGATAATCGGAAGCTTGGACATCTTCTCATCATCGTCATAGTAATCGTCATCATCGTCATAATCATCGTTGTCATCATAATCATAATCGTCGTCGATTTCTTCCTTGCGCTTGGGCTTTGGAGTCTGCTTCTTCTTTCCCTTTCCGTCGCCCACAGAAAGCATCTCGTCATACGCCTTGCGCATTTCTTCTTCCCGCTTCTTGCGGACCTTCTTTGGAGGTATGTTGGAATAAGTCTGTTCCTCCTCATCCTCGTCTCTGCTTTTCTCTATCTTCTTCTGGGGAACCTTAAACTTCTTCTTACAGTTATAGCATAAGAGATAATTCGGATCCTTTTTCCCCGGCTTTAATTCCTGACCGCATATTGGACATTTCATCAGAATGTGTTCCTCCTCTTAAATATAGTATAATTACAGTTCTTCCGTCAACTGACACAGAATTTCTCGCGTATACGGTCATTATACTACATCCGACATAAAATATCAAAACTTTTACAAGATTATTTAAACAAAATATTTCTCTGCAATCTGTTTAAGCCTTTCTGGCTCTTTTGCATACCACGCGTCATAGGTGGTGTTCTCCTCCTGGACCTTCTGTCCAAGCTCTGCAAAAAACGCGGGAAGGTCTTTTTCCAGCATTACGCCCAACTGCTGGCCGAAGCGTTCCTCTCCCTCCCTGTCAGAGCCGCCTACATGGACGGTAAACGCCGGCTCAACCACGTTATTGACCCGCTTCACACCCCCGTGAAAACCAAGAGTGCCGATCTGATGGGTTCCGCAGGAGGACGTACATCCGGAGATATGGATTCTGGGCAGAACTCCGTCTGCAAAATGATACCTCCTCATCTCATCAATGAGCTGCCGAAGAACTCCCTGGGAATCACGAAGCCCCACCTGGCAGATGGCTGCGCCGATACAGGCAACAGAAGTCTCGAAAAGATTCTCTGCACCGTCGTCAGTAATGGAAAACGCCTTCTTTACCTCGTCTGCATTCAGGTTGATAAAATAAATCGTCTCGTCCGGCGCCAGTCGAAGCTCGACCTCCTCCATATCCTTGACCGCCTCGTAAATCTCGGCAAATTTCAACGCCTGAGGCACACCGCCGATTGGGTGGTAGGCCACGGCATAGAGTCCCTCCTGCTTCTGGGGAATCACCCTGTCTCCTATCTTACCAAACTCCCTGGCCGCTTCATCCCCTCTGCCGGTCTTTGTAACCGGACAGGGACATACATGGAGAGTTAAATCCTCCCCTGCCTTTACCTTCTCAAGCTTTTCAAGATATGCCTTCTTATATCCGTCCACGCCAAGGCTTTCCTGCATATATCGGGTTCTCGCCTTTGCCCGGCTCTCATAATTTCCATGGGCAACGAAGGTCTCAACCATGGCCTTCACATAGTACAGCACCTCCGAAGGTGAAATCTGCTCTGCAACCTTAACGCCCATACGCGGATTGTTTCCCAAGCCTCCGGCGCTGTACACGTCAAAGGTTCCCTCCGGCTTTGCCACAAATCCCAGGTCACGGAAGGTTGCATGAGGCTCATTTGCAGGCGAATTAGAGAAGCACACCTTAAGTTTTCTCGGAAGCTTCACCGTCTTAATCAGGCCAAGGAGATAATCGGAAACCGCAAGCGCATAGGGCATCACGTCAAAATATTCTCCCTTCTCCACGCCGGATAAAGGGGATACCATAACATTTCTGGGAAAGTCCCCGCCTCCTCCCCTGGTGATGATTCCCACCTCAAAGGCTTTCTCCATAATTTCACAGGCGACTTTCGCACTGAGATCGTGGAGTTGTACAGTCTGGCAGGTGGTAAAGTGTACCTTCTCAATCCCATATTCCTGTATTGCGTCAACAATAAACTTTAGCTTCTCCTTATTAATCCGTCCGCCCGGCAGACGAAGCCTTAACATACTGGCCTCTCCGCCCCTCTGGGCATAGCTTCCGAAGCCGCCGGAAAATCCTTTGTACTCCTTTACGCTTACTTCTTTTGCATAGAACTTATCTGTCATCTCACGAAACTGCGCAAGGTCTTCTCTAAATTCTTTTATTATCTCGTCCATACTCCTGTCTCCCATCCTCTTATTTCTCAATTCCGCAGGCTCAGTATACCCTCCACCAATATCTTTGCATCATCCAGAATATAATCAAAGGCTCCTGCCTTATAGAGGTTAATCACAATCAACCCCACCGGAACGGCAAAAATCATTGCAAACACTCCGCCCGCCTTATATCCGGCATACAAAAGCACCAGCGTCACCAGAGGCTTTAACCCCATACTGTCCCCCACAAGCTTAGGCTGAACCAACTGACGCACCAACTGGGTAACGCCGTACAATATAAGAAGCCCAAAAACCATCTTATAATTTCCCATCATAAACTTATAGACCGCCCAGGGAATCAGAGCCGTACCCGTTCCAAAGAAGGGCAGGAAGTCCAGAAAGGCAATCAAAAAAGCAAGCAGAAAAGCAAAATGAATCCTAAGTACCAGAAATCCAGCCAGCAGCAGGATATATACCACTACCATAATCTTAAGCTGCGCCTTAAAATATCCTCCCACTGCGTATTTGAGGTTATCCATCACCATGGTCATGCGGCTCACCAGGGCGTTGGGGGCAATCCGCTTCGCCCACAGGAGTACGTCCTCACGCTCTGCAATAAAAAAATAGGCTGAGATGAATGTCACGATGGTGGCAATCAGGGCAGACGGGATTCCCTTGGCAAATCTTCCCGCCGCGGACACCGTCGGTTCGCTGAGCTTTCCGATAATGTCCCCCATGGTCTTCTCCAGATTGTCCATCATGGTATGCCAGCCCTCCTGCACACCCACCGGAAGCAGCTTAAAGATACCGTTCAAGCTCTCCCCGATGGTCTCCATCCCTGATTCCAGGTCCTGGTACATGTCCGGCATATTCTGCACCAGGCTTACAACCTCACGGCTGATGGTACTGGCAAGCAGATAGATTAAAAGCCCCACCATACCCAGAACACCAATAATAATCAGCGCAGAGCCCCACTTCTTGACGAGCTTTAACCGCTTCTCAAGCCAGTTCACCACAGGGCTTGCGATGGACGCAATCACCCATCCAATCACAAAGGGCATAAAGAAACCAAGCAGCTTATATCCAAAATAAAGGCACAAGACCGTCCCGACCAGACTGAACGTAAGACTTACCGCCACCTTCCAGTAAGGACGGGTATCCTGCATCTGTTCTTTAAAATTCATCTCCACCTATTATTCACCTCTTTTTAACGAAATATCCCCTACTTCAGATATTCCTTCTCTGCCAACTCCCAAAGCTCGTCCCTTCCCTGCTTCGTAACCGAGGAAAAGGGGATAACCGTCGTTTTTGCCGGCAGCCCCAGGCCCTGGCGGATTGCCTTGACCTGCTTATCCTTCTGGCTTCTCTTAATCTTATCAAGCTTGGTGGCAATGATAATCGGCTGATATCCCTGAGCCACAATCCAGTCATACATCATCTTATCATTTGCCGACGGGTCATGCCGGATGTCAATCAAAAGGAACACGGCCCGAAGCTGCTTCGAGCCATGCAGGTACCTTTCAATCATCCGCCCCCATTTCTGCTTCTCCTGCTCAGACACCTTGGCATACCCGTATCCGGGAAGGTCAACCAGGTAGAACTCCTGGTTGATATTGTAAAAATTAATGGTCTGTGTCTTCCCCGGCGTGGCGGAAATACGGGCGTAGGATTTCCGGTTCATCAGCGCGTTAATAAGAGACGATTTCCCTACGTTTGATTTGCCCGCAAAAGCAATCTCCGGCAGCGTATTCTCCGGCAGCCTGCTGGTGATTCCGCACACTGTCTCCAAATCTACATTTTTTATAATCATATGCTTCCCTCATTACTTCTTAGGCTTCGCCGCCTTGCCCCGTCCGGACAGCGCATGTTTTAACACCTCGTCCATGCGGGACACCGGAACAATCTTAAGCCCTCTGGTAATCTCATTTGACAGCTCGTCTACGTCGGATACATTTTCCTTAGGGATAATAACCATCTTAATGCCTGCATTCTTTGCAGCCAACAGCTTCTCCTTCAAGCCTCCGATGGGAAGCACCCTTCCCCTTAAGGTAATCTCTCCGGTCATGGCAATATCCGCCCTGGCCTTCCTTCCCGTGATGGCTGACATCATAGCCGTGGCCATGGTGATTCCCGCCGAGGGGCCGTCCTTTGGAACCGCGCCCTCCGGTATATGGATGTGTATGTCATGCTCTTTAAAGAAATTTTCGTCTATCTTGTGCTCTTTGCTGACGGAACGGATATAGCTGATTCCTGTTCTGGCAGACTCCTTCATCACGTCTCCCATCTGGCCGGTCAAAAGCACCTCGCCCTCTCCCGGCATAATATTCACCTCAATCTGAAGGGTGTCCCCGCCTACGCTAGTCCATGCCAGCCCGCGGACAATTCCCACCTCATCCGATTCATTTGCCATCTGGTAAATATATAATTCTTTTCCCAGATAATGGGCGAGATTGCGCTCTGTCACGCGGATGGACTCCTTCTTCATCTCCAAAATCTCTCTTGCGGCCTTGCGGCAAATGTCCCCGATTTTTCTTTCCAACTGGCGCACGCCCGCCTCCTTGGTATAGTTGCGCGCCATCCTCCACAGCGCCTTCTTGCTGATGCTCAACTGCTCTGGTTTCAGCCCATGCTTCTCTAGCTGCTTGGGAATCAGGTGCTCGTTAGCGATGTGCAGCTTCTCATTCTCCGTGTAGCTGGTGACCTCAATCACCTCCATACGGTCCAGGAGGGGTCTTGGGATTGGCTGGAGGGTATTGGCCGTGGTGACGAACAGCACCTCCGACAAATCCATAGGCACCTCAAGATAATGGTCGCGGAACTTCCTGTTCTGCTCACTGTCCAGCACCTCCAGAAGCGCAGAGAAGGTGTCCCCCTTGTAGTCGTTGCTGACCTTGTCAATCTCGTCCAACAGCATCAGCGGATTCTTCACCTCCGCCTGCCTTAAGCCGTTAGCAATCCTTCCCGGCATTGCGCCTACGTAGGTCTTTCTGTGTCCACGAATCTCGGCCTCGTCCCGCACGCCTCCCAGGGAAATGCGCACATAGGGCTTATTAAGCGCCCTGGCAAGAGACTTGGCGATAGAGGTCTTTCCGGTTCCCGGAGGTCCCACGAGACAGAGGATAGGCGTGTTCCCCTTCTTGGTCAGTGTCCTGACGGCAAGGAACTCCAACACCCTCTCCTTGACCTTCTCAAGTCCGTAGTGGTCCTCCTCTAATATCTTCTTGGCCGACTCAATGTCCTCGGATTCCTCGCACACCTTGTCCCAGGGCATCTCAAGCATAGTCTCGATATAAGTCCGGATCACGCCGTTTTCCGCCTGGCTGCCCAGGGTATTCTGGAATCTGCGTATCTCCTTTTTCAGTTTCTTCTTTACCTCCTCCGGCGCCTCAAGCTCATCCGTCTTCTGCTGGAATTCCTCCCCGTCTGACAGGGTGCTGTCATCCCCAAGTTCTTCCCTTATCAGCTTGGCCTCCTCACGAAGAATGTACTCCCTCTGGTTTTTGTCCACCCGCTTCTTGACCTTAGCCTGAAGCTCATCCTTCACATTCATGATCTGAATCTCATTCATCAGCTTAAAGGAAAGCAGCTCGTAACGCTTAACCAGGTCTGTCTCCTCCAAAAGCTGCTGTGCGTCCGTGTAGGAAAAAGGCACGTTAGCCGCAATCACATCCACCAGCTTCTTCAGCACGCCGATATTCTCCATCTGGGCTGCAAGCTCCTTGGATACCTTGGGATTCTTTGACATGTATTCTTTGAAAATGTCCTTAAGCCCCCTAAGCATTGCCTCCATATTAGGTGTGTCCTCGACGGTATCAATATCTGTATCCGGTATCACAGTGATATTTGCGCGAAGATAAGGCTCGTCAAACTCAATGGTATTGATATATGCCCGTTCCTCACCTGTAATCAGGACGCGGCTCACCTTCCTCGGTAGCTTAATGATCTGTCGTACCGTCGCCACGCATCCTGTCCGGTACATATCACAAAGCTCTGGATTTTCCACGTCGCCGTCCTTCTGCGCAGTCAGGAAAATCTTCTGATTCCCCTCCACAACCTCCTCAATGGCTTTCACCGACCTGGGACGGCTGACGTCAAAGTGGCGGACCATCTCCGGCAGGATAGTAATCCCTCTTAAAGTCACCATTGGCAGACTCATCGTCTCTCTGTTCATAAACAATTCTCCTCTAAGAATGAAGCTAAAAAACATTCATGTATTAAGAAAAAGAATCCCGCTTGCGAGATTCTCCGCTTACGGCGGGCAAAAAATACCCGCCCGCCTCTTATTCTTTCTTATATCTATACTTTCTATGCACTCTCAGACCTGACTGAAATGCGCTCGCACTGGGGCTTTCCGATTCCCTTTACAGCATCCGCCGTAATCCTGCACGCCTTCAGCGAATCATCCGACGGTGCCTTGTACATGATATCCATCATGATATTCTCCATGATGGCCCGCAAGCCCCTGGCGCCCGTCTTTCTCTTTAAAGAGGTCTGGGCAACCGCCTTCAATGCCTCCTCGTCAAAGGTCAAATCAACGCCGTCAAGCTCAAGCATCTTCTGGTACTGCTTTACAATGGCATTCTTCGGCTCTGTCAGAATCCTGATTAAAGCCTCCTCGTTTAACATCTCCAACGCTACGGTAACAGGCACGCGGCCTACCAGCTCAGGAATTAGTCCAAACTTCACAAGATCCTGGGGAAGCACCTGGCTTAACAGCCTGTCAACGTCATTCTCATGCTTGTCGCCGATCTCCACATTGAAGCCGATAGACTTACGGTCAATCCGCTTCTCGATAATCTTGTCAATTCCTTCAAACGCACCGCCGCAGATAAACAAAATATTCGTGGTATCAATCTGGATTAACTCCTGATGGGGATGCTTCCTGCCGCCCTGAGGCGGTACGTTGGCAATCGTACCCTCCACGATCTTAAGAAGCGCCTGCTGTACACCCTCGCCGGACACATCTCTCGTAATGGATACGTTCTCACTTTTCTTCGTGATCTTGTCGATCTCGTCGATATAGATGATGCCGTACTGCGCTCTCTCGATATCATAATCCGCCGCCTGGATCAGCTTGAGCAGGATATTCTCCACGTCCTCGCCCACATAACCGGCCTCGGTCAGCGTAGTCGCATCCGCGATCGCAAACGGTACATTGATGATCTTCGCCAGCGTCTGCGCCAGATACGTCTTACCGGAACCGGTAGGACCTACCATGATGATATTACTCTTCTGCAGCTCCACACCGTCATCTTCCTCCGGCGCCATCACCCTTTTATAATGATTATATACGGAAACCGCCAGTACCTTCTTGGCGTCCTCCTGTCCGATCACATAGTCATCCAGAAAATGCTTGATCTCCACCGGTTTCAGGAGATTGATCTCCATCTCCTCCACTTCCGGCTCTTCTTCATATTCCTCTTCGATGATGTCCGCACAGATATCCACACATTCGTCGCAAATATAGACACCTGCGGGACCCGCAATCAGCTTCCTCACCTGTCCCTGTGTCTTATTGCAAAAAGAACACCTCACTCTATCATCAGAATTCTTTCCTGCCATTTTAATGCTCCATGCCTTTCTCTTCATTATTTAGCGGCTATAAGGATTATGAGACCTCACAGCCGCACTATAAAATCCAACTTACGATTTTCACTAAACGGCATTTGCATGATTGGTGATAATGCGGTCGATCAGGCCATAGGCAAGCGCCTCCTCGGCAGACTTCCAGTTATCCCGCTCCGTATCCGCCATGATCACCTCAAAATCCTGACCCGTATTCTCGGCCATGATCCTTGCCATCTTCTCCTTCGTGGCCAGAATGTGCTTCGCCGTGATCTCAATCTCCGTAGCCTGTCCCTGCGCACCGCCTGCAGGCTGATGGATCATGATCTCCGCATTGGGAAGCGCCATTCTCTTACCCTTCGTGCCGCCTGCCAGAAGGAAAGCACCCATGCTGGCCGCCATACCGATACATACAGTATTCACATCACACTTAATAAAATTCATCGTATCGTAAATTGCCATTCCTGCAGTGATCACGCCGCCCGGGCTGTTGATATACAGATGAATGTCCTTCTCCGGATCCTCGGACTCCAGGAAAAGCATCTGCGCCACGATAACGCTCGCCGACGCATCATTCACTTCCTCTCCCAGAAAGATGATCCTCTCTTTTAACAGTCTCGAATAAATGTCGTAAGAGCGTTCTCCTCTGGAAGTCTGCTCTATGACATAAGGTATTAAAGCCATATTGATTCCTCCGTTTTGTTCCAGCTGTCTTCCCTGCCACTGCAGAAATTATTCTTCTACCGCATTCTTCGCTACGAATTCCGCCGCTTTCCTGACAGCCAGATCCTGCATGATATTCTTCTTCTCTCTCTCGCCCATGAGCTCTTTCACCTTGTCGATCTCCATCTGGTAAACCTCAGCCATGGTCTTCAGCTCTTCTTCAAACTCTTCGTCGGTAGCCGCGATATTCTCAGCCTTAACGATCGCCTCCAGCACCAGTCTGGCACGGATACGCTCCTCCGCCTGAGGCTTCACCTGCTCAATCATCTTCTCATAGGTTGCACCCGTAAACTGCATGTACTGCTCCATACTCATGCCCTGCATCGTGATCCGCTGTGCGAACTCGTCTACCATCTGCCTCTGCTGTGTCTCCAGCATCGCCTCCGGAATCTCTATCTCGCTGGCTTCCACTGCTGCCTGTACAGCCTCATTCTCTCTGGCAGCCTCAGCGTCCTTCTCCTTCTTCTCGGTCAGGTTCTTTCTCACGTCTTCCTTGTACTCTGCCAGCGTGTCAAACTCGGATACCTCGCTCGCAAATTCATCATCCAGCTCCGGAATCTCTTTCTCCCTGATTTCCTTCACGGTACATTTAAATACCGCTTCCCTGCCCTGCAGCTCCTCAGCCTGATAATCCTCCGGGAAAGTAACCTTCACTTCCACTTCACTGCCGATCTCGGCGCCGACAAGCTGCTCCTCGAAGCCCGGAATAAACGCACCGGAACCGATGGTCAGCGGATAATCCTCACCCTTGCCGCCTTCAAAAGCCACGCCGTCCACGAAACCTTCGAAATCGAGCACCGTCATGTCGCCGTCTTTCACCGGTCTGTCCTCGACCGTGATATTCCTCGCATTGCTGTCGCGCTCTCTGTTGATCTCTGCCATCACGTCTTCTTCCGTGACTTCCCTGTCAATCTTCTCGATCTTAACGCCCTTGTATTCGCCCAGCTTAACCTCCGGCTTCAATGCAACCGTCGCCGTAAAGATAAAAGGTTTGCCCCCTTCAATCTGTGTCACTTCAATCTTCGGGGAAGATACGATGTCCTCCTCGCACTCGTCCACTGCCTTATCATAGGCGTCCGGGATCAGATCGTTGGCCGCATCCTCGTAAAACACTTCCTTACCGTACATCTTCTCCACCATCATGCGCGGTACTTTACCTTTTCTAAAGCCCGGAATACTGATCTGCTTCTTCTGTTTCTGATAAACTTTCTCGATCGCTTTCTCCAAATCCTCTGCACTTACTTCAATCGTAAGCTTCGCCATGTTCTTTTCTAATTTTTCTACCTGTAAGCTCATTATATGGGTTCCTCCTTCAAATGCCTCTGCGACATGCGGAAGCCCTCGTCTGCTCCTAGTCACAGTCATTTAAGCATTATAGCACAACCTTTTGGAAAATACCAGCTGATTTTTTCTATAGTTATGCGGTTTTTGCGTGATTTTTCGGGCCGACGCCGCGTTTTTGAACCAGAAACAGTAAAAAGGTGTAAAAGCCGACTCATCCCGCAGCCTTTACACCCCGAATTCTTTCCTTAATTAATAGTGCAGTTAATGCGATTATTAATCCCAGACACCCATTCCGTTACTGCAGCAGAGCCAACGCACTCTGATTGCTCTGGTTCGCCTGACTGAGCATGGACTGGCCCGCCTGCGCAAGAATGTTGTTGTTCGCGTACTTCACCATCTCCGTGGCGATATCCGTATCCCTGATCGCCGACTCCGCCGACGTGGTATTCTCCACGATGTTGTCCAGATTGCTGATCGTGTGCTCTAAGCGGTTCTGGATCGCACCCAGGTTGGAACGGGTCTCGGATACGTCCTGGATCGCGCTCTTGGCGAAAGCATTGAGGGCCTGGAAGTAACGGACATCCGGCGCCTTATCTGACAGTGCTTCCTCTGTTCCACTCGGAGTAGTACTGTCACGACTATTGGTAAGACGATTCTTCACATTCTCATCCGAAATCGCGTTATAAGAAAAGCTATGAAATATTGTCAGATCTTTCGCCGACAACAGGTGCGAGTGTCCCGGTGACCCCCACGGCTGAATCGTACTCATATCTACATATGTTTTTATTGCATGCGTAGTGCTATTAGGATCAGGCGCCTGATAATAATATCCGCCAGGCTGTGCTCCTGCCGTACTGCCATCTTCTTCATGACATATAGGGCTGCCATCAACTGTCTGATAACAAATCCCCTTCGCCAATGCACTGGCAATCAAATCATTTGCACTCATATTGCCTATCGTGATTGCGATATGCTGCCCCGATTCCGCACCAACCTGCAAACCTATATTCTTGAAAGTCCCATCCAACAGATTCTGCTCATTAAAAGTCGTCGTAGACTGCACTCTGTCAATTTCACTCATCAACTGCCGGACTTCCATCGTAATATAACTTCTGTCGTCCGTCGTCAACGTTCCATTAGCGCCCTTAACTGCAAGTTCATTCATACGCTGCAGCATATCCTGAACTTCATTCAACGCTCCCTCAGCCGTCTGCACACAGGAAATACCGTCTGACGCATTGGACGATGCCTGTGTGAGTCCTCTGATCTGACGGCGCATCTTCTCCGAGATCGACAATCCTGCCGCATCATCTGCCGCGCGGTTGATCTTGTAACCGGATGATAACTTCTCGGTTGACTTAGCCTGTGCCTTCGTTGTAAGACCAAGCATTCTGTT
>ERZ808041.1169-NODE-1169-length-11380-cov-3.096346_pt1 | contig 11380 bp, 12 predicted proteins | sample MGYA00380192_ERZ808041 | MGnify/ENA primary metagenome ERZ808041 (study PRJEB31490, sample SAMN06133412) | mouse gut metagenome | isolation source: Z1_1 | host: mice | place: China: Chengdu | collected 2015-05 ... | reverse complement strand
TCTGGCACAAGTGACCCGGATGGAAAAATAGCCAAAGAGAATGCGGAACGGTGGGCGAAAGAGAAGAAAGCAGCCGAGGAAAAGGCCGCCGAGAGGCGTAAGGAGAAAAAGGCCGAGGAAGAAAAGGCGGCGGAAAGGCGGGCAGAGAAAAAAGCGGCTAATGAAGCAAGGACAGAAATGGGCGAATATATCGTAAGTGCTACGGGTACGGATATAAAAGCTGTTACGGAGAAAATTATAGCTGCTACGTCTGGTACATCTGCGCCGACAGGGGCAAGTTTTGATATAAAGGCGTAACAGGAAAAGGATTTCAAATTTTGAGGTCAAGGAGGACAATATTATGTCGAATATTACTAATTACAGCTTTTTGTTCCAGAGTATGTTTGGTGGAACAAAGACATCATGGGGAACAGGTTCAACCTTGCCCGGAGTGTTCCTGTTTTCACAATTAAACAGCAGTTCTATACAGTCGCAGTTAAAGGCGGCGGGCATTGATACAAGCAGCAAGCAGTATAAAGCGGTTATTCAGCAAATGGCAAAAGACGGCTGTACTGGCAGTATGTTTACGAATGTTCAATCTATTAAAAACTTAATGAAAAATTACAACTCAAAAGGAGAATGGGTCGAGCCCACTACTGGATTGACAGGACTTCTTGTAACAGATGAAACAGGTGATAGTTACAAAAAGATTATTGATATTCCTGAAAGCAGCAAAGATAAAATGTTTGAAGCCGTGAAAAATAATTTTTTGAATAATAATGGAATGGGGGATGGAAAAGGAAAGACCGAAATTTATATGGATATGTATAAGCAGATGAAGTCAGATGACAGACTGTCGGCAGGCTATACATTGAGGCAGTATCATTTGGCATATGCACAGGCATTTAAATCGGCGATTAAGGCAGTTGATCCTACATGGGACTATGGTAAAGCCATACCTTCCGGGGCACTGGACGGCATTACAAGAGAAAGTGTAGAAAGCCAGCTATCCAAAAGCGGCAATACATTTGTGAACAGGTCATCTGTTTCGGGCAGCACATTGGATATACAGATATAATCCTTACACCCTATTCCGCAGAGGCGCATAAAACTCTGCCTCTGCGGACTGTGGAGGGTGTGGGGTAGCTCTAAACAATAAAGGTTTAATTCAAAATATAGCAAAGGAGAATGCAGATTATGAATATTGATTACAGACAGTTTTACAGAGGAACAACGAACATCCCGTCATATGGGAGTGGTGCATATAAGAAGGACACCCTTGTAAAATATGAGTTCAACACCACAGATGAACATGGCAACAAGGTCATGGATAAGATGTCAAGGGAAGAAACCCTGCAGGCAATGAAGGATATCCGTTCACAGTATGGGGATGCGGTCATAGTGGAATTTTCGGGAGACGGCATGGCAGCCCTTGTGGAAGGAAAGAAAGGCAGCATGGTGCCGGAAAATCAGGAGGCAAGAAATGCGTCATTCCAAAAGGATATCGTGCAGATTGACAAGACCCTGAGTGACCTTCCGGCATATTCGGGGATGTATGGCGCAGACAAGGCGGTTGCGTCCGCACTGGAGAACTGCAGCAAAGAGGAGCAGGGATTTGTGTATGACATCATCCGGCAGAATTTCCTTGTCGGGAACAGCGGCTCCATGACGGAGGAGGAACGGCAGGCGAACATCTCACTTGGCATGAAGAAAGCAGAATATGCGGCACAGAACTTTATCTCGGAGGACAGCAGGGATGCGTTTCTGGAAGCAATGGAATCCATTGCGAAGCTGGCAGGCGCAGGCACAGCCGACAGCAGTGGGAACATGGATTACGGCGTTGCAAAAGCCAGGTACCTTGGGCATGGCAGCGGCCTTGTACAGACCACAAGTGCGCTTGACATGATGCGGACGATGGATAAAGACGCATATGCCGAGTACCAGAAGATGGGCCAAAACGATGACGGCGGACTCAGTTCACTGAAATACCTTACGAACTGGTATGCAGGCGCAGTAAAGAAAGACCCTTCGATGGTTGATACTTACGAAAAACAGTCGGAGGAATATGTGGAGAAAAACGTGAAAGACCGGGAACTGGATACAACCTTTGCGGATATAAAGACGGAAAGCATGGCGGCTTTCCATGAAAGCCTGAAATTGTTCCAGAGTAATCATCCCAATTTCCTCTCATCTATCATAAACCGGGAGCTGGCATCGAAGTTTTGGTATTGATGGTACAGTAACGGGGAGGTCTGCCGTGGCTCCATATCCCCAATAAGCCACAGAGGACGGATAGGGCAGGCATCCCCGGTTTCCGGCAGATTGGGGAATCGGGGAGAGTAGGTGAAGGGCGGTATGGATAATCCTTACACCTCATTCCGCGGAAGCACATAAGACTTTGCCCCTGCGGACTACAGGGGCGGCTCAAAACGGGAGAGAGGCCACCGTATCAATATTAGAACAGAAATATACGAAAGAGAACCGTTGCTATGGACTTATATCCTATGCGACGGTTTACCATTTCTATAGGCAGGTGGACGGCCTGATAGCAGAGTCTGCATATCAGGAATTACGGCCTCAGATAGTAGTAAAAAATATACAATAATTTATAAAGAAAAAAGAAACTTTTTTCTGAAAAAAAACGAATATATAAATGGGAAGGAGGGAGGCGGGTGAACACTGCACAGGAAACGAAATGGATTCACAGGATCAAACTCTTTGGCTCATCGAAAGATGCAGATTCCCTTGTTCGTGCCTATTATGACGAAATTTATATATTTGTTGCAAGACAGATAAGCGATAAAGAGCTTGCCCGTGATCTGACACAGGAGATATTCATTTCCATGCTGCGTTCTATTGGCTCCTATCAGAAAAAACTTTCCTCTTTCCGTACATGGCTCTATCGGATTGCGACGAATAAGATTATTGATTTCAGGCGGAAGGCGCTGCCAGATACAATCCCGTTGGAAGAGCTGGACGAAACGGAGACCGTTGATTATGTGGGCAGGATAGATTATGAGAATAACATTGTCCAAGCTGAATTTTTAGAAAAAATAGAACATTACGTCAGCAGTTTCCAGTTGGATGTGCAACAGATTTTTCGTCTGCACATTTATGGTGAACAGACTTTTCAGGAAATCGCCGTACTGACCGGGAGGCCGGAAGCATCTGTCAAATCGAAATATTACCGTCTGATCAAGCAGGTAAGGAGGGAATTTTACGATGAGTATACAGAAATTGTCAGAAGCTGAAAAGAACTTTGCTATCAGCGAAATTGTGGAAAAAGGTGTGGTAAAGCCGGGGGATAAATTCAGGAAAATGCTTGAGGTGGGGCGTGTCTGCACATTCCATACTTTATTTTTTGGAGTGGGAGACTGCTTTTTATTAGGACTTTTGATAGCAGCCTGTATATGGCTGCTTTTAATACAGGCAGGTTCGCAGGTGATTATCTGTATGGTATTTGCAGTATCCCCATTTGCATATATCGCATCTTATTTGCTGACATCATGGAAGGAATACCGTTTACAGCTATATGATATAAAAATGACCTGCAGGTACACGGCCAGGCAGGTTTCTGCCTTTCGCATGATATGTTTCAGTGGAAGCAATATTTTTCTGAATGTCCTGATGCTCTCTTTGCTTATGCAGTTTCAGCTTCCGGTCATTGCTTTTTGGAAAATATTAGGGCTTTCGTTTGTTTCAATTTTTCTGTATGGAATAATTATGCTGGTGTTTCAGATAAAAGGTATGCCATATCTGACAACGATACTTCCGCCTGTCCTGTGGGGGATAATCAATGCTTTTGTGATTGTGTTTTATGGGGAGGAACTTGAGACAATTCTTTTGAACCTTGCAGGCAGTCTGGTATTTATTATTACGGTTATCGTATTTGCAGGATACCTTATTGCCCTGTTTGCTTTTTTCATATCAAAGACCAGGGAGGAAGAACAATATGCTATCAGTTAATCATGTGACGAAAAAATATGGTCAGTTTACAGCACTCCGGGACATTACGCTTGAATTTCAAAATGGGGTATATGGACTGCTTGCCCCTAATGGAGCAGGAAAGACAACCCTGATGAAGATGCTGGTCACGCTCTCTTTTCCAACAAAGGGCGAAATCACATGGGAGGGAACGAACATTACGGATTTAGATGAAGATTACCGTGACCTGATAGGCTACCTTCCGCAGAAGTTTGGCTATTACAAAAATTATACGCCTGTACAGTTTTTGAAATATATGGCGGCTTTGAAAGGTCTGGAGCGCACATATGCGGAGAAGCGTATTCAAATGCTGCTCCAGAAGGTTTCTTTATCGGATGTAGCAGGCCAGAAGATGAGAAAGTTTTCAGGAGGGATGCTCCAGCGGGTGGGTATTGCCCAGGCTCTGCTGAACGATCCGAAAATCCTGATTTTGGACGAACCTACTGCCGGGCTTGACCCCAAAGAGAGGGTGCGTTTCAGGAATATGCTGCGTGACCTGTCTGGTGAACGTATCGTCATTCTGTCCACCCACATTGTTTCAGACATTGAAACGATAGCGGACAGGATCATCATGCTAAAAGACCATGAAGTCTTTTGCAATGAGACCCCGGATCAGGTCTGCGGATGGCTGGAAGGGAAGATATTTGAGGTGCCTGCTGGTTCTGTTATTACGATAGATCATGAGGTCTTGAGCGAGAGGCAGAGCACACAGGGAAGCATGGTACGCTTTTACAGCGAAGAATACTGCGGAAGTGCAGTGGAAGTATACCCAAATCTGGAAGATGTATTTTTGACTGTGTACAGGGATGAGAGGTAACAGGATGATATACTGTTTGCTGGAAGTGAAAAAGTTATTACGGGAAAAACTTTTTCTCATATTCATTGTTTTGTGCCTGTGTCTGAATATAGGCTTGTGTTTCAGTGACCCCGGCACCAGATCCGCAGTCAACAGTCTGGCACAAAACGGGGAACTTTCAGAGGGAAAGAAAATTTATGATACGCTGGACACTAATGTGATAGGCTCTTTTTATTATAATGAAAGGTATATCAAGTCCTCCCTGCTGAATCAGTGGATAAAGGCAAAGTATGAAAAATTGCAGCAGTCGGTTGACCTGCTCGATGCGGAGGATGCAGATTTATCCTATTTTGCCGGAGAAGTTACATCTTCTGTCCATGAAGCATTGTTTGTTTATCAGTTAAAAACGCTTATGATTGAGTGCGTCATCCTTTTGTCACTGCTTGGTATCCGGTCATTTGAGATAGAGCAGCAGCGGGAAATGGCTGCCTTGATATACAGTTCAGGCCGGGGCAGGAAAATAGCAAAAGATAAAATTCTTGCCAATGGAATCATTGGTGCGCTCTATTGCCTTATATTGATTTCTGTTTCGCTGGCTGTGTTTTTTTCCGGTTGGGATTTTAGTAGATTGTGGGATGCGAATATGGCAAGCAGCTTTCATTACGTGATAGATTCAGATGATCCTATTTTCGGGAAACCATTTCTGACATGGCAAAGTTTCACGCTGAAAAGATATTTTGTCTGTACATTGGTACTTATGGCCGGGGTTCTCCTTGCGTGGTGGCTTCTTACTAATTTGATTGTACTCCTTGCCCGGAATATCCGTTATGGATGGATGGCACTGGCGGCTGTGATTTGCCTGCCATTTTTCGGACTTATACTGTTTTCGGAACTGTATCTTCCAAGACTGTTTTATCTGGACACATTGACACTGCCCGTTGTGATCTATTGCAATCCATGACGGAAACGGAGGCGGGAACGGTTACAATTATGCCAGCAGCAAGCAGTACGGGGCAGGAGGCGGCGGTTCCACCCATGTGGCCACAAAACCTTATGGACTTGGCACGAACAGTTCCAGCGGGCCGTCTTACGCCAACCGCTCCAGCATCCTGATCGTGGCGGGAGGCGGTGGGGGTGGCGGGATAGACAACGGCACAGCCCACAAGGGAGGAGACGGCGGCGGGGAGCGTGGAGGGAACGGCTCCGGCGGTGCGCTGGGAGGCCGGCAGATTTCCACGGGGAGCAGCCCGTCTGAAAACTTTGGCATGGGGGATTATTATTCATCAAGCAGTGCCGCTTCTTCCGGCGGCGGTGGCGGATGGTTCGGCGGGAACTATGGAATGTACGGGCAGTCCGGCGCAGGCGGTTGACCGCGTCATCGTGGAAGGGAAGCACCAGCCCATCGTCACCAAAGAGGAATTTGAAAAGGTGCAGAATCTGCTGGCGGAGCGGAATGCGGAATCACGGAACTACCGGAAGAACAAGGGCACCCACTCGGACGACCTCTGGCGCAGGAAGCTGCGCTGCCAGTGCGGACACGCTTTCGCAAAGACCAGGTGGCACTCCAAGTCAAGGGACTTCACCACCTACACCTACAAGTGCTATGACCAGACCCGGACGGGTACCATTTCGGCAAGGCTTAAGAACGGCCTGAGCATTGAGGGCGTCTGCCGGGCGCCGCTGGTGCAGGACTGGAAGATACACACGATGGCGCAGAAAGTCCTCCACGCCGTTTTCGATGACCCGGAGGGAACGCTGAAAAATGCGGCGGCGGTCCTCGGCCTCGGCGCGGCAGGGGTGGAGCAGGCGGAAGTGCTGCGGGATAAGACTATCATAGAGGAAAAGCTGAAAAAGGAGCAGGGGCGCTACGAGACGCTGCTCGATATGCGGATGAACAACGAGATACCGAGGGAGGTCTTTGGCCGCAAGCAGCAGGAGGTGGAGAAAAAGATAGCGGAGCTGGAACAGCAGATGATGCAGTACGGCGATGTGAAGCCTGCCACGGAGGCGGATGTGAGCGGCAAGCTGGAAAACCTGCAAAGGCTCATGGGGCAGCCGCCCGTGCCGGAGGATGGGGAGTTTTCGGAGGAAGATATCGATAAATATGTTTTCGGGGTAAGGGTTTACGAAGACCGCTTTGAGTGGCTCTTAAACTTAAGCCCCGAAGCCCGCGGGGAACTGGATGACGCCGGTTCCCCTGTTTATTTTACGAAGCTGACGGTCACGCCGGATGACGAGCGGGCATGGTTCAGGATGCACCCGCAGTGGTCAAAGTCCAACAAATATGCGGAGCTGGAGGCATGGATATTCATTTGAAAACGAAAGAGACAGGGCGGAAGGGCTGCATAGCGGCCTTTCCGTCCTGTCAGTCAATTTGCGGTTACAATTCTGTGTTCATTTCTTTTGCTTCTGTCGGCAGGCATTTCCCCAAAAACATGGCCTTGCAGTCGGAAAAGCCAAGCAGATAGGCGAGCATCCCAAACCGGGAACCCAGCGCGTTCTGCTCGCTGACGTAGCGGTCGATCAGCAGCCGGATTTCTTTCGGCAGTTCCATCCTTTCCAGTTCGCCGGAGTATACATCCGACTTTCGGAGAATCGCCTGGTATTCCCCGTCACTGCTTACGATGCCGTTCATGACTCCGTTCATGCGGGTATCCATGAGCTGGTACAATGCAGAATCTTTTTCCAATCCAATCCCTCCTTCCGTGGTGTCGTAGCTTACCTCTGTTTTGGCGGGATTGCAAGTAGAAAAAGAAAAAAGCCGGAAACCGCTTGTAGCGTCCGACTTTTTTTGATATATTATGAAAAATAGTACGCAAAGTTATTTATAAAATTTTTCTGAACATCATTGACAGTGAGGTATATTTCCGTTAATATTAACATATAAATAAGTCAGTGATATCACTGATTGGGCTGGTCGAAAGACCCTGGTCCACCGAACGGCGGGGAATTTCCCCGCTATTTTTGTTAGGGAAATCTGAGAGGGATGAAGGAAGTAATCTATGGCTGAAAAGATTTTAAGTGTTTTTATAGATGAATCGGGCGATTTTGGGCCATATGATTTTCATGCGCCATTTTATCTGGTTGCAATGGTTTTACATAATCAGGATGTGGATATTAGCAAAAATATTGATGATTTGGAGAATCATTTGACAAATATTGGATATAAGCAGCACGCCATCCATACGGGGCCACTAATCCGCAGGGAATCCGTTTATGCCAATGACCTTATGGAAGAACGAAAACGACTTTTTAATGCATTATTTAATTTTGCCCGTAAATTGGATTTCCGTTATGTCTGTGCAAAAATAAGAAAAGATGAATGCCCGGATGTAATTACGTTAACGGCGAGAATATCAAAAGCGATTGCAGGAATACTTAAGGATCATCAGAATTTTTGGGAGCAGGTGTGTTGGAATGGAAAAGGATATAGGGGATTATGCGAAAGACGGCAGGTTGACGGAACCGTCAGACGGAAAGCGTTATGAGTGGCGCAAAATGATTGATGCGGTAAAGGCGTTAGGTAGACCATTTACGGACGAGGAAGCCGAGCAGTACCGGGTAAAATAGCATCGGTGCGGTGAAAGCGCAGGGGGATTTTGTCGAATCCCGTTTGTCGAAAGTCGAATTGGGTGGGGTAAATGGGGTAAAGAGGGGTAAAAGTCATCAAAGTATAACAGCGGCACAGGCGGCTATTCAGAAATAATGCCATAGGAATTTGGGTACTCGCAGGCAAAAGTATTGAAGAATGGCCTAAAATCAAAGGATTTTGGTCGTAGAGGGGTTCACCGGAGTGGTTGGTGGGCCTCTCTTTTTTGCGCTTTTGATGCCGCTGATAGGATGGCGATTGGAGCAAAATTATACTATCACGCAAAAGTCGGGAGTTTCCGTGTTCGTATATGAGTAAAACGGTAAAAAAAGTGGATAAATGATAAAATGGTAGAGGGACTGTTTTGGCAGTCTTTTTTCTTGTGCCTTAAGATTTCACAACATTTTTTATAGCTTGCACGGTGGGGGTTGGTGCCATGTGCTTATAGTCGGTTCGTGCAATTTATGGGAGTTTCATGCAATGGGCTTTGACAGGACGCTTTACGATTTGATATAATTTATGGCGGAAAAAATACGGTACGATGTTTTGCATTGCATTGAATACGGGGGGAAAGTATGAAAACCAAAATAAATATTGCACTTATGCTTATCTGTGTTCTTTGTTTATCATCTTGTTCTGACCAAAAAGTTATTGAGTGGAATGGAGAAGTGGAATATTATCACCTCACGATGGTATATGACGAAACAAATATGTACGAAACGGTGGGGCAAGTAGATTACATTTTTATCGGAACTGTCGATGAAGTTATTGACAATGTGGTAGATTACAATACCTCAAACAGCATGGATGCTTACAGTCGATATGCAATTACGGTTGAAGAGAATTTAAAGGGCGAACTGGCAAAGAATTTAGAATGCTATCGGCATGGAGGATATTTAAAAGATGGTACTTTATTATATCCACGGTCTGACCATATTGAGAATACAAGGGATATTCCACAAGAAGGAAAAACATATATATTTATGGCATATGGGCAGCCAGACGGAGAACTGATTTTAGAAGAATTTTCTGGTGATATAGAGTATACAGACGAAGGTCTGAAGGAGATGTATATGGAATATATTGAAAATGAGATTCCAAAGGAGCAGGAGGGTTTTATTTCAAAATATGATGTAAATTATGGCAATTAAGTATGAAAGACATTATTTTTTCTTAAGGATAAATCTGCTGTATGAACCAGGAGCAAGAGAGGGCTGATGTCTCATATCCGTCCGGGGTGCTGTGCTGACTACGGCATAGGGCGAATCCTTTTTGCAGGGGAAGTCGCCGAGTTCTTGAACCCGATGGGCCAGGGCATATCTGCCGGGATGGAGAGCGGGTACTGCGCCGCCGATGCAGTAGCGGAGTATTTTGATAAACCGGAAACAGTTCGGGAGGTATTGCCTATTCCCTTGGGGGTTAGTTTATCATAGGTTTTGGAGGTGAAAATGTGCTGATCAACGAAGTGTGCAGGGAATGTTCCTTAACCAAAAAGGCTATTGAGTATTATATAGAGCAGGGGATTGTTGCTCCAGCTATACAGGAGAATGGATACCGCAGTTTTTCAGACGAGGATATTGCTGTTTTGAAAAAAGTTTCTGTTTTAAGAACCTTGGGATTATCTGTTGCGGACATCCATGATGTCCTATCGAACAAGGATGCGGCGGCATTAAATGAGGTCTGCCATAAGAAGTCTGTGCAAATGCTTATTCAGCAGGAAAAGCAGGGACTGATCCAGGAGCTTGCATCAAATCATGATTGGGAACAGATACAGAGCAGACTGCATCGGCTTCAAAAAAAGCAGATGGTTTTGGAACGCCTGACAGATGCCTTTCCGGGATATTACGGAAAATTCCTCTGCCTGCATTTTGCACCCTATCTTAATTGTGCGGTTATGACAGACACACAGCAGGAGGCCTTTGATGCAATCATCGCTTTTCTGGACAGTGTTGATTTTGATATTCCGGATGATCTGAAAGGGTATCTTGACGAGATAACCCTGAATCTTGGCAGTGGATTTATGGAAGCTGCATCATCCAGTATAAATGAGGCTGTCAATGAAACAGAAAAATACATTGCAGACCACCATGAAGAAATCGAAAGATATCTTACCTATAAACGTTCCGAAGAATATGAAGCCACGCCTGCCGGACGCCTGGAAAAGGAACTGCGCCGGTTCAACAGCATGAGCGGATATAATGACATATTTATTCCGGCAATGTGCCAGTTAAGTGAATCTTATCGAAAATACCATGAAGGGTTATCGGCGGCAAATGAAATGCTTTCAAAAAAGTATACGGAGCCGGAATAATATGCGGAGAAAAGAGTTTGAAAATATTACGGGGAGGTTCTATATGGAAAACATTTTAGAAATATCAAAATTAAACAAGTCTTACACGGATTTTTCATTGACAGATGTTTCATTTTCCCTGCCGGATAACAGCATTACCGGATTTATAGGTGTCAATGGTTCGGGGAAAACAACTACAATCAGGTCTATTTTAGGGCTGGTAAAATTCAATTCCGGGACCATTAAGTTATTTGGACAGGACATGAACGGAAACACAAGGTCACTTAAAGAACGTATCGGCGTTGTATTGGACGAGGGCGGATTTTATGAAGAATTCAGTATGTCTGAAATGAAAGGGATTGTATCCCCGGCTTATAAAAACTGGCAGGAACGGGATTACAATGATTACATGGAGCAGTTTGGACTGAACCCAAAGCAAAAGATCTCCACCTTGTCAAAGGGCATGAAGATGAAATTTTCTTTGGCATTGGCTTTATCACATGAAGCAGAGCTTTTGATCATGGATGAGCCGACAAGCGGATTAGACCCTTTGATCCGCAGCCAGATGTTAAAAATACTGGCAGGCTACATGAAAAAAAGCGGCAGGGCTGTGTTCTTTTCAACCCATATCACTTCCGATCTGGAACAGATTGCAGACAGGCTGATACTCATTGACAACGGGCGCATCCTTTTTCAGGAAAAAAAGGATACTCTGCTTGAAACATACAGGATTGTAAAAGGT
>ERZ808041.1167-NODE-1167-length-11394-cov-7.043298_pt1 | contig 11394 bp, 12 predicted proteins | sample MGYA00380192_ERZ808041 | MGnify/ENA primary metagenome ERZ808041 (study PRJEB31490, sample SAMN06133412) | mouse gut metagenome | isolation source: Z1_1 | host: mice | place: China: Chengdu | collected 2015-05 ... | reverse complement strand
AAAATCGCTCAGAAAAACCGCCTACCCCTTGAAAATACAGGGGCTAGGCGGTTTTCTGCTTGCAACCACAGGTTGCGAAGCCATCGTGAGCAGCGCGGATGGACCGAAGCGAGGAGAAAAGCCCAGTCACCGCACAGCGGGGACGGGTTTTCTCCGAGACGGAGGGAAGCCGCGCGTCGCGAACAGGCGGAGCACGACTACAGGTTGCGAAGCCGTCGTAAGCAGCGCGGTTACGAACAGCGGCGGCCTATTTTGCCAGAAATCCCGCTTCCTCCAGGGCCTTCATCACCCGCTGGAAAGCCTCTTCGTCGGGGCAGCGCAGGGTGTGGAGATGGATGCCATCGGTGAGCAGGGACAGGGGCCGGGCGGCGTTTTCCTCCACCTTGCGTATGAATTCCGAGACGTCATACCGGGAGGACAGGTCCAGCGGTCCGGTGAGCTGGCCGTATACCGGGTGCTCCACGATGACGTTGGCCACGGTGCACCCCTGGTCCACCATCAGCGTCAGCTCCCGCTCCATGTCCGCTCCGCTGTGGAGGCAGGCTACGGTGCGGGTGATCCCCGATTGAGGCCGGTCCAGCACGTAGCCCCGGGGGGTGGCGGAGACGGCCTCCCCCGCCGCCCGGAGCAGAGCCACGTCCCCCACGATGATCTGGCGGCTCACCGACAGGCGCTGGGCCAGGGCGGTGGCGGACAGGGGGACTTCGGCGGCTCTCAGGTACTCTAAAATGCGCGCCCGGCGCTGGCTGGTATTCATAGCGGGGCCTCCTTGCGGCGATGGTTTTTCCACAGTATACCACACCCGGCCCGCCCCCGCAAGCGGGGGTCAGCCCCCGTCTGCCCCAAAAATCTCCTCCAGGCGTCCCTCCACCTCCGGTCCCGGCAGCAGGGCGGCCGCCACTCCCAGGCGTTTGGCCAGTCCCAGCTTTTCCCGGATGGACCGGGGGCTGTCAAAAAGCACAAAATGGGCCTGGGGCCCCTGCATGTAGGTGAAGTAGTGGGCGCAAAGCCCACGGTCGAAGAATACGGCGGGCTCCAGCCGCCGGAGCAGTTCCTCCAGCTTTTCCTGGGAAATGGGCTCTCCCCGGCCCTGGGCGGGGAGGGGGAACTCCTCCCGGGCCCACTCCACCGCCAGGGCAGTCCGCTCCCTGCCGTACTGCTCCAGCGCCCCCCGCAGGCGGCGCTCCAGAGTGCCGTGGGTGAGGACCGAGGGGATCAGCACCCGGGCGTGGGGCCCGTGGGGGGCGCAGCACTCGGGGACGTACAGCGCCCAGCCCTGGGCGGCACAGTTGCGGTCCAGGATCTCCACCAGCTTGGGCAGGCAGCCCCTGGGCGGGCCTTCGAAGTCGCACACGATGCCCCGGAAGGACCGGCGGCGGCACTCCCCCAAAATCTGGCGGCAGCACCCCACCGGGTCCCCCGCGCCGTCGAAGCCCGCGCAGTCCACCAGCATCAGGCCGCCCCGCAGAGCCTGGGGCAGGCGGATGCCCAGCAGCTTGGGCCCCGGTCCGATCCGATAGGCCATATGGGCAGGGGTGAGGCCAAAGGCGCGCCCCCTGGTCTCCCGCCCGGCGGGCAGGGCCAGCAGTAATTCTTTCATGTCAGTTCCCCCTTGTGAAGCGCGAAGATTTGTGTTAAGATAGGCGCGGTTTATGTATCAGAAATCTATGCTCGTCCAAAGCGGAATAGAAGGTGGAGTATGAAGAAGCGCGGAGAAGCGGACAGCGAGGGAGCTTGGAGCGGAGGGAAAGCAAAAGCCCAAGGCCCGCGCAGCGGGGCTGGGTTTTGCTTGAGGCGCAGCGAAAGCGACCGAGCGCTTTGGCCGCTTCGCAGCGTGACAACGGCGTGGTTCCGGGCCCGGTTTACGGCCCATGATATTTATGAGATCACCGGCGCGGCCCTGGAGCGGCGGGGGATCAGGCTGCTGCTGGCGGACCTGGACAACACCCTGGTCCCCTACGGCGTGCCCCTGCCGGACGAAAGATTGAAGGGGTGGCGGGACGATTTGAACGCTCACGGGGTGACGCTGTTCATCCTGTCCAACAACCGCCACGAGGACCGCCCCCGCATTTTTTCTGAGGGGCTGGGCGTGCCCTACATCGGCCACGCGGGCAAGCCTAAGACGCCCTCCTTTATAAAAGCTATGGAACGGATGGGTGTGACGAAGGAGCAGACCGCCATTGTGGGCGACCAGATTTTTACCGACGTGCTGGGGGGCAATCTGGCCGGGGTGAGCGCCATTCTGGTGGAACCCATCCGGCTGGCGGGCAATCCGGGGCGGTATCTGCGGTATGCCGTTGAGTGGCCCTTCCGGCTGCTGTCGGGGAAGGGGGAAAGGCTGTGAGCGCCATTTTCGGCCCCGCGGGAAACGCGGAAAACTTTCCTTATAAGTCCTCCGCCGATGCACCCAAATGGCTGGCGGGAATCGGCCTGGACTGCTACGAGTACCAGTGTGGCAAGGGGGTCCACGTGGGGGAGGATACCGCCCGGAAGGTGGGTCGTGCCGCCGTGGAGTACGGGATCACCCTGTCCCTCCACGCCCCCTACTTCATCAATCTGGCCAATCCGGACCCGGAAGCCCTGCAAAAAACCATCGGCTATATCACCGGGGCCTGTCTGGTGGCGGACTGGATGGGGGCGGGGCGGGTGGTCATCCACTCCGGGGCGCTGATGAAGCGCACCCGCCGGGAGGCCCAGGACATCGCGATGCGCTCTTTAAAGGAGGTTATCGCCGCCTGTGACGGCGCGGGCTTCGGCCATATCGCCCTGTGCCCCGAGACCATGGGCAAGATCAACCAGCTGGGGGACCTGGACGAGGTGCTGGAGCTGTGTACGCTGGACCAGCGCCTCATCCCTTGCGTGGATTTCGGCCACCTGTACGCCCGTTCCCTGGGGGCGGACCAGGGCTCCGAGGCCATGGAGCGGATGCTGAACCGCATGGAGGAGGTCCTGGGGACACAGCGGGCCTCCCGTTTCCACAGCCACTTCTCCCACATCGAATTTACCCCCAACGGGGGCGAGAAGTGCCACCGCACCTTTGCCGACGACGGAGGCTACGGCCCGGACTGGGCGCCGCTGGCCCAGGCGGTGGCGGGGCGGGGGTGGAGCCCCACCTTTATCTGTGAGAGCGCGGGCACCCAGGGGGCGGACGCGTTGGCCATGAAGACGATTTATCAAGAATTTGAGGCAAAATCAATTATATAGAGGAGGAGTTTGCTGTGACGTCGGTTGTGTTGAGCGCGGCCAATTTTTGGGGGCTGAATGGGATGCCCTCCTGGGTGTACATCGCTCTGGGCGCTGTCATGGTGGTGGCGGGGCTGTACATCATCATCAATCCCAAAGCCTTTCTGCGCTGGGGCCGGGGCCGGGCCTCCGGCAAGGAGCCGGACAAATCGGCGCTTATGGCCGCCCGGTTTGTGGGTCTGGCCGTCATCGCCATGGTGGTGATCGGCTACCTCAGTATGAATCAAGTTTAAAGACGTTGATCCTGTTCCTGCTCCTGAGGGGTGGGAGCGTCAAAAATATTATGAAATATAATTGGAGATGGTTCAAATGAAGCACTTTGAAAAGATCGCCGCCGGCCTGAAGGACCGGGGCCTGGACGCCATGCTGGTCACCAGCGAGCCCGGCGAGTTCTACGCCATGGGCTTCCACGGGGAGGGCGTGGCCCTCATCACCCCGGGCAAGACCTGGTACTACACCGACTCCCGGTATATTGAGGCCGCTCAGGCTCTCATCACCGGGGCGGAGGTGGCCCAGCTCCCCAAGGGGGTAAGGTACCGTGAGCTGGTTCGAGATCTAGTAAAGGACAGCGGTGTGTCCAAACTGGGCTTTGAGGAGCAGTATATGTCCGTAGCCGACCACAAAATTTGGACAGAGAATGTAGAGGCCGAGTTCGTCCCTGCTTCCGAGCTGCTCACCGAGCTGCGCCAGGTGAAGGACGCGGACGAGCTGGCCGCCATGAAGGAGGCCCAGCGCATCACCGACGAGGCACTGCTGGAGATTTTGAACTTCCTGAAGCCCGGCCTCACCGAGCAGGAGGTGGCCGCACGGCTCACCTACATCATGGCCCAGAAGGGCGCGGAGCGCAACTCCTTCGACCCCATCGTGGCCTGCGGCGCCAACGGCTCCAAGCCCCACGCCGTCCCCGGCCCGGATGTGATTCGGAAGGGCCAGTTCGTCACCATGGACTTCGGCTGCAAGGTGGGGGGCTACTGCTCCGACATGACCCGCACCGTGGCCATCGGCCGGCCCAGCGAGGAGATGGAATTCGTCTACAACACCGTCCTCAAGGCCCAGCTGGCGGGCATCGCCGCCGCCCACGCCGGGGTCACCGGCAAGGAGGTCCACGAGGCCGGGGCCAAGGTGATCGAGGACGCGGGCTACGGTGAGTATTTCGGCCACGGTTTCGGCCACTCCCTGGGCATTGAGATCCACGAGAACCCCGGTTTCCATACCCGCAACGAAAAGCCCATCCCCGCCGGGGCTCTGCTGTCCGCTGAGCCGGGAATCTACCTGCCGGGCAAGTTCGGCGTGCGCATTGAGGATGTGATCATGCTCACCGAGGGAGGCTGCATCGACATTACCCACTCCCCCAAGCAGCTTATCATCCTCTGAGGTGCTCAAACGGGGCGGCAAAACCGTCTCATCAAATTGACGCATACTATAAAAATATAGAAGAGCGGAGAGCATGGCCCGCGCCATGCTCTCCGCTTCTCTATTTGCAAAATCAAAAATTCCCCGCGGCAGCCGGTGGGGCAGAGGCCTTTCCAATACAAGCGGAATTTACCAGCGCGGGCGGCCGCATATAAAAACGAGGATGGCTCAAACTATGCTCGGATTCCCAATCCAGCACAGAGAAAACAACCAAGATTCAAAAAGGAGAACAAGGATATGTCTAACAGCAATAATTCCAACCGTCTGGTGGTCCCCGGCGCCCGTGAGGCTATGGACAAGTTCAAGATGGAGGCGGCCAACGAGGTGGGCGTCAACCTGAAGCAGGGCTACAACGGCGACCTGACCAGCCGTCAGGCGGGCTCCGTGGGCGGCCAGATGGTCAAGAAGATGATCGAGGCCTACGAGAACGGCCTGAAGTAACCATCTCAGCATTCCCCGTTTCGCGGAAAATAAGCGGCGGCGGAGCCAAAACCGGCTCCGCCGCCGCTTTCCGTGTATTTTCAACACCTGCGCCGTCCACCGGATTGACAGAAAAATGACGGCATGATAAAATGACACGATTCCGGCAAATCGTGACGGGAGCTTGGATATCAACACTTGGACATAAGGGGGAGACACCAATGGCAGATCAGAGACAACGGCGGAGGGCCAGCCCCTTGAAAACGGCGGCCATCGTGCTGGGGGCGCTGGCGGCGGCCTGCCTGGCGGGCTGGATGCTGCTCAACCTGATCGTGGACCCCTTTGGGGTGTTCGGCGACCAGTTTCTGGGCTGGTGGTCCTACAACATGACCAGAAATCCCCAGACCGCCAAATTCTCCTACCTGGAGCAGCACCACGAGGAATTTGACTCCTATGTCATTGGCGGGCCCTCCACAGGGGCCTGGTCCACGGAGGCTCTGAACGAATACTTTGATGCCAAATTCTACAACCTGACCCTGAATACCCAGGATATGGAGGAGATACAGCGCTATATTTTCTGGCTCGTTGATAATTACGAGGTCAAACACCTGGTGCTCAACGTGACGGTGGACAACGCCCGGGCCTGGGGCGATCAGGGAGACGGGCGGGCCGTCACCGACGCTCTGCCCTGGCAGCTGGACCGAAGCGGTTCTTCGGTGGGCTTTTATTTCCGCTATCTGTTCGCCAACCCCCGCTACAGCCTGAGCAAGCTGAAGCGGATGGGCGCCGACAGCGTGGTTCCCAATTCCTTCGATGTGTTTGACGCCGCCACCGGCGCCATTGATTACTGCGCCCGGGACGTGGAGGCCATCGGCGCGGCGGGATTGGAGGAGTACCTGACCCAAAACCCCGCCTTTACCGACCTGCCCGAGGCCGCCCCGCTGGCCCGCAGGGAGGAATGCGCCGGCAGCGTCGCCGCCGTTCGCTCCCTGTGCGAGGCAAAGGGGGTGGACCTGGTGGTGGTAGCGGCCCCGGTCTACGGCGGCTATCTGGATCGTTTTTCCAGGAGTGAAGTGGAGGAATTTCTGGCCGCGCTGGCCCGGGTGACCCCCTGCTGGGATTTCACCGCGGGCTCAGTGAGCCGGGACCCCAGGTATTTTTATGATCCGGCCAGCTTCCGCTCCGCCGTGGGAGATATGATGCTGGCCCGGATGTTCAACGACAGCGCGTCGTACTATCCCGAGGACTTCGGCGTCTACCGCACGGCGGACAACGGCTCCCTCCGGCTGGCGGAGGCCGCCGCTCAGGCGGAGGATCAGCCCTACACCGCCCAGGTGCCCATCCTGATGTACCACCACCTGTCGGAGAACACGGTGTCCGGGGAGACCTTCGACCAGCACATGGCGGCACTGAAAGGGGCGGGGTACACCTCCGTCACCATGGCTGACCTGCGGGCCTACGTGGAGGAGGGGAAGGAGCTGCCGGACCGGCCGGTGGTGATCACCTTCGACGACGGCTACACCAGCAATCTGGAGGTCGGCCTGCCCATTTTGGAAAAATACGGCATGAAAGCCGCCATCTTTGTCATCGGCTGCTCGGTGGGCAAGGACACCTACAAGGACACCGGCGTAGCCATGACCCCTCACTTCACGGCGGAACAGGCCAGGGAGCTGGAGGACACCGGCCTGGTCACCATCGGCAGCCACGGCTACAACATCCACGAGGTGAAGGACCGCGACCCGGACCCTATCCGCCACGGCGTCCTTCAGCGGGAGGGCGAGAGCGAGGAGGACTATGTGGCCTTCCTCCAGGGGGACTGCGCCCAATTTCGAGAGGTGGTGGAGCCCGCCCTGGGCCATTCGGTGGATATCCTGGCCTATCCCTACGGCCAGTGCTCCCCCCTCAGCGAGATCCTGCTGGCCCGGGAGGGCTTCTACGCCACCGTCACCACCATCCCTGGGGTGAACACCCTGGTGAAGGGCCTGCCCCAGACCCTCCGGGCCATGAACCGCTATGACGTCGAGGCCCTGGACCTGACGGGGGAGGGGCTGCTGGAGCTGCTGGAGCAGGGCGGCTGAGCTTCAGCCGCAGCGGCGCAGCAGGGCCTCGTGCATCACGATCATGACGGCCAGGATGGCCAGCAGGTACAGGGGCAGAAGGCCCGGCGTGACATAGTTGGCGATGAGGCCGAACAGGGGGGGCATAAGGCAGGTGCCCACATAGGCGCTGGCCATCTGGACGCCGATGACGGCCTGGGACTTGTCCGCCCCGAAGTGGTCCGGGGTGGAGTGGATGACGCAGGGGTAGATGGGGGCGCAGCCCAGCCCCACCAGCACCAGCCCCGCCAGGGTGACGTATTCATGGGCAGGCAGCAGCATGGCCAGGACGCCCAGGGCGATGATCCCCTGGCCCAGCCGGATCATCTGGGGGTCGCTGAGCTTCATGGTGAGGAAGCCGCTGAGGGCCCGGCCTGTGGTGATGCCCACGAAAAACAGCCCGGCGTATCCCGCCGCCGTCTCCGCCGGGATGCCCTTGTACACGTTCAAGTAGCTGCTGGCCCACAAAATGGCGGTCTGCTCCAGGGCGCAGTAGCAGAAAAAGGTGACCATGACTTCCCTGGCCCCGGGGATGCGGAGGATCTGGGGCAGGGTGAGGGGAGACGCGTTCTGGCCGTCCTCCCCGGCCGCTCCGTTTCGGTGGATTCCCCACAGGGGAAGGCTCACCACAAGGACGGCGGTGAGGGCGATCTGGAGCAGGGAGATGTACCGATAGCCCATGTGCCACCCGGCCCCGCCGGTGAGGGCCAGTCCCATGACGTAGGGCCCCACGGCGGCCCCCAGCCCCCACATGCAGTGGAGCCAGCTCATATGGCGGCTGGCGTAGTGGAGGGCCACGTAGTTGTTCAGCGCCGCGTCCACGCTGCCCGCCCCCAGGCCGTAGGGGATGGCCCATAGGCACAGCGCCCAGAAGGAGCCGCTGACGGAAAACCCGAACAGCGCGACCGCCGTCATGCCCACGCTGATGGCGGTGACCCTTCCCGTGCCCAGCTTTTTGGTGAGCCGGTCGCTTTGCAGGCTGGACACTACGGTGCCCAGGGAGACGATGATGGAGACGGCCCCGGCCCAGGACATGGGGACGCCCAGGTCGGCGTGCATCACCGGCCAGGCGGAGCCCAGCAGGGAGTCGGGCAGGCCCAGGCTAATGAAGGAGATGTAGATGACGGCCAAAAGCAGATGTACCATATTGCGTGCCTCCTTTTGAACTGGTATGATTATACCAGCGGAAAAGGAAAACACCTAGGATAAAACCGCCAGACACTATAAATATTCCGTCAAAAGGAGGGGTGGGCGTGGGGCTTTCCCAGTGTGCCGCGGCGACCAGCAAGGAGGGAAGGGAGCTGGCCTGCCATGGGCAGACCGAGTTTCCCGTCGCCTGTTACCACGATGACTTGAGCCGGAATCCTGTTCCCTGGCACTGGCACCCGGAGCTGGAGGCGCTGGTGGTGGTGGAGGGAACGGCGGAGGTGGCCGCCGGGGCGGAGCGCTTCACGGTGGGACCGGGGGAGGGGGCATTTATCAGCGCCGGGGTCCTCCACGCAGCCTGGGCGCGGGGAGAGCCGGACTGCCGCATCCATTCGGCGGTATTCCACCCCCGGCTGGTGGGGGGCGGGGCGGACAGTGTGTTCTGGTCCAAATACCTCCTTCCACTGCTGGGAGAGGGGGGACGGGAGCACGTCCGACTGGATGGCTCGGAGGGCTGGCACGCCCAGGCGGTCCAGGCCCTGGAGGGGGCCTGGGAGAGCTGTGTCCGGGAGCCGCCGGGCTACGAGTTCCAGACCCGTGAGGCGCTGTCCCGGCTGGTGTTCCTGCTTTCCCGGCATCAGGGCGCCGGCCCCAGGCCGGAGCGGGCCCTCCGGGAGGAACAGCGGGTGAAGCGGATGCTGGAGCATATTCACCGGCACTACGCCTCGGAGCTGACCGCCGCCTCCATCGCCAAGGCCGCCTCCATCAGTGAGAGCGAGTGCCTGCGCTGCTTCCGGCGGGTTATCGGCCTGCCGCCCACCCAGTATATAGCCCGGTACCGGGTGCAGCGGGCGGCGGAGCTGCTGGCCGCTTCCGATCTGCCGGTGTCGGAGGTGGGGGCCCGGTGCGGTTTCCAGGACGCCAGCTATTTCGCCAAGACCTTTCGCGCCCTGAAGGGGTGTACTCCCACGGCCTTTCGCGCCCGGGCGGCGGAACAGAACGGCGGCAAGGGGATATGAGCCCTCGCCGCCGTTTCACGTTTTTTCGTTCCCTGCCGCCGCGTTATTTGAAATACTGGGGATAGGCCGCCCGGAGGGCGGCGGGGTCCAGGTCGTAGCGGTTGAGGTGCAGCACCATCAGCTCCCGGGCGGACTTTGGGTCCTTGCGGCGGATGGCGTCCACCAGATCCACGTGGTCCTGGACGATTTTCCCGCTCTTCACCGACGACAGCGCCAGGGTGCGCACCCGGTCAAAGTGGATGGAGATGTTCTGGATCAGGGCGTACACCTGGGATTTTTTGGCGATGTCGAACAACATCCCGTGGAACTGATTGTCCAGCGCCATCAGCTGGCTGGTGTAGAAATCGTCCAGGTAGAGGCTTTGCAGCCGGATGTTTTCGCTGAGCCGTTCCAGGTCGGCGGGGGCGGCCATCTCGCAGTCCAGCTCCGCCACGGCGCACTCCAGCAGGTCCCGCATGAACCGGGATTCCTCCACCATGTCATAGTCGATAAGGGGAATGGTGCTCTTCTTCTGGGGCTGGATGTCCACGATCTTCACCTTGGACAGCTCCATCAGGGCCTCCCGCACGGGGGTGCGGGACAGCCCCATCTCGGCGGCCAGTTCATTCTCGCTGATCTGGCTGCCGGGGGCCAGCTCCAGGCTGATGATGTTCTCCTTGATGGTGCGCAGGGCGTATTCCCCGCCGCTCTCCCGGGGGAGCCGCTCCAGCAGCTTCATGACCTCCGCCTCCCGAAATTTTAATATAATATGTATACTCTACCACAGTTCGGCATTTTTGTCCACTAGTGCACCAGTGAAAAAGCGGGTGTGGAGGCGGTATAGGAATTTGCACAAAAAGACGGCGCAAAGTTTTACGATTCTTCCAATTGAATTCTAGTATACAAGACGTATAATAGAGACAAGCAGGAAATCCCGAAGGACCCGCGAAGACCCGCGCAGGAAAAATTATATGGAGGGATACAGGTATGAACGAAACGCTGAAAAGAGTCTATGAGATCGGCATCATCCCCGTCATCGCCATTGAGGACGCCGCCCAGGCGGTCCCTCTGGCCAAGGCCCTTGTGGCCGGCGGACTGCCCGCCGCCGAGATCACCTTCCGCACCGCCGCCGCCGAGGACGCCATCCGCGCCATCGTCAAGGAGGTGCCCGAGATGCTGGTGGGCGCGGGCACGGTGCTGACCTGTGAGCAGGCCGACCGGGCCATGGACGCCGGGGCCACCTTCATCGTGGCGCCGGGCTACGACCCCAACGTCACCCAGCACGTCATCGACAAAGGCGGCATCATGATGCCCGGCACCGCCACCGCCGGCGAGATGCAGCAGGCCATGAACCAGGGCTGCGACACCCTGAAGTTCTTCCCCGCCGAGGCCAACGGCGGCGTGGCCATGCTGAAGAACATCGGCGCGGCCCTGAAGAGCGCCAAGTGGATGTGCACCGGCGGCGTCAGCGCCAAGAACGTCAACGACTACCTGGGCTACGACCAGATTGTGGCGGTGGGCGGCACCTGGATGTGCAAGAGCGACCTCATCAAAGCGGAGAAGTGGGACGAGATCACCGCCATGTGCAAGGAGGCCGTCAAGACCATGCTGGGCTTCGAGCTGGCCCATATCGGCGTCAACTGCGCCGACGAGGGGGAGGCGGAGCGCACCGCCAAGACCCTGTGCGCCCTGTTCGGCTTTGAGTACAAGGCGGGTAACTCCTCCATCTTTGCGGGCAAGGCCGTGGAGTGCATGAAGAAGCCGGGCCGCGGGACCCACGGCCACATCGCCATCGCCGCCAACAGCGTGGACCGCGCCGTGTACCACCTGGGCCGTCAGGGCGTGGAGTTCCTGGAGGACAGCCGGGTGGTGGACGCCAAGGGCAAGACCAAGGCGATCTACGTCAAGGACGAGGTGTGCGGCTTCGCTGTTCATTTGATGCAGAAGTAAGAAGCGCGCCCAAAGCGAGCGTGACAGCAGGAAGTGCGCAATGCAATTATAAAGGAACCTCTGAACAAATGCGTCTGCGGCGCTTTGCGGATCTTTTCCACCACAACTTCGTTGTGATTTCTTGAAAT
>ERZ808041.1164-NODE-1164-length-11427-cov-2.869339_pt1 | contig 11427 bp, 9 predicted proteins | sample MGYA00380192_ERZ808041 | MGnify/ENA primary metagenome ERZ808041 (study PRJEB31490, sample SAMN06133412) | mouse gut metagenome | isolation source: Z1_1 | host: mice | place: China: Chengdu | collected 2015-05 ... | reverse complement strand
CCGCTTTCCCGTTCCCGATTCTCCAAACGCCGTCACATCCAGGGGTTGGTACCGTCTGCCTGCCGCATAGGACAACAGGGACAGACTGTAATCATACCGTATGCCCTCCCCCATCTGTTCCAGCACATACTCGTCACAGCGCATCTCCATATCCCGCTCCATGCAGCTTATTCCCACCCATATAAGGGGATTGTACCAATAAATCACCTGTACGACGCAGGCCAGCAGACGAACCCACAGATCGCGATGCCGGATATGATATTGTTCGTGGAGCAGCACATACTCCCTCTCCCCCTTTTCCATATGGCAGGGAATATATATTCTGCCATGCACCGGTCCCATGGTGAAGGGCGCGCGGATATTCTCGCACTCATAAACGCTGCCGCCTGCACCGGGCAGGCGTACCGCGCAGGCCACCTGCCTGCGTATCCTGCCATAGGCGTACAGCTGCCGGGAAGCCAGGAAAACTGCCCCTGCCAGCCAGAGCCACGCCAACCCCCGCAGGACTGTGCGGCGCAGGTCCCCGGAATCAGGAATCTCTGCGGCCTCTTTCAGATTGTCCGAATCCCCCTCCCGGCCGGAAATCTGTGACGGCAGGTCGAACACCTGCCCCCCATAATAATTAGCCGGCTCCCCGATATCCCGCCGCACCGCTCCCATGCCGTAGGAACCGGCCCGTACGTCTCTCTCCGGCCTTTCCCCGGACTGTGCCAGTTCCGTCAGCTCCTCCGGCAGATACGCCAGTCCCGTCCGCGTCTGCACTGCCCGGTCAAATACCGGCAGATTGAACAGACTGGCGGCGGAGGCGGGCGTCACCGGACACAACAGACGCAGGGCCGGTATAAGCCACAGCAGATAGATATACCGCCGGGGCACGTTCAGCCGCCTTAGCAATTCTCTCGCCAGCAGTACCGCCAGAATCACAATTCCCGCTGTAATACTTCTGTTCAGCATTGAAAAAAATAATTCCGCCATGTTCATAAGGTTTTCCCCCTGTCCTGCCTGCGCGCCAGAGACATCCCTGAAAACGCTCTCCGCCTGCCGGAGTCATTCACTGTCTCTCGCTCAGATACAGCCCCACCCGCTTCTGAATGACATTCGCCACATCTTCCGCGCTGTGAGTATCCTCAAAGAAATATTCCGCCTCCTCCTGGATAATCGCTATAAGCCTCTCGTCTGCGGGCGGCTGTCCCTCAAGCGCTTCCAGAAAGGCATAATAGTCCTCGCAGCACTCCAGATATTCCACATAGACCCGGGGCATCTCCTTGTCAAACAGGGCCGGGTCTTTGGCATCCAGCAGGTAGGATAGTCCGTACATGCCGTCCACCGGCTGGCTTATGGCCCATTTTCCCTCCCAGTCTTTACCGATGCTGAAACTGTCCCGGCAGTCTTTCCGATAATCCGCCATATATCTGGTGTCCAGCAAAAATTCCAGGAACGCCGCTGCCGCCTCTCTGTTTTGACAGTTTTTGTTCACCACATAAAAGCCTGACGGACAGGCCACCTGCCTTGAACCTTCGGCTCCCGGTATGCCGGGCCTGTTATACCGTTCCCCCAAAAACTGCTTTATGTATACAAATCCGGACCGGTCCGCGACCGTATCCTCAACCGCCAGACAATTGCGGTCCGCCAGTTCCTGAAAGCACGCCAAATATTCATCGGGTGCTTCCACTTCCGCATACAGATCGCCCTGGTATTGTTTTACCGCTTTCAGCAGCCGCACAAACAGATCGCTGTCAAAGGCGCAGGTGCCTGCCTCCCAGTCAATAAAGGGAGAATGCTCCAGATCATCATATACCAGTATCTGCATCAGAGCGTCCGGTCCGCTGTACCGCCACCTCCTATGCACGGCGTGGGGATACTCCCCCGTCTCCAGCAGAGCCACCACCTCTTCCACCGTCCATTCCTCCTTTGGCCATATATTTCTGTCCGTCACCAGAGAGCGGAAATTATAGTAAATGCTGACTCCGGCCAGACTGCCGTCAATGGTCCCCGTGTCCAGTAAACCGGGATAGATCATATCCAGCGTCTCCTGGCTGATCAGTTCTCTCAGATCCGTCAGCACCCCCTTTTCCCACAGCGCCGTCAGATCCCCCGCTTCAATATAGAGCAGATCCGGTCCTCCTCCTGTAATCAATTCATTCCACACCCGGTCATGGGCGGCGTCACGCTCCTCTTCCGGCACCACCCTTAAGTCAAACGCGTACTCCGGATGATCCGCCATAAATACAGGCAAAGTGCTCTCCAGATCCCGATTCCAGTGAAATCCGGAGATACTGGCGGCGTACAGAGGGTTCGATCCATCAATGGACTGGCCCCCTTCCCCCATCCGGGTCTGCCCGGCCCGATTCAGCACATAAGCCGCTGAGCTGTCCTCCTTCCGCACAAGCAGCAATATCTCGCCCTCCCCGTTGACAGCCGCCTCTCCCCAGTTTCCAAGAATATTTTCCGCGTCAAACAGATACTCCAGAGCGCCTGTGACCCCGTTCCCCTGATAAATCTTTTTTTCACCCGTAATATAGTAATACAGGCCATTATCCCGGGGAATCAACCGGTCGTCAAACGCCACCCCTCTGGCAGTTCCCACGCTTTTCTCCCGGGTACCGTCCAGCCACAGCCATTCCATACCGTTTTCCTCATTGTAGCCCTGGATCAGAATTCCTCCGTCGGGACTGGCCGTCATCCAGGGAACCACCCGTTTATACCGGATACTGCTGTCCCGGGTGGCAATGGTTTGTCCCTCGCCGTCCAGAACAGCCATCTTCTTCCCGTCAAAGGATATCATATAGTAATTCCCCTGGCAGTCCACACAGATGTCCGTGGGCAATACCTGTTGCTGCACCATATCCAGTTCCAGGCATGCGGGCAGCAGGTCCACCCGTTTCAGCTCCTCTCCCTCCCGGCTCATATGTACCGCCTCGTAGGACTCATACTCCCTGTCCTCATTTAGAGTGAGCACCAATAATACCAGTTCCTGGGCGGAGGCGGCAAATATATCATATATATGCCCTCTCTCCAGCAGCTCCACAGCCACCGGAGCGCTGCTCCATTCCTTTCTGTCTCCGTCAAATACCTGCAATTCGTAGGCTGTGGCATCGTCTCCGCAGTAAGAATGTACCATAAAAAAGCAAGATCCTCCCACACAGCTACAGGTTCTCTCATAGATCCCTGCCTCCGTCTCCGGCATCAGAGGGATGACGCTGCGGCCCGCCAGAGACATGGCGGGAGACCCGCTCTCTTTCGGAAATTCCATCTTCATCTCCTGCTGCCCCCAGAAACAGATCTTTTCCTCTGGAGCCGCCGTAACCTCCGGAGGCTTCTCTCCGTCAGGCTTCCGGCCCGTCAGACAGACCGCCGCTGCCAATATGGCTATTACCGCCAATATCCCTATGCAAATACTCCTTTTTGTGTACTTCAGCACATGGTTCACCCTCTTTCCGATTTCCAGGAACCCGTCACTTCCCGTCAGCTTCCCTGTGCGCCCTGATCATCGCTTCTATTGTCTCCGCCTCCTGAGCCGACAGCTTCCTGTCGCCCAAAAATGCCGCCAGGAAATGCGGAAGCGATCCACCAAAAGTCCGCTCCACAAAGTAGGCGGACTCCTCCCGCTGGGCCCTTTCCCGAGGCACCAGCACTGTCACCTGGGCGCGGTCGTTGCGCAGATAACCCTTCTCCGTCAGTTTTTTCAGCACCGTATAGGTTGTGGACTTTTTCCATCCCAGCTTCGCCTCGCAAAGATTCACCAGCTGGCCGCTGCCTACCGGGGCATGCTCCCATACCACCTGCATAAAACGATATTCACTGTCACACAATTTTGCGTATTCCATAGTATCCTCCAACCTGTCGGCATCCCTCGTCCACATTTTGACAAACGGGGTCGATAACAATAGACTCATATAAAGTCTATCATTATCGACCCCGTTTGTCAACTCCGCTTTTCACTTGCCGTCAGGTTCTTCTGCCTCCGGCGCTCTCCCGGATTTCCAGCCAGGAAGAGACCAAAACCACCGCCTGCTGCCACAGCAGTTCCTTCATGGCTTCCGCGCCATCCATGGAATTATAAGAGCTACTGATCTGCCACTGCGGACGGACCTCCAGGCCATGCCTCTGCGCGCCGTCGAAGGGAAGTTCCCCGTTGATACGGATTTCCCTCTCTATGGCATTGTTCTTCCCCTCCATGGGATAATACTCCAGTTCGATCTGGTACAGCCCCGCCTCCGGCGCAATATGGTATGATCGTGTGCATTGCCGGATGAGACACATGGAAAAGCAACACGCGACTGCGTAGCAGAAAATCGGACAGGGAAAATAACTATGGAAGCTGCCCAAATCCGGCAGGGTATAATAAGAATAATTGTTCCGCAATACCCTGTTATGTGGAAAAAATCTGTTTCTCTGCTCCCAATATGCCCCTTATCACAGAAAGAGATTTTCAGCTGTTTTCGTTCAGATACAGTTGAACTCTGTTCTGAATTGCCCTGACGGTATTCTCCAGACTTTGTATATTCTGAAAAAAGCCGCTTGCCTCCTCGCGTATGATGTTCTTTACAGCCTCCGCGCTCCGGGGTTCCGCCCTACAGCTGTCCATAAACGCAAGGTAATCCTCCACATAACTGCCGCCGTCCTTTTTGAGCGGGAGGGATATTCCGGTAATTTGATCCGTCTCATATTTCCCGTCCTCATCGGATAAAACCACGCTTTCCCTCAGAACATCCCTGCGCAGCAGGCCGCCGGGATACTGGCTCTGGAATCTCCTGTCATAGATAAAACGCAGGAAATCTGCCGCCTCCTCCCAGTGCTCCGTCCCGGCGTTCACAACGATAAATCCATAACAGGTGAGCATATTGCCGTCTCCCGTTTCCGCAGGAAGTCCCACAAGACGGGCTTCGCCCTCATAGCACTCCATGATGCCAGCATATTGTGCTATACTCCCGCCATACACCACATCCGCCAGATAGATCCCGTCCATCACCTGCCGGGCGTTCTCATACTCCCCCTCCACATCCAGATTTTTATGCTCTCTGACCGGCACCTCCCCAATCATCTCCAGCACCTGGCGAAACAAATCTCCCTCGAAGTCGCAGGTGTGATTTTCCCAGTCCAGAAAGGGAGAGTCCGCCATGTTTTGCAGCACCAGATAATCCAGCATTTCCTCCTGGCTCCAGCGCGGCGGCAAAAACCGCAATGCCCCCTGTTTCCTGCGCTGCCTCCACAATTCCACGATCTCCTCCAGCGTCCATCCATCCCCCTGCCAATTGCCGTCCACAGTTATCATACTGACTCCGCTCACCCCGGCGGGCAGTCCCAGAAGCCTGCCTTCCCGCAGTCCTGCCGTGGTCACGCCACAAAACAGCTGCCTGTTTGTCTCTTCCTCCAATACCTCCGAAAGATCCGCAAGCAGTCCCCGCGTGTTCAATCTCTCCATATCCTGTGTGGATACAAACAACAGATCCGGCCCCTTCCCCACCGCCATCTGCGCCATAACGCGCTCGTAAAATCCTTCCCCGTTTTCCCAGTCCGCCTCGTAAGAAACCTGACAGTCCGGATTCTGAGCCGAATAAGCGCTGGCGGCGCTCTTCATGCTACTGTCGTGAAGCCATAAATTAGCCAGCCGCAGCGTCCCCTCCGTCTCACCTTTCCCGGGACCAAAGCAGTATACCATCAGTTTACCCTCATTTTCCGTGAGAACCATCAATTCTCCCGCTCTGTTGACACCGATTCGTATACCGTCGAATTTTCCCCGGGAGGACAGTCCATAATCCCTCAGATCCAGCATAAAGTTATAGTCACCGGTGGCAGGATTCCAGACATTGATCTGTGGATTCCACACCTGATAAAAAATCCCCCGCTCATCTATACATCCCTCATAAAAACAGAACCCCCCCACTTGGGCCAACTCTCTGGCCTCTCCTGCGTCCACGTCCAGATATACCAGTTTGCCATCCATATGTACCAGGGGCGTCCCGTCCGCCATCCGGCAGTAAATCCCTGTCGAGGTTGGCTTCTCCGCCTGGATTTTGTACAACATTTCACCCTCACCGGCAACGTCCTTCTCCCCAAACACATACAGATACCCATCCGTCAGCGACAGCGCGTATACAGACCCCCGGGCGTCCATCCAGAAATGAAAGAATGATACCCCAAGCTCCATGGCCCGGGTCATATCACAGATATCCGTCTCCCCGCTCTCCAGGTCCCACAGAATCCGTCTGTATTTCCCCTCCGTATCCGCGCAGAGCAGAGCCAGCAGATGATCGCCCACCGCGTTGATCTCCTGAATCCTTTCCTCTGTGCCCAATCCTTCCCAATACGGCGTGACCACACAGCTCTCCCCGGTATCCCCGTCCAGCCAGTACAACTGATAGCGCTCCCCCGGGGCCTCCTCTTCCCCGCCGCCCGGCCCGTATTTGTCAAGGACATAGAAATCTCCTCCCAGACTGGTGTATTGCTGGATATATTTTTCCGTGTACTCAAAATCCGGTTCCGGGATATCCAGCACATACGTGTTTACACAGACGGACTCCCTGTTTCCCTGCCACTCCTGCGGCATCTGAAATCCTCCCTGCATCCAGTCCGCCGGCTCATAGCTTTCCGCCTGAAAACCGGTTGTTTCCAATTCGCCGTCGCCATCCTGCAAATTCCCGGAAAGCATGGCGGCCCCGGCAGCTTCTGCCTTCCCCGACGTATCCGGAACCGGCGCTCCCTCTCCCTGATTGCCTCCCCACTGGCAACCCGACAACAGAGACACTGTCAACACAACCAAACACACTCTTTTTATCGCGTACCTTCTCTTTCTCATAGACACACGGTCTCCTCCCGCTGGAATAATAAAACCCCTGACGCAATCATAGCATCAGAGGCCTACTGCCGCAACCGGCTTAATCAATTCATAAAAATATCTTAAAAAAATATTAAATATTTTCCCTTCTCCCGAAAAGCCGCCCGGTGCCGCGCAGTAACCAGTAACAGAGAAATCCCAGAACCGTGCCCAGAATATTGGTCAATATATCATCTATCTGAAAAAAACCTCTTCCCGTGATCAGCTGCATACTTTCAATGGCCAGGCTGGTGAGCGCGCCGGTAAAGAAATTCCTGAAAAAATTTCTCTGCCGGGGATCAGCCCAGGCCAGCACAAAGCCGTAGGGGATAAACAGCAGCACATTCTCCACCACATAGGCATTGTTGCGCTTATTGATGCCCCAGGTGGAAAAAAGCTCCAGATCCATCATACCGCTCCTGCTGCCGCTCTCTCTGGAAAAATAAGTAATAGCCAGCAGCACCGCAACATACATCACCAGACAGGACACGGCTGGCAGCGACACAACGTCCCTGCCCCTTTTTATTCTCCCACGGTTAAAATTGTACAAAATCACAACGGCAAACAGCCCCGCTATGATCCCATAGGGAAGATAGCGCAGCGCCGCCAGTAAATCGTTTATAATATATTTTAACATATATTTCTTCCAATCTGTCTTTTCCCTGTTCCTGCCAACACAGATCCGCCTGTGTTACCATGTTACTGCTCCCAATGGCGGCCGCTTTCCTGCCACCGCTCCCTGTCCTCAAAGAGCCTGTCATTCATCCAGGCTACGGCATCCGTAATTCCGTCCTCGTCAAACGAGAACTCTGAACGCTGCTTTTTCTCCTCCGGCGTCGTCACGTAGTTATAAGGCTCCGGCCATACCGTCGCGAGCAGTCTCTTCCCCTCCTCGCGACTGACGCCTTCCAGACGGTAACGCATCCCCTGGCAGCTCCCCGTAAATTCCGTCTTTTTCAAAAACTCCATAGACAATATATCGTCTCTCTGTATCATAAAGCAATCCTTGCCTTTTTTCTTTGACAGTTGATTATTTCCGCATCGCAAACTCTAGTATATACTAAAATCACAGATTTGAAAAGGGAAAATCTTACAGAGGTCATCCCTCTGACGAACTGTGCGAAAACGCGCCAGCGCGGCTCAGTCGGACCAGCTCCGGAGCAGTTGCCTCACAGCGCAGATATCCGCCATATCACTTTCGGATATGACGGATATCTGCGAAATCATTTCAGATGTTTCACCTGTCTGCAATCAGATGCTGTTGCTCATCTCCTTTTTTAACTGCTTCATAATCTTTTTTTCCAGGCGGGAGATATAAGATTGAGAAATGCCCAGCAGAGAAGCCACTTCTTTCTGCGTCATCTCCTGTCCGTCCGGATGCCCCAGGCCAAAGCGCAGACGGATGATGGTCTTCTCCCGCTCCGATAATTTGTTGATGGCCCCCCGAAGCAGACTGCGCTCCACCTCATTTTCCATGTCCCGGTAAATGATATCCTCGTCCGTTCCCAGGATATCCGACAGCAGCAGTTCATTGCCGTCCCAGTCCACATTCAGCGGCTCGTCGATGGACACCTCCAGTCTGGTTTTATTGTTGCGCCGCAGATACATCAGGATCTCGTTTTCAATGCATCTGGAGGCATAAGTTGCCAGCTTGATATTTTTGTCGGGCTTAAAGGTGTTGATGGACTTGATCAGGCCGATGGTGCCAATGGAAATGAGATCCTCCACGCCCACGCCGGTGTTGTCAAATTTTTTGGCTATGTAGACCACCAGTCGCAGATTGTGTTCAATCAGTACGGACTTGGCTTCCTCCTCGGACTCCGTCCCCAACGCCCCGATCATCTGGGTTTCCCGCTCCAGCTCCAGCGGGGGCGGCAGCACCTCAGCCCCGCCGATATAGTGGATGTCTCCCTGTCTATGTACCCGCTTCGCCTTTTCCCGGCGAAACACCCACAGTGGGATGCCCACGGGCAATGATGCCATTAAAATCATTTTTTTCATTCCTTTCTTATTTAAGTTCCGTCTCTTCCCGGTGCCTCCGTTCCGGGACTGTCTGCTTTTTTAAGTTTCGTCTCCTCTCTACGGTGCCGCCCCGCTTCATCGCTGAGCATGGCAGGCTGTAGCAGGATCTGATAGGCTCCCGTCTCGGAAAGCCTATCCTGCCATACTGCTATATATATGTCTCTGCATTTCTGCCGGATACCGCCGATCTCCACCTCCATATCCTTCACAGGATAGCCGCTCAGGATTCCCGCCGGCTTGCCCACACTGCGGTAGGGGATCGCTCTCATGCCAAAGGGGGGCTTCCCCGGATACAGCTGCTCCCAGATTCTCTGTTCCAGCACAGCCACAGGCCTGCCGCTGATGGGCTCTTTCAGGCTGTTCCCCGTGTCCATCAGTCCCTCTATCCGCATGCTGCGCCCGTCTTCCCCCTGCAAAATAACCCTGCAGCTCTCCTCAGCCCTTTTCCGGCGCAGCACCAGCAGGCGGATTCCTTCATAGCATGCCGTCCCCGCCAGCAGCACACTGCCGCCGTACGCCAGCCAGCCCTCTCTCCATGGGAAAAGACCAAGAAGCAGCTTAATCGCGCCTCCCAGCAGGAAAAAAAAGACGCAAAGACCTTCCGTGATTCTGACAAGCCCCCTTCCCCACCAGCATCTGAAAGCTATCCCTTCCATCCCGTACAGACTGATCAAGAGCAGGAACAGCCGAAGGGGCATACCGCCCACAGGCATAAGAAGCGCTGACACTTCTCCTGCCGCGCCCACAGCCGCTCCAGCCCACAGTCTGCCATGCGTGGCAGTGCATGGCAGACAAAGGGCCGCCAGTCCCAGAAGATACCGGTTCATGCAGAAACAGATCAGAAAAATGCTGTCCAGGTAGACTTCATAATACATTTATAATCCCCCTTAAGATCTGTTTCTCAGGTCTTCACAATCAGTATAAAGGATACAGGCTATATATTTTGTCATAATCGGGTAGAACCGCGGCGAAAAGCCGTCTCGGAATTTCGACATCAGAAAGACACGGAAAAAAGGCTTACCCTTCGGGTGTAAGCCTTGATGAGCAAACTATGTATTCTGTTGATGGCAAATCTTTACTTTCTCTGGAGGAAACTGGGAATATTCAAGGATTTCTCCTCCACATTGCTGCGAATGTCCGCCGGCCGGTTAATGCCGGTCAGAGGCCGCGGCTGTGTGCCGTTTCCCGCGCCCGCGGGATTGGAGGGCTGCACGGCAAAATTCTTCAGAGTACTGGGGGGCACATGCGCCGCAGGGCTCTTGTAGGGAAGCCCGCCGCCCAGTCTGGACTGGGGCGCGGCGCCCGGAACGTCCTCCAGACCGGTGGCGATTACCGTGATGGTACAGCTGTCGGACCTGGAATCGTCATACATGGCACCCAGAATTACATTGATATCCTCTCCTGCCAGCTGCTCCACATAGCTGGCCGCGTCATTGGCATCCGCCAGCGTAATATCGCCGGAAACATTGATAATAATATCGGTGGCTCCCGATATCGTAGTCTCCAGCAGAGGGCTCTCCACCGCCTGTTTCACCGCGTCCATGGCCTTGTCATCGCCCTTGCCCTCTCCAATGCCGATGTGGGCAATGCCCTTGTCCTTCATAACCGTCTGTACATCCGCGAAGTCCAGATTGATAACGGACGGAATATTGATCAGATCCGTGATGCCCTGCACCGCCTGCTGAAGCACTTCATCCGCTTTCTTAAGGGCCTCGGGCATAGTGGTTCTTCGATCCACGATCTCCAGCAGCTTGTCATTGGGGATTACAATCAAAGTGTCCACATTGTCTTTGATCTTGTTGATACCGGCCAGGGCGTTGGTCATACGGGCCTTGGCCTCGAAGCGGAAAGGTTTGGTCACAACCCCCACAGTCAGAATCCCCATATCCTTGGCGAGCTTGGCCACCACCGGAGCCGCTCCGGTTCCGGTGCCGCCGCCCATACCGCAGGTGACAAACACCATGTCCGCCCCGGTCAGGGCGTTCGCGATCTCTTCGGAGCTCTCCTCGGCAGCCTTCTCACCCACCTCCGGCTTCGCGCCCGCGCCCAGTCCCTTGGTCAGTTTTTCACCGATCTGCAACAGTTTGGGGGCCTTGCAAAGCTGCAAAGCCTGCTTGTCTGTATTCACACCAACAAATTCCACACCGTCAATCTTCTCGTCAATCATTCTATTAACAGCATTATTGCCTGCTCCGCCCACACCGACAACGATGATTCTGGCAGCGGCTTCTGCGTCACTTGTCTTAATTTCCAGCAAAGGCTTGTCCTCCTTCTTCCCTGTATAAACTCCATATAGACTATCATATAATTTTTTTCATGATTTCGCAACAACAATTTTTATTTTTTTTAATCCGGTTCAAATGAGGTGTTTTTTGTCTCCTCCGTGTAATTTTCCATCTTCAAAGTTCCGCTTTTTCCCTCAAGATTTGGCAGCATATACTGCAGCCCCATGATTTTTTCATCCAGATTTTCTCCCGTCCCGAGAGATGCCTTCACCCCTCCGAAATACAGCGTGAGGTTTCCCTCCTTTCCAAAGTATATCCTGTCCACCGAAAGGTTGTATTTGTTTACAAGCTGTGTAATGTTCA